>Ga0233425_10005175_pt1 | contig 20927 bp, 18 predicted proteins | sample Watercolumn_Towu_2_FD_181712 | JGI IMG/M metagenome (GOLD analysis project Ga0233425, IMG submission 181712) | Freshwater microbial communities from Lake Towuti, South Sulawesi, Indonesia - Watercolumn_Towuti2014_140_MG | ecosystem: Environmental > Aquatic > Freshwater > Lake | place...
TTGATCCGTGTTGGCCATAGTCCCTTATGACGGGAGGTGCAGATGCCGCTATCATAACGCGGCTTTTTTCCCCCACTGGCAACGCGCCACACTCCATGCGCCCCAACTCCCGGTTCCTCATTTCCAGCTTCCTGCTGCTTGCCGTGGCAGGCTGTGGCAGCTGGAGCAACCCCATCGACCGCATTTCCCCCCACCGGATCGATATCCAGCAGGGCAATGTCATCACCCAGGAAATGCTGAACAAGCTCAAGCCGGGCATGACGCCTTCCCAGGTCCGCTTCATCCTGGGCACGCCGCTCATCGTGGATCCCTTCCGTGCCAACCGCTGGGATTACGTCTACCACCATGAGAAGGGAGGCAAGGTGGTGGAGCATCGCCGCGTCACGGCTGTGTTCGAGAACGAAAAACTCAAGGGCCTGGAGGGGGATGTGGTGGCCGCCGCGCTCAAGCGTCCGGAGGCGACGCCGGAATCCTCCAAGCAGGAAGGTGAGAAGAAATGATCAAGGTGGTGATCGCCGGCGCGTCCGGTCGCATGGGTAAAACTTTGCTGGAAGCCGTGGCGGCGGCGCCGGACCTCCGCCTGCACGGAGCTCTGGACCGCCCCGGGAGCCCCTTGCTAGGCCGCGATGCCGGCGAACTGGTGGGCGCCCCCCTGGGCGTCAAGGTCACGGACGACGTGGCTCTCGCCCTTGCGGGCGCGGAGGTGCTGATCGACTTCACCCGCCCAGAGGCCACCCTGCGGCATCTTGCCCTGTGCCGGGAAATTGGCGTGGCGGCAGTGATCGGCACCACCGGTTTCGACGCCGCCGGCAAGGCGACCATCGCCGAGGCAGCCCGGAGTGTGCCGCTGGTGTTTGCGCCCAACATGAGCGTCGGCGTCAACCTGGCGCTGAAGCTGCTGGACACCGCGGCGCGGGTGCTGGACGACGGTTTTGACGTCGAGATCGTCGAAGCCCACCACCGACATAAGGTGGACGCGCCCTCCGGCACGGCACTGCGCATGGGCGAGGTGGTGGCCGCCGCCCTGGGACGCGATCTGGGATCCTGTGCCGTATATGGCCGCGAAGGCGTGACGGGGGAACGCGATGGCCGGACCATCGGCTTCGCCACGATGCGCGGCGGCGATATCGTCGGCGACCATACGGTCATGTTTGCCGGCATCGGTGAACGCCTGGAAATCACCCATAAGGCGAGCAGCCGCATGACTTTTGCCCTGGGTGCCCTGCGTGCCGCCCGTTTCCTGGCAGGCAAGTCCGATGGCCTGTTCGACATGCAGGACGTTCTCGGTCTGAGGTGAAAGTTCCCTTGGCCTTGTCCATGCGCCACCTCCGTGCCCGCGCTGGCGGCCTGTTGCTGCTGGTGCTGACGTTGATGCCGGTCGGCGGCGCAGCCCTGGCGGCGGAGATCATTGCCAACCGGAGCGTGACCCCGAACGCCCTATCCTTGGCCGCCGCCCGCTCGATCTTCGGCATGCGCCAGGTGAAATGGCCCGACGGCACCCCCATCAAGGTATTCGTCCTGCCCGACCAGCATCCGGCCCACGCCGCGCTCTGCAAGGAGCGGCTCAACCTGTTTCCCTACCAACTCCGCCAATCCTGGGACCGTCTGGTTTACTCCGGCATGGCCCAGGCACCTTATGAAGCTTCCAGTGAGGAAGAACTCATCAACATGGTGGCCTCCACGCCGGGGGCCATCGGATATGTCAGGAAGGCGAAGGTCAATGATGCGGTCAAGAAACTCAGCCTCGAATAGCCGGCGATGCGCCGTCTTTGCCTGGGCGATGGCCTTCGTCCTGCCCGTGCACGCCCAGGAACTGGGCGACGGCGTCCAGGCCCACGGCTTCATCAGCCAGGGCGTGGCGATGACAAGCGACAACCACGTCGGCGGTAACAGCAATGATGGCCCGGCCTGGGACCTGCGCGAACTGGGGGCCAACCTTTCATGGCGACCCACGCCGGATTGGTTGATCTCCGGCCAGGCGCTGGCGCGCTGGGCCGGCGAATCTGACCGGGGGGATCTGCGCCTGGATTACGCCTTCATTGATCGCACCCTGTATGCCGACGGGCATACCCAGGCGGGCTTGCGCCTGGGCAAGATCAAGAACCCCATCGGTTTTTTCAATACCACCCGGGATGTGGCCCATACCCGGCCGGGGATCATCATGCCCCAGTCCATCTACCTGGACCGCATCCGCAATTTCTACCTGGCCGCGCCCGGTGCCTCCCTTTATGGCAACCGCTCTGGGGACGCTGGCACCTTGTCGTGGCAAGTCAGCGCCCTGCGGCCGGAAGTGGAGGACGAGGAACTGGAACGGGTGTTCATGCTGCTGAACCGCCTTGGCCATTTTGTCGGCAAGACATCCTGGCTTGGCCAGGTCAGCCTGGATTCGGTCGATGGCAGCTGGCGCGGCGGGCTCTCCATGGGCGAGTTCCGCATGAACTACAAGCCGGGCGGCCCGTTCGGGCCCAATCCCTTCACCCAGGATCTGGCGGCCGGCAACCATCGCCTGCCCTTGTGGGTGCTGTCCCTGGAACACAATACCGAGGACTGGTCGCTGACTGCCGAGTATTCCCAGACCACCATCAAGGCGCGGGGATATGGCATTCCTCTCGCAGACAACACCACCGAAGCCTGGTATGTGCAGGCTACCCGACGCCTGCCGGACGGCTGGCAGGGGTATCTGCGTTATGACGTGCTCTACCTGGACAAGGACGACAAGAAGGGCATCGCCTTCGGAACGCCTCTGGGCCTGCCCCAGCATTCCCGTTTCGCTCGGGACTGGGTCCTGGGGGTGCGCTGGGATATCGACCGCCTGGCCCTGTCCGCCGAGGTTCATCGCGTGGACGGCACTGCCTGGCTGGCACAGATGGACAACCCGGCGGCCGGCCTGGTCAGGAAATGGAACATGCTGATGCTCCAGGGTGCCTGGCGCTTCTGAGGAACCAGCATGGCGACCGAGGGGGGTGTACGCTTTTTCCTGAGCATCCGGCTCAAGGTGCTGCTGATCGCCGGTATCGCCCTGGCGGTGATTACCGGCGCATTCACCTGGCTGGCCCTGCGCCAGATCGACGAACGTCAGCAAGGCGCCATGGCCCAGCAGCGGACACGGGCCGTCGACCTGCTTGGACGCCTGTTTCAGCACCAGTCGGCGCGCCTGCAATCCCTGGGTACCCTGGTGTCGGACCTGCCTGGTGTGCGTGCCGCGCTACAGGGCGCCGATTCGGCGGGCCTGGCCCGGGTGTTCGATCCCTTCTGGTCCGATCTCAACCTGACCCATGGCCTGGATCGCGTCGCCTTCCTGCTGCCTGGAGGGCAGGTCCTGGGGGACTGGGGCATGGCTGATGCCGGTGGTCACATCCGGCAGCTGGCGGGCGATGCGGCTCGCAAGGAGGCCCCAAGCCACTGGCTGGAATGCAAGCCGCGCTGCCTCTACATGACCGCCGTTCCCCTGGTCCAGGGCGGGCGTCCCGTGGGCGCGGTGATCCTGGCCGCAGGCTTGCAGGACCTGGTCCTGGATTTCCGCAGGCTGTCGGGGGATGAACTGGCCGTGGTGGATGTCAGGGAAGGTCGATCTCCGGTGGGGCGCATCATCTCGGTGAGCGGCGGCGCCGCCTACGAGGATCTGTTGCGCTCCCTGCAAACCGCCGAGCCTCGGGGTGGACTGTTCCATGCGGAAAGGTCCGACCGCCACTTCCGTCTGCATCGCTTCGACGCGCCCATCTCCGGCACCGAGGGCATCAAGTTCTTCGCCATCGCCGACGTCACCGCGGAAGCCCGGGAAATGGCCGTGGCGGTGCGCTCCAGCCTGCTCCTGGGCGGCCTGGTCCTGGTCCTGGCCCTGGGGCTGCTCTACCTGATGCTGCGGCCGACCATGAATCGCCTGCGCCAGGCGATGCATGCCCTGCCCCTGTTGGGCGAGGGTCGTTATGCCGAGGCCCGGGCGGCGTTGCCGGTGAAAGGCCAGACCGGGCCTGTTCGCGACGAGGTGGACGATCTGGCCGGGCTGACCCATGCACTCGCCAACACCCTGGAGGAACTGCATGCCCTATCGAGGGAATACACCGCGTCCCTCAAGGCCCAGGCCCTGCAGCTGGAACAGGAGCGGGACTTCGTCGCCGGCCTGCTGGATACCGCTCCGGTGCTGATCCTGACCTACGGCAGCGACGACCATATCCGCCTCGCCAATGTCCACGCGGTGCGTACCAGCGGCCACCAGACCGGGGAACTGGTGGGGCGCTCCTTCCCCAGCCTGTTCATGACCGGCCAGCAGCGCGATACCCACGCCGCGCTGCTCGGCCGCATGCATATGGGCGATGTGTTCCACAGCGAAAGCAGCTTCCAGCGTCCCGACGGCTTGGAAAGGGACGTGGTCTGGTTCCATTCCTGCCTGGAGGACCGGAGCGGCCAGCGTGCCTATCTCTCGGTGGGCCTGGATGTGACCGATTACCGACAGGTGGAGCGCAGCCTCATGCTCCTCGCCGAGCACGACGGGGTCACTGGTCTGTACAACCGCCGTGCCTTCAAGCGGGAACTCGAGGCCCTGCTGGCCAGTGGCCTCAAGGGTGCCCTGATCCTGTGCGACATCGACGAATTCCGCGCCGTGAATGAATCCGGTGGCCACGAGGTCGGTGACCGTGTGCTGGTGGATTTCGCCCGCCACGTCGAAAGCCTGCAACCCCGGCCGGCCCTGACTGCGCGTCTGGGCGGCGATGACTTCGCCCTGGTGTTCCCCGGCCTCAATTCCGCCGAGGCCATCGTGCTGGCACGCGGACTGAATCAGGTGGTCGCCTATCCCGCTGCCGAGGGCGAGGGCGCTGCCAGAAGCAGGCTTTCCGCCAGTGTTGGCATCGTGCTGTTCAACGATGCGGCAGGCGGCGCCGACAGCCTGCTGGCCAATGGCGAGATCGCCCTGGCCCAGGCCCGCGCCAAGGGGCACGGTTCCTGGCATCTCTATTCCGGCGATGACCCCTATCGCGAAGTGGCGGGGCGGCGGGCGCACTGGCGCGCCGAGGTGGAGCAGGCGCTGGACGAGGGCCGTTTCGTGATGTTCTTCCAGCCCATCCAGCACATCGCCAGCGGCCGAATCGGCCATTACGAGGCCCTGTTGCGGCTCAAGGGGAAGGATGGCGCCCTGGTGGCGCCCGGCCTGTTCATCGACGTTGCCGAGAGCACGGGGCTGATCCGCCGCATTGATCGCTGGGTCATCGAGGCGGTGGTGGCCTTCGTGGCGGAACAGGGGCCCGAGGTGAAAGTGGCCCTCAACCTGTCGAGCCGCAGCTTCGACGACGATGTTGCCTTCGAGACCATGAAGGCTGCCCTGGAACGGCACGGCGTGGCAGGCGAGCGGCTGCTGCTGGAGATCACCGAAACCGCCGCCCTGGCCAATTTCTCGAGCGCCACCCGCATCATGGGGCAGCTGCGCGGCCTGGGCTGCGCCTTCGGCCTGGACGATTTCGGCGTCGGCTACAGTTCCTTCCAGTACCTCAAGGAATTGCCGGTGGATTTCGTCAAGATCGACGGTTCCTTCGTCAAGGGCCTGCTCCTCAACCAGGACGATGTGGTGTTCGTGAAGGCGCTCAACGACGCGGTACAGGGTTTCGGCAAGTACACCATCGCTGAATTCGTCGAGGACGAAGCCACCCTGTCCATCCTGCGCGACATCGGCGTCGACTATGCCCAGGGTTACCTGATCGGCCGGCCGGCGTCGGGTTTGCGTGAAGCAGGGGCTGGTGAGCAGGTGGCATTGACCACCCCCACTTGAAGCCGCCGGCCTGATCCCCATCTAAGCTCCCGTTTTCAACAGGGGAGCTTAGCGCCATGACCGATTCCGCCACCCGGGAAACCCTGGGTTTCCAGGCCGAGGTGAAGCAACTGCTTCACTTGATGATCCATTCCCTATACAGCCACAAGGAAATCTTCCTGCGGGAGTTGATTTCCAACGCCTCCGATGCCGCTGACAAGCTGCGCTTCGAGGCCTTGTCCGACCCGGCCCTGTTCGAGGGCGACGCGGAATTGAAGATTCGCGTCAATGTGGACAAGGAGGCGAGGACCCTCAGCATCCGCGACAACGGCATCGGCATGAGCCGGTCGGAGGTGATCGAGCACATCGGCACCATCGCCAAATCCGGCACCCGGGAATTCTTCGGCAAGCTTACCGGCGACCAGAAGAAGGACGCCCAGTTGATCGGCCAGTTCGGCGTCGGCTTCTACTCCAGCTTCATCGTCGCCGACCGGGTCACCCTCACCACCCGTCGCGCCGGGCTCACCAAGGAGCACGGCGTGCGCTGGGAGTCGGAAGGCGCTGGCGAGTACACGCTGGAAACCCTGGAGAAGGTCGACCGGGGCACCGAGATTGTGCTGCACCTGAAGGCCGACGAAACCGAGTTCCTCGACGACTGGCGCGTTAAATCCATCATTCGGGAATATTCCGACCACATCGCCATCCCGGTGGAGTTCACCGACGAGAAAGGCGAGACGGAAACCGTCAACCGTGCCAACGCCCTCTGGGCCCGCGCCAAGAGTGACATCACGGAAGACGAATACAAGGCCTTCTACAAGCACGTGGGCCACGACTACGAGGACCCCCTGGCCTGGACCCACGTCAAGGTGGAAGGCCGCCAGGACTACACGGCCCTGCTCTACGTGCCCGCCCACGCCCCCTTCGACCTGTGGGACCGGGACGCCAAGACCGGCGTGAAGCTCTATGTGAAGCGCGTCTTCATCATGGAGGACGCGCGCAAGCTGATGCCGGCCTACCTGCGCTTCATCCGCGGTGTCATCGACGCCGCCGACCTGCCGTTGAACGTCTCCCGGGAAATCTTGCAGGAAACCCGGGACATGGAGATGATCCGCAACGGCTGCGTGCGCAAGACCCTGGACCTGCTGGACGACATCGCCGAGAACCGGCCCGAGGACTACAAGAAGGTCTGGGAGCACTTCGGCAAGGTGCTGAAGGAAGGCGTCGGCGAGGACCACGCCAACAAGGAACGCATCGCCAGGCTGCTGCGCTTCCGCTCCACCCGGGCCGACGAGGAAAGCGTCAGCCTGGCCGATTACCTGGGCCGCATGAAGGAAGGCCAGGACAAGATCTACTACCTCACCGCCGACACCCTGTCCGCCGCCAAGGCCAGCCCGCACCTGGAAGTGTTCCGCAAGAAAGGCGTGGAAGTGCTGTTGCTGGCCGACCGGGTGGACGAATGGGTTGTCTCAAACCTGTTCGAGTTCGAGGGCAAGTCATTGGCTTCCGTCGCCAAGGGCCAGGTGGACCTGTCTGCCATCCAGTCCGAGGGTGAGGACAAGGATGAACCGGCCAAAGCCGAGGAAGAAGCCAAGCCCCTTCTGGAGCGGCTCAGGAAGTCCCTCGAGACGCGCGCCAAGGACGTGCGCGCCAGCCAGCGCCTGGTGGAATCCCCCGCCTGCCTGGTGGCGGACGAGGGCGACATGAACGCCAACCTGGCACGCATGCTCAAGCAGATGGGTCAGGCCGTGCCGGAGACTCCACCCATCCTGGAAGTGAACCTGGGCCACCCGCTCCTCAAGCGCCTGGAAGGCGAGGAAGGGGAGCGTTTCGACGAGATGGCCGCTCTGCTGCTGGACCAGGCCGTGCTGCTGGACGGCGGCCAGCTGGCCGATCCGGCCGGGTTCGTGAAGCGGCTCAACGCACTGTTGTTCGCCTGAGGACCCAGGCCGCCGTCCATGCGCTCCGGGGCGCCGCCTGGCGGTAAGCGCGGCGCGGCCGGCCGGCGCGATCTATAGTGACTTCGCCTGATCGGAATTCGGGCGACCACACCCATCGCGCCAAGGAGGTACGCCATGAGCAACGCCCTCACGGATTTCATGGTGCATATCAACGACGATCTGTATCCCGGTGAGCGCCGACTGCTGGAAGACGACCTGCTCGGCGGCGGTTGCGTCGTCAGAGCCCACATCCCGGACCGGCTGCCGCACCTGATGCTGGTAGTCTACGACAGCGAATGCACTCGCGCCCGGGACATCCTCGGGCAGGTCCGCAACATGGGCGTGCACGCCAGCATGTTCTAGGATTGGTCGGCCTAGCGGTCGAGCATCCCCGCATACATTGCCGCGTAGGCCTTGGCGCTTTTCTCCCAGCTGAAGTCGCGGCTCATGCCGGCCAGCATCATCTTCTTCCAGGCCGGTTTGTCGGCGTAGAGCGCCAGGGCCCGTTCGACGGCCAGCCAGAGGGCATGCGGAACGGCTTCTTCGAACTGGAAGCCGGTCACGCCGTCCTCCACCGTATCGCGCAGGCCGCCGGTAGCATGCACGATGGGCACCGTGCCATAGCGCAGACTGTATATCTGGTTCAGTCCGCAAGGCTCGAAGCGGGAGGGCATGAGGAAGCAGTCGGCACCCGCCTCGATGCGATGCGACAGCCCCTCGTCGTAGCCGATGTGGCAGGCGGCGCGGGCAGGGTGGCGTGCGCAAGTGTCGCGCACTGCCTGCTCGATGGCCTTGTCGCCGGTGCCCAGCATGACCAACTGCCCCCCACGGTGGATGATGCCCTCGACGACCGCCAGCACCAGGTCCAGGCCCTTCTGGTGGGTCATGCGCGCGATGACGCCGAACAGCGGCGCGTCAGCGTCCTGGTCCAGACCCATCTCCTCCTGCAGCTTTTGCTTGCAGCGTTTCTTGCCTGCGGGCGCGCGCAGGGAATAGGCGCCTGGCAGGTGCAGGTCGGAGGAGGGGTTCCAGTCCCCGGTGTCGATGCCGTTCAAGATGCCCAGCAGGTACGGTCCGCGCGCCGCCAGCAGGCCCTGCATGCCCATGCCCAGGGGCTCGTGCTGGATTTCCTGGGCGTAGCTGGGGGACACGGTTGTGATGCGGTCGGCGTAGAACAGGCCGGCCTTGAGGAAGGAGAGGTTGCCGTAATACTCCACGCCGGCGACGGAGAAGCTCTCGGCGGGCAGTCTCACCTGCTTCAGGGCATGGGGCGGAAAGATGCCCTGGTAGGCGAGGTTGTGCACGGTGATGGCACTGGGCACAGGCCGGCCCAGGAAATGCAGGTAGGCGGGTGCCAGGCCGGTTTGCCAGTCGTTGCAATGCAGGATGTCGGGTCGCCATTCCAGGGGCGAGTCCGGGCAGGAAAGGCGCGCAGCAGCCTGACTCAGCACGGCGAAGCGCAGGGCGTTGTCGGCGTAGTCATGGCCGGCGGCATCCTGGTAGGGGCCGCCCAGGCGGACGAAGGCCTGAGGCGCATCCAGGACATAGAGGGGGGTGTCGGATCCGGGCAGGGTGCCGAGCAGCAGACGCGCTTCGATGCCGCCCGGCATGTCGGTGAAGCGCGCCACCACCACCGCCGTGCCAAGTTTCTCCAAGACCACGGAATAACCGGGCATGATCACCCTGCAGTCCAGGCCGATTTCCCGCAGGGCCGGCGGCAGTGCGCCGGAAACATCGGCCAGGCCACCGGTCTTGATCAACGGCGCGGCCTCGGAAGTGGCAAACAGAATACGCATGACGTGCAGTCCTGTGGTCTGGCGAGGGGACAGTCCCTATGTAACCGGAGGATTATCCGCCAGCCCGTACCCACAGAGGAAATGCGCGCGCGGTGAGGCCGTCTCCCGGCGCGCAGTTGGAGCGAGAGAGCCTCAGGGTTTGAGGTAGACGAAGCCTTCCTTGGCCTGCAGCTTGCCGATCTCGGCGACGCCGGAAGGCACCACCTGGGCTTCCAGGATCACCGCCTCGTCGGTGAGCTTGCGCCCGCTCAGAGTGTTGCGGCAGACGCGGAACTCCGCACCCCGCTCTTTCAGGCCGGCTACCTGGGGCGCGTAGGCGCCCTTGTCATCCTTGGCGTCGTTGAGCAGGAAGTCGATGCCCTTGCCATGGGTAACCACCACGATCTTGACGCCAGGGCTGGCGTTGAGATGGTTCTCGATGTTGCGCATGGCGACACGGGCGACGCTGGCATCATTGATGTGGTAGACCACCTTTTCCTGAGCCTCGACGGCTTGCGCCGTATTGGTTGGACCGGCGGCATGGGCGACGGGGAGAGTCAGGGTGGCGCTCGCGAGGATGGCAAGCAGGGCGATGTGTTTCATGGAAGTCTCCGCGAATTGATGGTTACCGGAGCATGAGGGGATTGCTGCACATCAGACATGGAATTTTGTTACCAGCGTCACCTGATTTTTACTTAGGGCTCAAGATTGGCGGCGATCGGCCGTTATTCGCCCCTAGTTGTCATGACAGCATTTCCATTCATCGAGGGGGAACATCATGGTCGAAGAGAAAGCCGCGAAAGCCAAGGTCGCCAAGAACGCTGCCGAAGGCTCGGAACCTGCCAAGCCCAAGAAGGCCGCAAGCACTGCCAAGGTCACCAAGGCGGACAAGCCCACCAAGGCGGACAAGCCCACCAAGAAAGCCGGAACCGTGCCCACCGCGGCAACACCGAAGCCGGGGAAACCGGCTGTCGTGAAGGCGGCGACCACGAAAAACACAAAACCGGCAGCCGAGAAGAAGGTCGCGACCACGAAAGCGCCGGCCAAGGCGAAAGCCGCCAAGCCTGCGGGCGAGGCAAGAAAAAAAGCACCCGCCGCGAAGAAACTGGTCGAGAAGCCCGCAGCACCCTCTCCGGAAGAGCGTCAGCGCTGGATCGCCACGGCGGCCTACCACCGAGCCGAAAAGCGCGGTTTCGCCCCGGGCTACGAGATGCAGGACTGGTTCGACGCGGAAGCGGAAATCGACGCCCTCATCGGCAAGGCCTGAACCGGCCGCGCCTCACACGCGGTTGCTGAAGCGATAGCCCTGGGGCAAGCCCAGGGTGTCCGCCCAGATGTTGCGCGCCCAGCCGCGCATCAGCAGGAACTCCTGTTCGCTTTCCCGCTCGGAGACGCCGCTGCCGGGCTGCACCTCCATGCTCTTGTCTGCAGGGTTGTAGCGGAACACCGTTGCGACATGGAAGGCGGTCCTGCCGGTGCTGGCGGAATAGCAGGTGCTGGTGACCACCGGCACCGGGTCGGGCTGACGGCCATTGAAGATTTCCACCAGGGCGGAGGCACACAGCTTGCCGCTGTTGTTGGCCAGGGCCCCGGCCTTGGACAGGTTGGAGAGGATGGAGTCGCCCAGGATATGGATGTTGGCGACTTCGGTGGATTCGAGAGTGCGGTAGTCCACCGGGCACCAGGTACCGTTGTCGCCGGTGCGGGCGCCCACCTGGGCGGTCAGGGCGGCGGCGCGCATGGGCGGAATGAGGTTGATGACGTCGGCCTTCACGTCCTCGAATTCGGTAGCCAGATTCATGGCCCTGGCATCGAGGGCGCTGGCCAGGTTGCCGGGCCGGTAGTCGATCATGCTGTTGCCCGTGCCGAAGCCGTAATGCTTTTTCCAGGCTGCGGTAAACAGGGCCTTCTTGGAAATGATGTCCTGGTTGCCGTCCAGAACGAGGATCTTCGACTTGGGCTTGGCTTTCCTGAAATAGTTGGCGATGAGGCTGACCCGCTCGTAGGGCGCGGGCGGGCAGCGGAAGGGGGCCATGGGGATGGCGATGGTGAAGACGCCGCCATCCTTCATGGCCTCCAGTTGCCTGCGCAGGGCAGCGGTTTCTGGCCCGGCCTTCCAGGCGTGCTTGACAGTCTTCTGCGCCTCGGCGTCGTAGCCTTTGATCAGATCGAATTGCAATTCGACGCCGGCGGCCAGCACCAGCCGGTCATAGGTGAAGGTATGGCCGCCAGCGGTGGTGACGCTGCGCTTGCCGGCATCGATATGCATGACACTGTCCTGGACGAAGCGGTCCACCGCCTCCTGGATGTAGCGATAGGGGAAGGTGATGTCCTCCAGCCTGTTCAGGCCGCCGATGACCGTGTTGGACATGGGGCAGGAGATGAATCGTTCATTGGGCTCGATGAGGGTGACCTCGACCCGGGGCTCCCACAACTTCAGGTAGCGGGCGCAGGCGGCGCCGCCGTAGCCGGCGCCGACGATGACCACCTTGGGACGCGCCTTGGCAATGGCCGGGGCGGCGGATAACGGACGGCCGCCCAGGCCGAGTGCGCTGGCGGCGGAGGCGATCAGGAATTGGCGGCGGCGCATGCAGTGATTTCCTTTGTTCGCGTATGTTGCATCCCTGCGCGTTGAAACGGGCGGTTCAGACGGCATCCTGCTCAGGTTTCTCCGTCCCGGCGGCATTTTCTAGCATCAGGGATTCCAGTGTCAGTACGGGAAGCGGCCGGCTGAAGAGAAAGCCCTGGTAGGTATCGCAGCCGTGGATTTGCAGGAAAGCGAGCTGCGCTTCGTTCTCCACGCCCTCGGCCAGCACCTTCAGGTGCAAGTTGCGCGCCATGGCGATGATGGTGGCGGCGATTTCCATGTCGTTTCGGTCATGCGGGATGCCGCGCATGAAGCTTTGGTCGATCTTGAGCTTGTCGATGGGGAAGCGCTTGAGCTGGGCGAGTGAGGAGTAACCCGTGCCGAAATCGTCCATGGAAATGCGTATGCCAAGTTCCTTGAGCGCGCTCAACGTGGCGACGGCACGTTCGGGGTCGTCCATCAGGGCGCTTTCGGTGATTTCCAGTTCCAGCAGGGCCGGAGGCAGGCCGGTGGCGTCCAGGACGGCGCGCACGTGCTCGACCAGTTGTTCCTGGCGGAATTGACGAGGTGACAGGTTGACGGCCACGGTGAGGCCGGGTGTGGCGGCGTCTTTGAGCCAGGACATGGCCTGGGCACAGGCGGTGAACAGTACCCACTGGCCGAGGGGAATGATGAGGCCAGTTTCCTCGGCCAGCGGAATGAAGCGGACCGGCGAGATCAGTCCCGAGGCCGGATGATCCCAGCGCACCAGGGCCTCCACACCGATGATTCCACCGCTGGCCACATCCACCTGGGGCTGGTAGTGCAGCACGAATTCCTGCTGGGCGATGGCCTGGCGCAGATTCGCTTCCAGGATCAGGCGTTCGCGCGCCGATCGGGTCATTTCGGAGTTGTAGAAGCGATAGGTGTTGCGACCCTCCTCCTTGGAGCGATACATGGCGGCGTCGGCGTTCTTGAGCAGGGTAGTGGCGTCCGTGCCGTCGGCAGGGTAGGCGCTGATGCCGATGCTGGCGCCGATGAATATCTCCTGGCCGTCCAAGTCGAAGGGCCGGGTCAGGGCGGCGAGGAGCTTGTCTGCCAGGACGGTGGCCTGAGGGGTGTTGTCCAGACCTTCCAGGATGATGACGAACTCGTCGCCCCCCAGCCGGGCCACCGTGTCCTCGGCTCTGACGCAAAGGGTGAGCCGATGCGCGACTTCCCTCAGCATGCGGTCGCCGACCGGATGGCCGAGGCCGTCGTTGACAGTTTTAAAATGGTCCAGGTCGATGAACAGCAGGGCCAGCAGGGAACGGTCCCGCTGCGCGCGCTGGATGGCGTGGTCCAGGCGGGCCCCGAACAACAGCCGGTTGGGCAGGTCGGTGAGCGGGTCGTAGTGAGCCAGGTGCTCCAGCTTCGCCTCGGATTGCTTGATCTGGCTGATGTCGGCGAATACACCGACATAATTCGTCACGCCGCCGGCGTCATCGGTGACGTTGCTGATGGTCAGCCACTCGGGATAGATCTCGTCATTCTTCCTCCGGTTCCATATCTCGCCGCTCCAGGAGCCCGTCTGCTCGATGCTCCGCCAGATGGTCTGGTAGAAGGCCTCGTCGTGGCGTCCGGATTTGAGCAATCGGGGATTCCTGCCCAGCACCTCCGACTCCGTATAGCCAGTGATTGCCGTGAAGGCGCGGTTGACGGCGAGGATATTGGCTTCCGCATCGGTGATCACGACTCCGTCGGTGGTGCTGTCGAACACCTTGGCCGACTGGCGCAGTCGATCCTCGGCAAGGCGGCGCCCGGAGATGTCGAGAAAAGTGACCACCGACCCGATCACCTGGCCGCCTTGTCGCATGGGGTAGGACCAGTACTCCACCGGGAAGGAGGTGCCGTCCCGGCGCCAGAAGACTTCATCGTCCACGTGGATGCCGCGGCCTTGGACATAGGCCCGGTAGGCGCGGCATTCCTCGGCCGGATAGAGGCTGCCGTCGGCATGGCTGTGATGGATGAGTTCATGGATGTGGCGGCCGAGCAGTTCCTCGGCGCGCTCGAAGCCGAGCAGGCGCAAGCCCGCCGGATTGATGAAGGTGCAATCGCCCCGGGTGTCGACGCCATACATGCCCTCGGCCATGGAATCGAGCAGCAGCTTGATACGCTCTTCCTGTTCGCGTAAAGCCTGCTGAGTGCGCTGGCGCTCGGTGACGTCGCGCATGATGCCGATGAACTGGCGCTGACCCGCGCCGCCGCGCTCGCCTATGCTGAGCTCGACCGGGATCTCGTGGCCGTCACGATGCAGCAAGACGAAGGCGAGTTCGCGCCACGGCATGGTGGCCTGGCCCATCCGCAGATAGTGTTTGAATCCGGTTTCATGCCGGACGCGGAAGCGCTCGGGCATGAGATCGGTGAGGGGACGGTTCCGGAGATCCTCGACATCATGGCCCGTGAAGCGACAGACAGCCGGATTCGCGTAGATCACGCGGCTGGCCTCATCCACCACCAGGATGCCGTCCACGGCGGTGTCGAGGATGGCGCGATTGCGCGCCTCGCTTTCCGACAGGGCTTCCTGGGCCAGATGCAGCGCGGTGGTGTCGCGCGAACTGACGATGGCGCCGATGACAACACCGGCAATGTCCCGGTGGGGTGTATAGGTCACGTTCATGTGGCGCCGGCCGTATGCCTTGAACTCGAACCAGGCCTCGTAGCGCACCACCTCGCCGGCGAAGCAGCGATCCAGCCTGTCCTTGATCAGCGACTCGAAGGTCTCCCGGCCGAACAAGTCGGCTACCCCGTGGCCGACGATTTCCGCCTCGGCGCGACCGTGGGCGTCGAGGTAGGTCCGGTTCACCAGGCGGTAGACATAGCTCCGGTCGACAATGGCGATGTGGTCGGTGCTGTCCGCGACGATGGCCTGGAATAGCCGCAGAGACTCCTCGGCCCTTTTGCGCGTGGAAATGTCGCGTACCATGGCTTGCACCAGGGATTGGCCGGACAGGGCGATGCGGTTGAGCCTGATTTCCGCATCGAATTGGCTGCCATCCAGGCGGCGATGCCGCCACTCGAACAATTGTGGTTTGCCTTGTAGTGCCAGTTCGATGCGCGCACGGGCTGCGGGCTCGGAGTCGTTTCCGTCAGCTTGCTTGGAAGGCGAAAAATCCCATGGAGTCTTGCCCAGGATGTCTTCCCGGGTACAACCGAACAGCGCCATCGTGCTGGGGTTGCAGGCGGCGAAATGCATGTCTTCCAGAAGAAAGATCGCGTCGCCGGCGGCTTCGAACAGGGTATGGCAGTCCACCTCGCACGCAAATGCGGAGGATAAGGGCGAGGTGGGCAATAAAGGTATCGCCATGCGGCTTCCTGCGTGGCCAGGGGCAAGGGGACCTGGCGGGTTTCAGGTGGGATTGCTTAGGGAGAAATATCGGCCGGGGAGGCGACATCTTGAATGCCGTGGCCCGGGACGGGGCAGCCCCGGATCGACATACGGGCGGATGCATGCCGGAGTCCCGGCGGCCGGATCAGTCCGCCTCGCCCTCGAATCCGGCCTGGGCCAGCTCGGCAGCCCGCAATACCGCGCGAGCCTTGTTGCGGGTTTCCTGCCACTCGTTCTCGGGGGTGGAATCGGCGACGATGCCGGCGCCGGCCTGAACGTAGAGTATCTTGTCCTTGACCACGGCGGTGCGGATGGCGATGGCCACGTCCATGTCGCCGTTGAAGCCCACATAGCCCACCGCGCCGGCATAGACCCCGCGCTTGCTGGGCTCCAACTCGTCGATGATCTCCATGGCGCGGATCTTGGGGGCGCCGGATACAGTCCCGGCGGGGAAGGTGGCGCGCAACACATCCATGGCGTTGAGGCCCGGCTTCAGGGTGCCCTCCACGTTGGAGACGATGTGCATGACGTGGGAGTAGCGTTCCACCACCATGTTCTCGGTGACCTTGACGCTGCCGATTTCCGCCACCCGGCCGGTGTCGTTGCGGCCCAGGTCCATGAGTTGGACGTGCTCGGCCCGCTCCTTGGGATCGGCGAGCAGTTCATGTTCCAGGCGCAAATCCTCTTCCCGGGTGGCGCCCCTGGGCCGGGTGCCGGCGATGGGGCGCACGGTAACCTGCTTCTCCTCGCCGTGACCTTCCAGGCGCACCAGGATTTCCGGTGAGGAACCCACCACGTGGAAGCCGCCCATGTCGTAGTAGAACATGTAGGGCGAGGGGTTCAGGCCGCGCAGGGCGCGGTACAGGGACAGGGGATGGGCGGAGAAGGGCCGGCTCATGCGCTGCGACAGCACCACCTGCATGATGTCGCCGTCCAGGATGTACTGCTTGGCCCGGGCCACGGCAGCCTTGAAGGCGTCCTCGCCGAATTCCGATTCCGCCTCCAGGATGTCGCCGTTGCCGTTCCTGGGCGGTATGGCGGGCTTCTTCAGCAACTTGGCCAGTTCCGCCAGGCGCCGGTGTGCCTTCAGGTAGGACTGGTCTTCCAGGGGGTCTGCGTAGACGATGAGGGTGAGCTTGCCGGACAGGTTGTCCACCACCGCCAGCTCGTCGGTGAGCATCAGCAGAATGTCCGGGGTATTGATGGCGTCCGGCTTGCGGGTCCCGGCCAGCTTCTTCTCGATGTAGCGGATGGTGTCGTAGCCGAAGTAGCCGCCCAGGCCGCCGGGAAAGCGGGGCATGCCAGGCACCGGCGCGGCCTTGAAACGGGCCAGGTACTTCTCGACGAAATCCAGCGGATCGTCGCAGTTGCCCTGCTCAACCGGCAGGCCGTTGGTCTCGATGCTGGCGAAGTGGCCGTGGACCCTCAACACGGTTCTGGCCGGCAGGCCGATGAAGGAATAGCGGCCGAAGCGCTCGCCGCTCACCACCGATTCCAGCAGATAGGAATAGGGGCCGTTGGCCAGCTTCAGGTAGATGGACAGGGGCGTGTCCAGGTCAGCCGGGAACTGGCGGATGACCGGGATGCGGTTGTAGCCCTGGCGGGCAAGACTGTTGAATTTCTCTTCGTTGAACATGATCGGGTTTCCTCTGGAAATCGTGACAAATGAAAGGGGCCGGGTGGAGTGCGTTCAAGCACGCCATCGCCCGGTCTGGCGTTCCACTTGTCCGATTTCAGGGGAGAGCACGTTCACTTCCTGACGATCATCTTGGCCGCGTCGGCCAGACTGTCCACCACCGCGTCCAGGTCCAATTCGGCCACCGGGCGGCCCCGGTTGTAGCCGTAGGGCACGCAGAACACATGGCAGCCGGCGGCGCGGGCGGCCTGGGTGTCGTTGAGGGAATCGCCGATGAGGAGCAGGTCGGCGGGCTCGACGCCGAACACTTGGCAGGCGTGAAGCAGGGGCAGGGGGTCCGGCTTCTTCTTCGGCAGGGTGTCGCCGGACAGGATCAGCTCGAAGTAATCGAACAGGCCCGTATCCTTGAGCAGCGGGTGAGTGAAGCGGGCCGCCTTGTTGGTGATGCAGGCGAGGCGGTAGCCGTCTGCCTGCATGGCTTTCAGGCCGTCCACCACGCCTGGGAAAGGCCGGCTACGGCGGGAGACATGGGCACCGTAGTGCTTTTCATAGCTGGCCAGGGCCAACTGGAACAGAGCCGGCTCGGGTTCCGCCTGCATGTCCCGGGTGAGGCAGCGCTTGACCAGGCGGGAGACACCGTTGCCGATATAGGTCTTGATCTCGGCCAGGTCCACGTGGGGAAGGCCCAGTTCGCGCAGCATGGCCTCGGCCGCGTCGGCCAGATCGCCGGCGGTATCCAGCAGGGTGCCGTCCAGGTCGATGACCACGACTTTGATGGGGAGGGGGAAGTTCATGGTTGAGTCGAGAGTCGAGAGCCGAGCGTGGACAGGCGGAGCGGGAGGTGTACTCTCGACGCTCCACGCTCGGCTGAGTGATCACACCTTGGCCAGTTCCGCGCGCATGGCGGCCACCACGCTGTCATAGCGGTGCGGGTCGCCATCCTTGGCGGCGCCGAAGATGGCGGAGCCGGCCACGAAGGTGTCCACGCCGGCACGGGCCACTTCGGCGATGTTGCCGGGGCCGACGCCGCCGTCGATTTCCAGGCGGCAGTTGTAGCCGCCGGCGCTGATCATGGCGCGCACCTTGCGGGCCTTGTCGAGCACATAGGGGATGAATTTCTGGCCGCCGAAGCCGGGGTTCACCGACATGAGCAGCACCATGTCCAGCTTGGGCAGGGTGTACTCCAGCACGTCCAGCGGGGTGGCCGGGTTGAACACCAGGCCGGCCTTGCAGCCGCTTTCCTTGATCAGGCCGAGGGTGCGGTCGATGTGCTCGGAGGCTTCCGGGTGGAAGGTGATGTAGGTGGCGCCGGCCTTGGCGAAGTCGGGGATGATGCGATCCACGGGCTTCACCATCAGGTGGCAGTCGATGGGGGCGGTGACGCCGTGTTTCCTCAGCGCCTCGCACACCAGGGGGCCGATGGTCAGGTTGGGCACATAGTGGTTGTCCATCACGTCGAAGTGGACGATGTCGGCGCCGGCGGCAAGGACGTTGTCGACCTCCTCGCCCAGTTTGGCGAAGTTGGCGGAGAGGATGGAGGGAGCGATCTGGTAGTCGGCCATGTCGAAAGGTCCTGGTTGCAAGTGAACCCGGGCATTTTACCCGGCCGTCCGGCACACTGGACAGGTTTGCTCGATTCGTGTGCAATGCCCGCACCACGCAGGTTCCAGGCAGTAACAACCATGGCAGAAGTCAGGAAATACCATATCACCGTCAGCGCCCGGACGAACTACATTGCCGAACAGTCCGACGACGCCGCCAACCGCTATGTGTTCTCCTACACCATTACGATCGCCAATACCGGCCAGGTGGCGGCGCAGTTGATTTCCCGGCATTGGCACATCACCGACGCTCATGACAAGGTGCAGGAAGTGCGCGGTCTTGGCGTGGTGGGCGAGCAGCCCTTCCTCAAGCCCGGAGAGAGCTTCGAATACACCAGCGGCACCGCCATCGCCACGCCGGTGGGTGCCATGAAAGGCAGCTACCAGATGGTGGCGGAGGACGGCACTGCCTTCGAGGCGGAGATTCCCGAATTCATCCTGGCGGTGCCCCGCGTCCTGCATTGAGCGCGCTTTTTCCTGTTCGCATGCGTATTTCCCACGCTTTTGTTCTGGCCGCTTTCCTGAGCGGCTGCGGCGTCCTGCCTTTCCAGCCGGAGGCGCTGCCGCCGCCGGCACAACCCGCCCCGACATCGCCACCGCTGGCCCCCCCGGAGTCGCCACCGGTCCCTGCTGTGCCCTCGACGCCGCCACCTTCCCCGGTGACGTCCCCATCCACACCCCCTGAAACAACCAAGCCGGTCACCAGTGTCATGCCTTGGTTCCGTGCGGCAAGTTGGGAGCAGCTGCCGGGCTGGCGCGACGACGACCTGACCCCGGCTTGGCCGGCCTTCCTGCAATCCTGTCGGGGTCTGAAGAACAATCCGGCCTGGAGCGGCGTATGCCAGACTGCGGCCCAACTCCCCACCCAGCCGGACGGCCCGACCCTGCGCGCTTTCTTCGAGCAACAGTTCCAGCCCTGGCAGATCAGCCAGGCCGAGGGCGGAACGGAAGGCCTGGTTACCGGTTACTACGAGCCCCTGCTGCGCGGCAGCCGCTACTCCACGGCGAAATACCGCTTTCCCGTGTACGCTGCACCGGAGGATCTGCTGGTGGTGGATCTGTCCGCCGTTTACCCGGAACTCAAGAGCCTGCGCCTGCGCGGTCGCCTCCAGGGCAACAAGGTGGTGCCCTACTTCACCCGCGCCGACATCGAGGCGGGGTCCGCCCCCGTGCGCGGCAAGGAACTGGTCTGGGTTGACGACCCGGTGGATCTGTTTTTTCTGCAAATCCAGGGTTCAGGCCGAGTGAAGCTGGAAAACGGCGAGGTCATCCGCATCGGCTATGCCGACCAGAACGGCCACCCCTATCGCTCCATCGGCAAGTGGCTGGTCGACAAGGGGGAACTCACCCTGGACAAGGCCTCCATGCAGGGCATCAAGGACTGGGGCCGGCGGAATCCCGAGCGTTTGCCGGAACTGCTCAACGCCAATCCCAGCTACGTGTTCTTCCGTGAATTGCCGAACAACCTGTCCGGCCCGCTGGGCGCCCTGGGGGTGCCGCTGACCGCCGAGCGCAGCATCGCCATCGACCCGCGTGGCATGCCGTTGGGGGCGCCGGTATGGCTGGCCACCGCCCGGCCCAATTCCAATGAGCCCCTGAATAGGTTGATGCTGGCCCAGGACACTGGCGGCGCCATCCGCGGCAACGTGCGCGCCGACTTCTTCTGGGGCTTCGGCGACGAGGCCGGCCGCCAGGCCGGCGCCATGAAGCAGCGGGGACGCATGTGGGCGCTGCTGCCCCGGGATTTCCCCTTGAGCACCGCCCCCCTTCCCGCCGGCGCGGGCAATGCCCTTGGCGCGAACGGCAGGAGCGGTCTACAGTGAAAATCTCCTTTCACGGAGGGTGAATGATGGAAGCCGTGACATCGACCGAACAAAGTCTCGCCGGCACACCCCAGCAGGCGAACCTCATCGCCTTGCGCATCGAGGCACAGAATCAGCAGGCCATCGCAGATCTGCTCGCCCGCCAGGCAGATAAACAGGCCGAGCAGGTGTCGCCGCCGGCAAACCCGGAAGGCATCGGCGAGAACGTCGACACCTACGCCTGAGGCGCTGGCGCAAGCCCGGATGTGCAACCGGGGTAGGGAACCACTGATTAATTCCCACGCGGTCGCGACGCGGGCTTTACGGGAGGGGATGCAAGGCGCGGCGCGCAGGCAATGGTCATTCCATTGGCAAGCGCCGCAACGCCGCAGACTGCCCGCAAAGCCCCGTCCCATGCGGGTTGAGGAGGAAACAGGGCGCTCGCTGTGTTGGGCTCCTCGGCATCGTAGCTACGGCTACGACCTTCGTCGCCCGCCTTGCGA
>Ga0233425_10005176_pt1 | contig 20924 bp, 9 predicted proteins | sample Watercolumn_Towu_2_FD_181712 | JGI IMG/M metagenome (GOLD analysis project Ga0233425, IMG submission 181712) | Freshwater microbial communities from Lake Towuti, South Sulawesi, Indonesia - Watercolumn_Towuti2014_140_MG | ecosystem: Environmental > Aquatic > Freshwater > Lake | place: Indonesia...
ACCCCACCCCTGATTACGCCCCGGCGGAAGGGTTCCGGGTGGGCAAGGCCCAGATCCTGCGCGAAGGCCAGGAACTGTGCTTCTGCGGCTGCGGGCCGATCCTCTACAACGTTCTGGCGGCGGCGGACCAGATGAAGAACGACGGGCTCAACCCGGGCGTGGTCAACTTCCACACGCTCAAGCCGCTGGATGTTGAAACCCTGCAGGCGCTCGCCAAACGCTGCCGCGTGCTGGTCAGCGTTGAGGAGCACAGCATCTACGGCGGGTTGGGCAGCGCGCTGGCCGAGGCCCTGGCTGACCACAGTCTCTCCACGCGACTGGTGCGTCTGGGAGTTAACGACACGTTCGGTGAATCCGGCAGCGCCGACGAACTGCTGGCCAAGCACGGGCTCGACGCCGCGGGCATCGCGGCGGCCGTGCGACGCGCAAAGAGAAACGATCGAACATAAGCCGGGCTGGACCTCGCGCGTCATCCGAACGCATTACGCGCTTCAGGCCCGGAGGCCAAACAACAGTGAGGTGAAGTGAAACAGAAGAACATCAAGACCGATTCGGATTGTTTGAGGTTTGTCTCCGACGATGAGGACGTGCGGGCCCTGGGCGCGCCGCTCGCGGCGCGGATCGTGTTCCAGACGCACCTCATCAACGCCTTCGAGGAGGAACTGCTCAAGCTTTCCACGGAGGGCTGTGTCTGGGGGCCGGTGCACGTGAGCGTGGGCCAGGAGGCGGCGGCGGCCGCCATCATGGCGGCCATCGGCAAGACGGACATGATCACCGGAAGCCACCGCGCACATCACCAGTTTCTTGCGAAGACGCTTGATTGCGTCCTGCCGGACACCTGGGACCCGCGCCGGCGCCCGTTTCCGGCCGAAGGTCAGGACGTGGTGCGCCGGACTCTCGGCGAGATCATGGGCCTCAAGATCGGCTACTGCGGGGGGCGCGGCGGTTCCATGCATTTGCACAACGCCGCTGCCGGCGTAATGGGAACGAACGCCATCGTCGGCGGAGGCATACCCATGGCCACGGGGCTGGCGTACGCCGAGCAGTTCCGCGGCACCGGGAACATCGTCCTCAGCTTCTTCGGAGACGGCTCCGTCAACATTGGCTCCTTCCATGAGGCCCTCAACCTCGGCGGCCTGTGGAAGCTTCCGATCATCTACGTTATCGAGAACAACGAGTATGCCGTCGCAACGCATGCCAGCCAGGCAACGGCCATCCGCGACATCTGCCTGCGATGCGGGTCCTACGGAATGCACGGCCGCCAGGTCGAAGGCGATGATGTGGCGGCAATGTACAACGCGTTTCACGCCGCCGCGGAAGACCTGCGCAATGGCGGCGCCCCCTACCTGATCGAGGTGCGGTGCTACCGGCACTACCATCACAAGGGTGAGAAGCCGGGCAGCGTGTACAAGTACCGGACCGTGGAGGAAGAAGAGGCCTGGCGTCAGCGCGACGCGATCGGCACCTTCCCCGAAACGCTCAAGCGGCTCGGCATGCTCAAGGCCAAGGACGTCGAACGCCTGCGCCGCATGGCGCGGGAGGCGGTGGACGCGGCGGCGGAAGCGTGTACGGCCCGCGATCCAGCCGGCGCCCGCATGGTCCGACCCGATTTGTGGCCCGATCCCGCCTCGGCCGGCGAGTTCATGCGCAGCGACGGCAGGGAGCTTGACGGACTTGCCTTCCGCGAGCCGGAGGACTTCAAGGATTTCGAGGAGATGAAGTACTCCGGCGCCATTGCCGCGGTCACGGGCCGCTGGCTCGGGCGAAACAGCGAGGCCCTTGTCTTCGGCGAGGACGTGGCGAATTTCGGGGGCGGCCCCTATGGGGCGACCAAGGGACTGCCCCAGTCATTCCCGAAGCAGGTAATCAATACACCGATTGCCGAGGCCGGGTTCGCGGGCGTTTCCATGGGCACCGCGGTGGCAGGCATGCCCACAGTATTCGAACTGATGTACCCGGACTTCTGCCTGGTCGCCGCCGACCAGCTTTTCAACCAGATCGGCAAAGCGCGGCACATGTACGGCGGCCACGTTGAACTGCCGGTTGTTTGCCGCACGCGCATCGCCACAGGCACGGGGTTCGGCGGCCAGCACTCGATGGACCCGGGCGGACTGTTCGCGATGTTCTCCGGGTGGAGGATCATTGCGCCTTCCGACGCCTTCGATTACATCGGCCTCTTCAACACGGCAATGCATTCAAAGGACCCGGTGCTGATCCTCGAACATCATACCCTCTACGGGAAGCGGTTCCCTGTGCCCAAGGGCGACCTGGACTACTGCATTCCGTTCGGGCGGGCGCGGGTCATCGGCGAAGGCAAGGATCTGACGGTGATCGGCTACGGGTCACTCCCCGGCCGCCTGCAGCGCCTGAAGCCGGAGATCGAGGCCCATGGCGTCTCGATCGAGATTATTGACCTGCGTACGCTGGATCTGCCCGCGCTGGATTTCGCCGCCATCGGCCGGTCCGTGGAGAAGACCGGAGCCGTGGCCATTGTCGAGGAAGCGCCTGCCGGCCAGGGTCTCGGCCCAAGAATCGCCGCGGGCGTCACGGAGCAGTTCTTCGACCTGCTGGATGCGCCGCCCTGCTGCCTGGCCTCGCTGGACGTGCCGCTGTCGGTGTCGAAAGTCCTCGAGGACGCCGCGATGATCAGCGACACGCAGATCGTCGCCGCGCTCACGGCGGCGGCGAAGCGGGAGCAGGTTGCCGGGACGCCGACGTCGGCGAGCTGGGAGCGCGAGGCGTCGGAGTCGGCCCTGGAACTCTACCACGCGGCCAACAAGCTGAACGCCAAGGCGGAAGCGAGATGAGCAAACCCAACATTGTCTTTGTGATGGCCGACGACATGGGGTATGGGGACTTCGGGCTCTTCAACCCGCGTGTCCGCACGCCGGCCCTCGACCAGTTTGCCGCCGAGGGCGTGTGCCTGACCCAGCATTACTCGGCTGCGCCGGTCTGCACGCCGGCGCGCGCCGCGCTCCTCACCGGCCGCTATCCGCACCGCACCGGCGCCATCGAGATGCGCTCCGTGCGCGGGCTGGACCGCCTCGCGCTCGACGAACGCACCGTGGCGGACTTCTTCCGTAGTCTCGGCTACGCCACGGGCCTCGTCGGCAAGTGGCACACGGGGGTCTACGGCGACGCCTGGCACCCGAACCGCCGCGGCTTCGACGAGTTCACCGGCTTCCGGGCCGGCGGCATGGACTACTTCGACTGGCGGATCGAGCGCAACGGCGTCCCTCTGCCCCGCGACGGCCGCTACCTGACGGACCTGTTCGGCGCCGAGGCGATCGACTTCGTCCGCCGCCACCGCGGGCATCCCTTCTTCCTCTCCCTCCACTTCAACGCGCCCCACACGCCCCTGCAGGCGCCGCCGGAGGAGGTCGAGCCGTTTCTGGCGCCGGACCTCGACCGCGGCGTGAGCCTGATCTACGCCATGGTGCGCCGCATGGATCAACGCATCGGCGAGCTGCGCGCGGAGCTGCGGGCCCTGGGGCTTGAGGAGAACACGCTGCTGCTCTTCACCAGCGACAACGGGCCGGCCCTGTACGACGCGGAGGGCGGAATGAAGCAGGATCGCTTCAATTGCGGCTTCGCGGGCGGCAAGGGCAACGTGCTGGAAGGCGGCATCCGGGTGCCCATGATTCTGCACTGGCCCGAAGGGGGTCTGGCCGGCGGGCGGCGCTTCGACGGCTTCGTCCACTTCACGGACTGGTTGCCGACGCTGCTCGCGGCCGCCGGCTCCGCGCCGCCGGAGGCCGTCCGCCTCGACGGCGTCAACGTGTTGCCGGCCCTGCGGGGCGAGGGAGGCCGGGTCAACCCGGTCCGCTTCTGGCAGTGGAACCGCTACACGCCGCTCGCCTGCTGCAACGCGGCCATGCGCGACGGCGACTGGAAGCTGGTGCGCCCCCTGGTGACCGAGGCGATGAAGACCTCGCCCGAGGAGTACAGGATGGACCGCGAGCTGGAGATGCACCCCGAGCGGTTCAGGGACATCCTGCGCACTCCGGAGCCGGCGCGGGACGTGAAGCCGCTTCCGCCCGCGCTGTACAACCTTGCCTCCGATCCCAACGAGGCGCACGATCTCGCGGCGACGGATCCGGAGCGGGTCCGGCGCATGAGCGCAGCGATCGACGCATGGTTCGAGGACGTCGAAAAGGATCGGCAGCGGACGCGGTAGGACGATCGACCGGCCGAAGCGGGAGCAGATTGCCGGGACGCGGACGTCGGCGAGCTGGGAGCGCGAGGCGTCGGAGTCGGCCCTGGAACTGGCCGTCAGCGCAAAGGAGAGAGAGTGAGCATTCTACACGCAACGTGCGGCGCCTTGGCGGTGTTGCTGGCCGCGCCGGCGCTTCTCGCCGCCGAACGCGTCACGCTTCGCCTGGACCAGCCGACGAAGACCGAGCGCATCGGATTGCCGGTTTCCGGCGGCCTGCCGTTCGCCAAGGGGAGACTGGCGGCGGTCGACCACCTGCGTCTGCTCAATGCCGCGGGAAAGGAACTGCCGCTTCAGGCGCGCGCGCTGTCGCTGTGGCCGGACGGTTCGGTGAAGGCCGCCATGCTGGACTTCCAGGCTGACATCGCGGCGGACAGGAACGGTGCGGTGACGCTGGAATATGGCGCGGGCGTCAAGGCCGCCCCGCGGGCCAGGGGTATCCAGATCAAGGCGGCGGCTGACAAGGTCACGCTCGACACCGGCGCGGCGGTCTACACTTTCGCCAAGAGCGGCTGCGGGTGGATGGACGAATTGACCGTTGGCGGCAATTCGGTCGGCAAGGGTATCCATTTTGCCCGGTTCAAGGGTGATGCGGCGCCGAACAAAGCTGTGGTGACGGCGCTCAGCGTTGAGGACGGTAAGGGCATTCCGAATCCGCTCCGCGCGGTCGTCAAAGTCGAGGGTTACTACGACGGCCACCTGAAGACCCCGTTCATACTCCGCGTCCACGCCTATGCCGACAAGCCGTTCGTGAAGGTCGTGCACACCTTCGTCTACGCCGGCGACCGCTTCAGGGTTGAAGACCACATGACGGAGTTGGAGCTCGGCCTGGAACTCACCGGCGGGGCGAAGAAGGTCCTCTACGGCATCGAAGGCCGCGCCCCTTTCGAGACCGCGCCGGTCAACGGAGCGGCGCTGCTGTACAGCAAGGACGACCTTAACTTCACGGTCACGGGCATGTCGGACAAACCCGCGCCCCAGACCGAACAGCCGGCGGGTTGGTGGATGAGCAGCGCCGGCAAGCCGGCCGGTTGGATGGCGGTCGACACCGGCGCCGGAATCGTTCAGATGGGGTGCCGCGACCTGTGGCAGAACTACCCCAAGGGCCTGCGCATCGAGGGCAACCGGGCCACGCTGGCGCTCTGGCCGAGAGAACATGCGCCCTTCGACCTCAGAACCAACGCGCGGTTCATCGAGGACAAGGGCAAGGGTGAGTTCAGGTGGAACGACAGCACGCCGGAACTGGAGGCGGGAAGCGTTTCCGGAACCCACGCCTCCAAGGGCACGGGTTCCTCCAAAGCGCACGAACTCTACTTCAACTTCCAGGCTTCACCCGCGCCCGAGGCACTCACCGCCGCCTTCAACGCCTTCCAGGAGCCGACCTATCTCTATGCCGGCGCCCAGTGGTATGCCGACACGCGCATCTTTGACGCGTTCAACCCTGCTGGAATGCCGTACAAGGATGCCAACCTCAAGAAGTGGGACGACGTGATCGAACTGAGCGCGCGCTGGCTCCTCTTCATGCCTCGCTACTGGCGCTGGTATGGGATGTGGGACTACGGCGATCTCGTCTTCTGCGGTCCTTCGGTCCCCGACCCCAAGCACCCCGAGCCGCGCTTCCCCGTTGGCCCGCGTCCGCCGGTCGCGCACGGCCGCTTCGATGTGGATGCCAAGTTCAAGACCAACTGGGGGGCCAACGGCCACTACGACACCATTCAGGCCATGCTCCTGCACTTCATGCGCACCGGCCAGCGCGAATACCTGCGCTGGGCGGAGGTGGCGGCCCTGCACATCAACGAGGTGGACGGGATGTACCCGACCGGCCAGGAGGAGCGGGGCCGGCCGGGCGCCGCTGATGGTGCGGCGAGCGCGGAAGACCCCGATGCGGCCGGCGAGGAGGGCAAGGGGCTTTACGGGTACATCTCCCGCCACGGTTGCGGCCACGGGCAGGTTTCCGCCTCGCATTGCTTCATCCGCCACCGCATCCCGCTCTACTACCTGACCGGGAACGAGCGCATTCGCGAGGCGATGGGCCTGGCGTTTGAATCCGCCGTCAAGGCGGCGCCGGACAAGATCTTCACCAGCAACACGGTCCGTCCCTGCTCCGCCGTCACCAGCGTCATGGAGACCTGGTGGTCCATGAGTGGGGAACCGCAGGCCAAGGACGCTACTCAGTTCCTGCTCGACTACTGGCTCAGCCGCCAGCAGACCCAGGGTGACCGCGGTTCCTATGTGGCTGAGAACCGGACCTACGGCCGGAACAAGGACGGGAGCAACGAGGTCTTCGACCCCTACAAACGCCTGCCGGAGAAGCAGCGCGAAGTCAAGGACCCCAACTCCTGGGAGTCCAGCAAGACCCACGGCTGGCGGTTCATGAACTTCGGCGCCACCGAGGCCATGATGGACTGGTACGACCTCACTGGCGACGAGAAGGTCGGCCAGTCCGTGGCCCGCTTCATCCGCGCCACCAAGATTCATGGCACCCACTACGGCTGGTACCACGCCAATCAACCGCTGGCCTTTGCCTGGCGCCTGACGAAGGACGAGGCCTTCCGCGACTGGCTGCGGGATGAGATCGCCTGGCCGAAATGGGGTGAACTAAAGAAGCCGGAGACCACCATCGTCCTGAAAGATCAGATGTCCTGGGAGGACTTCAACCGCGAGTTCGGGAAGTTCTACAACGACAAGACCGGGAAGGGCATGGGGGGCTTCCCGTACATGAGTCAGGAGGATTGCACGGTCCGCATCCTGCTGATGCCCTGCGTCCTTTACACCTTCGATCCCTACGACAAGGCCTTTCCGTCCGCGACCTCCATTGCCGCAAAGGCGAAGGCTCCTGGGGCGGACGAAGCTAGAGAGTCCGCCGTCGAAGAGAAGATCGCCTGGGGCAAGGAAACTCGCGGGCAGGTGGCGAGTCTCCGCGCTCTGGCGACCGCGATGGAGCCGGGAGAACCGATCGAGTTCGAGATCCGCGTCAAGAACGTGTCCAAGGAGGATGTATACCTCCCCTCAGGGCTCGGGGGGGAAAAGATGAGCGCTTGCTTCTGGACGTTTTACTTTGACCAGTGGGAGTGGCGTTCAGCTCAACTTTCGTGCAAGAACGTCCCATTGAAGCCGGGCGAAACCGCCAGCGTGCGCTGCCTGGTGGCGACAACGCGAGGCAGTATGAAAGCCGAGCAAGAACGTCGCTTTCCCTTCCTTTCTCCTGTACCTTTCCGCCACATCCAGAGCAGGCAAGAATCTGACCACTTGCCCGCAGGGAGCTATCGCGTGCGAGCGATGATCGGGACGATCGAGAACGGCTATCGCGTTGAGAGCAATACGATCGAGGTACGGTTCGTTGATCGCCGCTAACATAGGGCATCCGGCACTGATGATGAAAGACAAGGAATGAGCATTCCCCACGCAACGTGCGCCGCCTTGGCGGTGTTGCTGGCCGCGCCGGTCGCGCTCCTCGCGGGCGATGGCGTGGAGTCCGCTGCCGTGACCCTGTACCCGACCTTCGAGAACATGGGGGTGGAGGTCCGGCGGAATGGCAGTTCAAGGGCAAGGCCCCCGACATCGGGTTGGTCGAGGCCGGCGAACCGCTGCCGCATTACGGGCCTCGGCCTGCTGCGCCAACGGGGAGGAAGTAGAGCCGTGAGGATCGAAAACGCGCCCTGAACCCTTTCTGGAGGTATCCCTGAAAACTATCAGTGAACCTGTGTCGGTGAGCCTGATCGGGCTGGGGGCACTCCTCGCGGTTTCGCCCGGCGCCGCTTTTGCCGCGGAGCCGGCGCCCGCGCGCCAGCCGAATGTCGTTCTCATCATGGCCGATGACCTCAGCGCCGCTGAGCTGAGCTGCTACGGGCAGAGGCGGTACCGCACGCCCAACCTGGACCGGTTGGCCAGCCAGGGCATACGATTCACGGATTGCTACAGTGGCGCGCCAGTGTGCGCACCGTCACGCAGCGTCCTGCTGACCGGCCAGCATAACGGCCGGACGCGAATCCGGGCCAACGACGGAGTTTCCACGCCCGATATGCCCGCTCCCGGCGGAAGGGTCCCGCTCTACCCCGCCGACAACACCATCGCAAAAGTCATGAAGGGCGCGGGCTACGCCACGGCGTGCGTGGGCAAGTGGGGGCTGGGCAACGAGGATTCGACCGGGGAACCCCTGAAGCAGGGCTTTGACCACTTCTTTGGATACCTCGATCAGCGCCTGGCTCACAACCACTATCCGGAAACTCTCCGGGACGATCGGAAGCAGATCCCCATCGAGGCGAATGCAGGCGGGAAACAGGGCGTTTACAGCCAGGACCTTTTTCTCGAGCGTTCGTTGGCTTTCATCGAAAGCAACCGCGACAGACCCTTCTTCCTTTACGCGGCCTGGACCCTGCCGCATGTTGACCTGGCGATCCCGAAGCTGAATCCGGGCCTGGACCCGACCCTGTCCAGCAATGACGCGACCTACGCGTCGATGGTCACAAGGCTGGATCAGGATGTCGGGCGGATACTGGACCAACTGGACAAGCTGAACCTGTCGAGCAACACGCTGGTCGTGTTCACCTCCGACAACGGCGCCGCCGACCGCCGCGAAGGCGTGTTCGACAGTTGCGGTCCGTTCTCCGGCGAGAAGTACTCGCTCAAGGAGGGCGGCATCCGTGTTCCCATGATTTGCCGCATGCCGGGCACGGTGCCGGCGGGGAAGGTTTCGGCGGCGCCGTGGTATTTTGCCGATGTCCTGCCCACCCTGGCCGAGCTGGCCAATGTGCCGGCGCCCGGGCAGCTCGACGGCATCAGCGTGCTGCCGCTGCTGACCGGCAAGACCGACGTGTTGCCTGATCGCCTGCTGTACTGGGAGACGATAACGAAGTACTTCGGGCAAGCCGCCCGCTGGCGGTCGTACAAAGCCATCCGGACCTGGTCGACCGGCGCCATGTCCATTTACGACCTCTCCGTCGATCCCGGGGAGAAGACGGATATTTCGGCCATCCATCCGGAGCTGGTGACGCGGTTTGAGACGTTCCTGCGGGAGAGCCACCGCGATTCGCCGCACTACCCCAAGATGGTGGCCTCGTGCCCGGACTGGAAGGCCGAGAGCGCGAAGTGGGAGGAAAAGCTCAAAGGCAACCCCCGGAGCCCCGATGTCCTGAGTCAATACTCCTGGTTCCTGCTGGACACGCTGCCGGATGAACTGAAGAACATCGACAGAGCCTTGGAGTTGGCGAACGAAGCGAACGAATTGGCCGGCGGCAAGGACCGCGACATCCTGGACACGCTGTCGGAAATCTGCTTCGTGCGAAAAGACTACGCCCATGCGGTGGATTACAGTCGCAAATCGCTCGAGCCCGGCCTGCAGGGGAAAGGCAAGGTCAAGGCCCTGCAGAAGCAGCTGGCGAAGTGCGAGAAGGCCCTGGCCGAGACCATCGCCGCAGCAACACCCGTAACGCATGCGGAGGATGGAATGAGCGCAAGCGAACAGCCCGTGATCGAGGAAACCTTCGACAAGGACCTCTCCAACTGGGTCTCCGAGGGGCCGAATGCCGTGTCAGCCAAAGACGGGAAACTGGTCATCAAAGCCACGGATGCGGCCAAGCTCGGCCAGTACGTCTGGCTCAAGCAGGATCTCCCCGCGGACTTCCGGCTGGAGTTTGATTTCACCCCGAAGTCACCCAGCGGGTTCTTCCTGCTCTTCTTCTGCGCCAAGGGCACGGGCGGCGAGGACATTCTCGGCGACGGGCTCATGAAGGAGTACAAGGCGGAGAAGGACTTCAAGAAATACACGATCGGCCCCATCAACTGCTACCACATCAGCTACCGCCGGAATGAAAGCGCCGACTGCAACCTGCGCAAGAACACCGGCAAGCATTTGCTGAGCAACAGCAAGGTGGATCAGTTGATTCCCGCCAACCAGACGGCCCGCGTGGTCCTGGCCAAGCAGGGCGGACACATCACGCTCACCGTGGACGGTGTCGCTTTCATGGACTTCACGGACGACGGCAAGCTCAACAACGGCATCTACGGCGCGGGAAAGTTCGGCTTCCGTCAGGTGTACGAGAGCGAAGGGCAGTACGACAACTTCAGGGTGTTTGACCTCGGCAAGCGATAGCGGCGGACAGCAGGAAAGGGGAGCGACGAGATGAGCATGAGCAAAGGGTTCTTAGCGGTTATGTGTGGAGGCTTCGTGTTGGCTTGGGGCGCGACGGCCGGAGAGCTTGGCGTGTGGGCCATCGGCGAGGGCGTGCGCATCAACCCCATCACGGGCAAGGCGTTCGAGGAGAACGCAAAAAAGCTGCCTGGCGGCATTTCCGGCGACTACCGCGCCAAGAACTGGGTGTGGGACGGTGCGACGAAGACCGTGGCCCTGAAGGGCGCGGCCAATGAGGTGCTGAGTTTGCAGCTCATCATCGAGGGGTCGGGCGCCAAGGGGATCAACGTCACGGCGGCGGATCTGGTCGGCGCGGGCGGAACGATTCCGGCCAAGCAGTTCAGCTTCTACCGGGCTTTCTACATCAAGGTGAAACAGGATGTCGACGGCAAGCGCGCGCCTTATCCGCTGGAGGAAGGCTGGTATCCGGACCCTCTCGTGCCGTTGGCGACGCCCAAGCTGGGCGCTCCGTTCGCGATTGACGGCAGCAACTTTGGCGGCGAGAAGCCGGCGGCAGCCGATATCAGGAACCAGACGGTGTGGGTTGACCTGTGGATCCCTCCGAAAACCCCCAAGGGCCTTTACAAGGGCACGATCGCCGTCGCCGGCGAATCCGGCGAGAAGAAGGTCGCCGTTGAACTTGAGGTCTTCGGCTTCGAGATGCCGGCCAAGTGCAATACGATGCTGGAATTCATGTCGTACGGCAATTTCGCCCGGACGACCAAGCCCATGCGCGAGGCGTGCTTCTCCCTGGCGCATGCGCACCGGGCCACGATCACCATCACCAAGGCGATCATCAACTACGATTCGCCCTTGCGCTCCACGGATGGCAAGACACTGGTCTGGGCCGGGTTCGATGCGACCTACGGGCCGGCGCTCAACGGTTCCCTTTACAAGGAAGGCCCGCGCGCGGGCGTGCCGTTGGACGTTTTCGTCCTTCCGTTCGAGCCGCAGCTCGACCGCCAGGACGCCAAGGGGCCCGGGCGCGGCACTAACTGGCCCATCCCGGCCCCGACCAAGAACAGAAACTGGGAGGTGGATTTCACGCCGGAGTATGTGGCCAAGTTCAAGGCCTTGCTGACCGATGCTTCCAGGCATTTTGCCGCGAAGTATCCCGGGACCAGGCTGGTCATCTTCCAGGACAGCCTGGATGAGCCGGGCTTCCACAAGGCGCCCCCGGATATGGCCATGGGCCAACTCCGCTCCCTGCGGGGCTACGTGAAGATCGTCCGGGAGCTGAATCTGAAGAACGTGGCCTACAAGTTCGACATCGGCGGCGGGTTCGACAAGAACAAGTTCGACCTCGACGGCAACGGCAAGGTGGAAGGATCGAAGGATGTGGTGTCCGCCCTGGCCGGCGTGGATATCTGGAATATCCATGGCATGTGCATCGACCTCGACGTCCTGAGACCGGAGCTCAAACGCGGCGCCAATGTCTGGTTCTACAACGGCTTCGAGCCCCGCGTGGGACCGACCGTGATCGCCACCGAGGGGGTGGGCCCGCGCACTTGGCCGTGGGTGGTGTTCAACTCGAAGATTCACGGCTCTTGCCAGTGGTCCTTCCTGGAGGGGGCGAAAGAGGGTGACAAACCCTGGACCACCGGCGGGAGCGCGAAGAATCCCGGCGACGCCTTGTTCATGTATCCCGGCGACGAACACGGCCTGCCCGATACCGTCTTCCCCTCGCTGCGCCTCAAGGCGTACCGGCGCGGGATGCAGGATTACGAGTACCTGCACGCCGTGGCCGCGAAGGATGGCAAGGATGGGCGGGCCATGGTCTTTGCCACGCGTGTGGCGTCCAAGCCCATGTCGGGCAAGTTGGATATGAAGGACTTCCAGGACGATGCCTCCCACGAGCGGGCCACAGTGAAGGTGGCGGGCGGCGACCTGCGGTCGTGGGCGCATCATCCCGAGGCGTTCGAGAAGGTGCGTTTTGAAATGGGCGAGTATCTGGGCGGCGCAGCCGCCCGGTGAGCGTGAAAGGAAACAAGCCAATCATGGGCGAGCTGAACCGCAGGGATTTCATGCGTGTGACCGGGGCCGGCGCAGGCGCGCTGGCCTTGGCGGGGCTGGCCGGATGGAGCCGCGCGGAGGAAGGGCCGGCAGCGGTGGCCGCCGCAGCCGCCGGGCAGCGCATGAACGTGCTCCTGGTGCTCTCGGACGATCAGCGCTGGGACATGCTGGGCGCGGCGGGAAACAAGGTGATCCACACCCCCCACCTGGATCGCCTGGCGCAGGAAGGCGTGCATTTCCAGGAGTGTGTCACCGCCATCTCGCTTTGCATCCCGTCCCGGGCATCGCTGCTGACCGGACTCCCCGCGAACAAGCATGGATTCTACGGCAACGCGCAGTTGAGGAAAGCGTTGCCTTTCGACCAGATTCCGACGCTGGCCGGAACGCTCAAGAACGCGGGTTACCACACGGTCATGGCCGGGAAATGGCACTCACTTCCCGTGCCCTGGACCATGGGCTTCACCGACGTCCGTTCGTGGCTGCCGAAGGGCTCCACCGTCTACCTGGATCCGGAATTGTGCGAGGGCCAGTCCACGGACAAGAAACCGCGCAAGGGCTACACCAATGAGCTCTTCGCGGAGGACATCGCCGCATTTCTGAAGAGCAAGGAGGCGGCCGAGCGGCCGTTCTTCGCCTATCTGGCGCTGACGGCGCCGCACGGTCCCAGCGCGCCGAATCGCGCACACCTCGTCAAACCGTACCTGGGCCGGACGGACAAGGAACTGGCACCGCCGGGATTGCCGCAGGATGCCATGGAGATCAAGGCGGGCGACTGGCCGGAGTACTATTCGGCCGCGTGCACCGCCGATGAGGGCCTGGGCCGGGCGCTGATGGCCCTGGATGATGCAAAGCTCGCGGACAACACGGTGGTGATCTTCCTCAGCGACAACGGCTACATGATGGGCAGCCGGGGCCTGCACGGGAAGGTGGTGCCCTACGAGGAATCGATCCGGGTCCCGCTGCTGGTGCGCTGGCCGGGCAGGCGGGGCTTCACCGGCCCCAGCACGGCCCAGGTCTCGTCCCTGGATGTGAGCGCGACGATTCTGGCGGCCGCGGGGGTTCGTCCGCCGGCCGACTGGCCCGGCCGCGATCTGAGGCCGGCCCTGCAGGACCGCGCCGCGCCCGGTTTCGAGGTCTCGTTCGCGGAGTACTGCGACAACGACACAGAAGGCCGCGCGCAGTTCCGGATGGCACGCACGCGGACCCACAAGCTCATCCGTTGGGAGCGGCAGGACCTGGCCGACGAGTTCTACAATCTCGCGCAGGATCCCCACGAGACGAAGAACCTGATCGATTCTCCGGAAGAGGCGAAGGCCCTGGCCGAACTCACCAGGCAACTGGAGGCCAACATGGAGCGAACGGGCGACTATGCCCGGGGCTGGCCGCGGGAGAAGAAGCCGGCCGGCCGCTGACCCGATGTATTTGGCTCGTCATGCCAATCCCTTCTTCAGGATGAGATTGGCGTAGTGGGCCCGTTCGGCGCGGCCGCCCGGTGAGCGTGAAAGGAAACAAGCCAGACAAACTGGCGGAAAGGAAAGGTGCGGTATGCAGAAGGCATGGTTGATGGTGGCAATGTGTGCGGTGATCGGAACGACGGTTCAAGTCCGGGCGGAAGAGGCGGCGCCGGCAGCGCCGGCGGCTCCGGCGGCAAAAGCCGGTGACGAAACGGCGGCCCTGGAGGCGAAGCTCGTCGAGTACTTCTCGACCTTCAAGTGGGCGAAGGACAGCGATCCCAACCTGGCTGAGTGGAAGGCCAAGAAGAAGGAGATGAATGCTGAAGTCGCCAAGCTGTTCGATCTGAAGCTGGCGGCACTCGCGGCGACGGACCAGGCCAAGGCCGACGGCTACAAGGCCAACAAGGCCGCCATCGTGAAGAACAACTTCAGTCAAGGCACCAAGCAGAAGGGCGACTGGAAGTTCGACTTTGAGGCTGCAGTCATGGATTTCAAGAAGAAATAGGCATGGGGAGAGCCAGGCCTGAGCGGTTCGACAAGCACGGCGGTTTAACCTATACGGAGCAGTTGGCACCACGAAGAGCACGAAGGACACGAAGCAAGACGTTGTACTGGAGACGGATAGACGGAGAGCAAGGAGCGGCTATCGCTTCACTCAATGGGTGAAGGTTGTTCGTTGCGAGGAGATGTTGCGATTCGCGAAGAACCTCCGGTATCTCTTATCACTTCGTGCTCTTCGTGTTCTTCGTGGTGAGAGATCTGCTCTTTCTAGGTTTAAGCTTCCGCCTCGCCGCAGCAGGGAGAGCGACAATGAGGATGGCGCGTTGCAAGCGGGTGTCCCCGCCGGTGCCCAATGACGTCCACGCCGACAGCCGGCGGGTAACCGACGCCGACCTGTGGGCCGGCCTCGATCTGGCCTATCCGCCGCTGCGCGGCGTAAAGGCCGCGCTGGCCCGCGGCGACGAAGCGGGAGCCCGGGCGGCGCTCGTGGCGCACTTCCGGTCGCGCCGGACGCCCCGCCTCACGAAGTACCGCACCGATCCGCACTGGTCGGACTGGGAGGGCGGGCCGACGCTGATCGCGCGCGCCGACCTGCTGGCCGCGTTCCGGGTCGCGGAGGAGGACAGCGCCCCGATCGTGGTGGGCGGTGCGCAGGGGATCGACTGGGATGCCGCGCTGCGCGCGCACAAGGTCATCCGGCGGCAGGGCGGTGTGGCTACGCTGGCCGAGGCCTGGTCCCGCACGCGCGACGCCCGCTACGCGGCCGCGCTGCGCGCCTGGCTGGAGGGACACTGGCAGGCATGCCCGTTCGTCCTCGACGCCGCGTTCCACCGCGAGGAGTTCAGCCTCTTCGGCGGGCCGGCCTACACGCAGTTGGACAGTTGCTACATCGTGTTCCACTGGGCGGACGTGCTCGATTCGGACCTGATGCGCACGCCGGGAGTGTTGCCCGACGCGTTCTGGTTCGAGTTCCTCAGGCGGTTCTGGTTCCTGGTCTTCCAGTTCACGCGCTACCTCGGCGCCTCGTGGCGCGCGGACAACCACCACCTGATGGAGCGTGGCACGGCCTGCTACTTCCTCGGGGTTGGCTATCCCGAGTTCCGGTGCGCGGCGGAAGTCGAGGCGTTCGGCGCCTGGAACATCCGCCGGCACTTCGACCACAACCTGCTGGCCGACAACACCGGCAGCGAGGCATGCACCGCCTACCAGTACCGCTGCTTCATCCGCTACGCGCACCCGGACTCCATGGCGCGGATCAACGGCCGGACCGTGCTGGGCCGCGCGCGCGAGAAGCGACTCCTGGATTGGCTGGCCTTCTACGCGGACATGACCGCGCCCGATGGGCGCCTGCCGGACACGGGCGACGGCGCCGCGCCGACCCTGCGGGAGGTCTGCGAAGAATCTGGCGCCTTCTACCGGGCGCCGGCGCTCAAGGGCGTTCTCCGCGCGCTCCAGTGCGAGGCGCCGGTCAACCCCGCCTTCCAGGCCGGTTGGGACCGCACGCCGGCGCGCCTGCCGCGCGCGCGGTCGCGCCTCTACCCAAGCGTCGGCCACCTCGTGCTGCGCGACGCCTGGCGGCCGGACGCCAACTGGCTGTGGCTGGGGGTCAAGAACGAGGCGCTCTACAACGTCCACCAGCACTGGAACACGTTCGACTTCGCCCTCTGCGCGTGCGGGCGCCGGATCGTCGGCGACCCGATCAGCCGCACCTACAGGCTGCCCAAGGGGCTGGCACGCGGCTACTACTTCTCAATGGACGCGCACAACACGCTCGTCATCGATCGCGACAACCTCAAGAGCCACGAAGCGCTGGCCGAGGTCTGGGGCCTCCAGCCGCCGCGCATCGCGTCCGCCGCCACCTGCCTCAACGCCGCCGGCGGGTTCGACTACGCCTCGTTCCGGCACGACGGCTACCGTCCGCTCCTGCACCGCCGTGACGTGTTGTTCGTGCGCGGCCGTTACTTCATCATGACCGACGTCATCACCATGGACTTCGACGGCTTCAACACCGTCTTTGCCACCGAGGGTGACATCCGACCGCACCACTACCGCCAGCGTCTGCACTTCGAGGCCGGCGTAACCGCCAAACCGCTGCACGGGCGGCCGGGCCTGGATGCGCGCGCCGCCGATGGACCGGGGTTGCTGGTGGTGCCGGAGCCGTTCGAGAACCTCGCGGTCACCGAGGGGCCGAACGGCTACCTCGACGCGCTGGACGACGCGCGCTTCCGCGGTTTCCGCCAGGCTGACATCGCCCGCGAGACGATCGGGGCCTGCATCTTCTCGACGGTCTACTACCCGCACGACGGCCGGCGCGTGCCGGAGGTGCGCGTCACGGCGCTGACGCCGCGCGCGGCGCCCTTCCGCGACGACCGCCACCACGCCATCCTGGTCGAGGACGGGACGCACCGCGACCTGTGGCTGGTGCAGCGCGACTTGGCGCGGCCGCGCCGCGTGACGGTCGGCACGGCGGGAATCGAAGTGACGACGGACGCCGCGGCCCTCTTCCTCTCGCTGCGCGGCCGCGCGGTTGTCCAGGCCTTCCGCCTCGGCGGCCGGGCCGCGCGGTTGAATGGCCGTCCGTTGCGCACATCCGCCGCGTCACTGACCTGGAACAAGCGGCCGTCGGCATCCGGGTCCGGGGGTGGCCGGTGAGGAGGGCGTTGCGCATGATCGTCCCGGGTCTGGCCGCGACCGGCCTGGCGGCGACCGCGGCGGAGATCCCCGCCGTGCCGCCGGGGCATCCCCGCGTTTACGTCCGGCCGTCCGACCTGCCGGGAATCCGCGCCAAGCTGGAGATGCCGGAGTTCGCCCGCTCGTGGCAGGTGGTGCAGCAGGGGGCCGCCGGCGGCTCCCGCAAGGACGCCAGCCCGATGTGCAGCGCGTTCCTCTATCTGGTGCAGCGCGACCGCGCCCAGGGGCGCCGCGCGATCGACGCCGCCCTGACCGGGCTGGCCGGCTGCACCAACGCGACTCATGCCGGCCGCGTGCTGGATTCGCCTTTTCACTGGGCGGCCTGCGTCTACGACTGGTGCTACGACCTGACCACGGCGCAGGAGCGGCAGCGTTTCGTCGGCGAGTTCACGCGTCTGGCCGCGCTCCACTCCCCGTGGTTTCCCGCCACGGCCAGCAACTGCCTGGCGGTCGTGGGGCACGACTCCGAGGGCTGGCTGCTGACCGGCCAGCTTCCGGCCGGCGTCGCGATCCACGACGAGGACCGCACCATGTACGACGCGGCGGCCCGGCTGTTTCTCGACACGTTCGTGCCGCCGCGAAACTACCACTACGCGGGCCACGCGCACCATCAGGGCGCGCACTACAACACGCGGCTGGTCTATGACCTGGCCGCGGCCTGGCTCTTCCGGCGCCTCGGCGCCGGCGACGTCTTCTCGCGCGAGCAGCAGTTCGTGCCGTACGAAATCCTCTACTGCCTGCGGCCGGACGGGGAGCAGTTGCGCCGCGGCGATGCCACCGTGACCGGCCGCGCGGGGCGGAAGCGCGCCATCATGATCCTCGCGGGCGCCTACTACGAGGATCCGATTCTGGCGGGCGCGGCGCAGGGCGACCTCTTTCTCGCCCAGTGCGCACCGATGGAGGAGGTTTTCGACCTGCTCTTCCGTCCGCCTGGCCTGGCCACCCGGCCGCTGGCCGACCTGCCGCAGGCCAAGTTCTTCCCGCCGCCGATCGGCGAACTGGCGGCGCGGACCGGCTGGACGATCGCCCCGGACAGTCCGGACGTGCTGGTGCACATGCGCCTCGGCGGCACCTTCTTTGGCAATCACCAGAAGCGTGACATGGGCACCTTCCAGGTCTTCTACCGCGCGCCGCTGGCCATCGCCAGCGGCTTCTACGGCGGCTACGGCAACGCGCACTGGCGCTACGCGCACGAAACGCTGGCCGGCAACGGGCTGCTGATCCACGATCCGCGGCAGCAGCCGGCGCCGAAGCAAGTCGACACGGGCGGGCAGATCGTGCCTCCTGGCGGCGACCACCCGCTCGATCTGGCGATGCTGCGTAGCGGTGGTTACGAGCAGGGAATCGTGACCGCGCAGGCGTTCGGCCCGGACCCCCGGCAACCGGAGTACGCCTTCATCGCCGGCGACATCACGCGGGCGTACGCCCCGCGGGCGGAACGGGTCACCCGCGCCATGGTCACGCTGTTCACCGGCGAGGCGCGCTCTCCCGCTGTGCTGGTGGTGCACGATCGCGTCGTGGTGGCGGCGGCGGATTTCCGCAAGACCTGGCTGCTGCACACGCTGGAGAAACCGGCGGTCGCTCCGGACGGCGCGGCCGCGGTCTGCGACGGCCCGGCGGCGGCATCCGGCGGTCCCCGCGGCGGCCTGCGCGTGCGGTCGTTCCTGCCGGCCGACGCCCGGCTGCGGACGGTCGGCGGGCCGGGCCGGGAGTTCTGGTCTGACGTCACCGGCACCAACTACCCGCCTGTACCCGACGGGCGGCAGGTGGAAGTCGGCGCCTGGCGCCTCGAGATCACGCCAGCGCAGGCGCGGCGCGACGACACCTTTCTGACGGCCCTGGTGGTCGCCGACGCCGGCGCGGACGGCGTGCCGGAGCCCCGGCTGATCACCGGCGACGGCGCCGTGGGCGTGGCGTTCCGCGACCGGGCCGTGCTGTTCGCCGATGGCGACGCGCCGGCCACGCGCCTGACCTTCGTGCTGGACGGCCCGGCGGAAAGCCGTATCCTGATCTGCGGTCTTGCTGCCGGGCCGTGGCGCGTGACGCGCGACGGCCGCGAGCAGCCCCCCGTCGCGGCGGTGCCGGCCACTTCCGGCAGCTTGCATTTTAGCGGTGGGCCAGGCCGGTACATTCTGGAGCGGGGGCCGGCTGCGGCTGCCGTTCGCCTGGCGGCTGGCGCAAGCGGCCGGCGGAGGCGACGCCATCGCGAACAGCGATTGCTTGAGGAGGGGAGGCGAGAGAAACCATGACGACCACCGTACTGCCATCTTTGCTGCGCGGCGCCCCGAACCGGCCGTATCCCACCGACCCCGCGACGATCGAGGACCTGCTGCGCCGACGCAAGCCCAACACCCATGAGCCGCTCTGGTTCTACCGCATCCGTGGCACCTGCTCGCCGCGCGAGGAGGCGCTCTGGCGCGACTATCCCACGGCGGAGAACGCCGCGATCCTGCGGGATCTCGGCGTCGCCATCCTGCAGCGCGCGGACTTCTTCAAGGGGGTCGGCCTCGTGCGCGAACGGCCCAGCATGGAACGTATCATCCGCTTTGCCCGCGAGCTGCACCAGCGCGGGGTGATGATCTCGGTCTACGTCGGCGGCACGATGATGACCGAGTACTTCTTCAAGGAGGTGCCCGAGGCGCGCGACTGGGCGCGCCGCGATCAGGACGGCAACCCCGTGACCTACGGCGGATACCAGCTCAACCGCTGGTTCCCCTGTCTCAACCATCCCGGCTACCGCGCCTACGTCAAGAAGGTCCTCGACGTGGCCATGGACGAGGTGCAGGCCGACGAGATCTTCTTCGACAACCAGATCCTGCGCTACGAGCCGCGCTCCTGCCGCTGCGACCACTGCGTGCGGCACCTGCGCGACACGATCCGCCGCACCTACACCCTGGCGCAGTGCGAGGCGCGCTATGGGTTCGCGGAGTACCCCGACAGCGTGCCGCCGGTGTTCAGCCAGGCCAACAAGCCCTGGATGCTCGACCGCGTGCAGGTGCCCAACATCCAGGACTGGATCGACCACCGCGTGGCCACGGTCAAGGAGTTCTACGCCGACATGGCGGCACACGTGAAGGCCAGGCGCCCGACCACGGTGGTGGGCATGAACATCAAGGGCGTGCACGGCCACAACCGCGCTTTCGACCACGGCATCTGCCACGGCGCCATGGCCGACCTGCTGGACTTCAGTTGCATCGACGGCTACAAACCCGGCTTCCGCAACGGCACGATCGTCTCCGAGTTCCGCTTCTTCAAGTCCTCCCATTCGACGCACATCAGCGTGGTGGACGTCACGAACACCGACCTGACCGCCGCCGAGTGCCAGGTGTTCGGGTACAAGAAGAAGATCGAGGGCCACGGCTGGATCGGCGGCATCGACAGCAGCCTCAACTTCTCGCCGACCGTCCAGTTCCTGCGCGGCAACCTGCGGCTGTACCACGAGCGCCCGCCCGTGCGCGACATCGCCGTGCTGCGCTACGAGCCGGCCACGCGGTACAACTGCGCGAAGACGCACGAGCAGCTCATGCCGTTCGAGCAGACGCTCGCCGTCGAGAAGCTGCCGTGGGGCATCATCTACGACCGGCAGCGCGCGGCCCTCGACGAGTTCCGCGTCGTGGCCCTGCCCGAGATCCAGGCCCTGTCCGACGCCTGGATCGAGGCGCTCGACGCGTTCATGCGCGCGGGGGGCGGCGTGATCGCCAGCGGCGGCGCCGCCGGGTACAACGAATGGATGCGCTCGCGCGACCCGGAACACGCCCTGGCGCGCTGGCTCGGACACCGGCCCGAGGGGTGCTACGAGTGCGCCGCCGTCGGCCAGGGCCGCTTCGTCTACGTCCCGGCCTGGGACGTCGCGCAGCCCTGGGACTTCCGCGACTGGTGCGCGATCTGGCCGGAGGTCAGGCCGCTCAAGGACCGCGCGCTC
>Ga0233425_10005177_pt1 | contig 20921 bp, 23 predicted proteins | sample Watercolumn_Towu_2_FD_181712 | JGI IMG/M metagenome (GOLD analysis project Ga0233425, IMG submission 181712) | Freshwater microbial communities from Lake Towuti, South Sulawesi, Indonesia - Watercolumn_Towuti2014_140_MG | ecosystem: Environmental > Aquatic > Freshwater > Lake | place...
GATGCACCACCGCCAGTAGAAACAAGACTCATGCAATGTGCAAATCCAAAATGTTCCACAGCAGCAGCGCTATCGCCGCCGCCAATGATTTTAACAGCAGGAGTTTCTGCAATCATTCCTGCGATGTATTTTGTGCCGTGCCCAAATTTCTCAATCTCGTACGCACCAACTGGCCCTGCCCAAACAATCGTTGCAGCATTTTTTATGGCTTCACTATATCGTCGCAAGGTTTCAGGTCCAATATCCACTGCCATCCATCCTTGAGGAATTGCATCAACAGAAGCGATTTTAATGTTTGCATCAGCTCCAAATTTGTCAGCAACAACAACATCAACAGGAAGCAAAAAGCGCTCATCTTTTTCAGAAAGTAATTCCTGCGCGAGCGGAAGTGATTCTTCATCATATGCAGAAGCGCCAATGTCTTTTCCAGCAGCTTTCAAAAAAGTATTTGCAAGTTTTCCACCGATAAGCAAATGATCAAGATGAGGCAAGAGATTGTGAATCACCCCAATTTTGTCAGCTTTTGCGCCACCTATAATAGTGACAAAAGGCTTTCGTGCATTTTTAACCAATGTTCCGAGTCCTTCAAGTTCTTTTTGCAAAACAAATCCTGCGCAGGAAGGAATGAATTGAGCAATCTGCGTGACAGAAGCGTTTGCTCGGTGGCAAACTCCGAATGCATCCTGCACAAAAAAATCAGCAAGAGAACCAAGTTGCCGTGCAAAATCATTGTTGTTATCATTTTCTTCTTTGTAAAAGCGAACATTCTCGAGCATGAGAACATCCCCTGCTTTCATCGCATAGACTTCTTTTTTGACATCATCTCCGATGCACTGGTCAATCTTTTTGACATACGTCCCAAGGAGTTGGCTTAAGCGGTGCGCAATGCCATCTGTTTGTAATTTTGGATCTCTTCCTTTTGGCCGTCCAATGTGTGTTAAGAGAATAACGCGCGCATTTTGCTGCCGCAAGTACTTAATGGTCGGCAGTGTTTCTCGAATGCGTTTGTCGTTGATCACATCACCAGAGTCATTCATAGGCACGTTAAAGTCTGCTCTGACAAGAACCCGTTTTTGATGAAAATCACAGTCGTATAATGTTCGAAACCCTTCCATGTCCATCCCAAAATTCATACAAGGTGTGATGTTTTTAAAGATTGTGAAATTCAGTTGGAAAAAAAGCCAAAATGTTTAAATACTACTTGTATTACATGTTTACATTGGTGACAGATATGAACATAACTATTCGTGGCATCAATCCGCATTTTTGGCGTGAAGTAAAGATAAAGGCTGTAAAGCAAGGAATAACGCGTGGGCAGGCGATAAATTTTGCGTTGCACCAATGGTTGCAAGAGAAAGACAAAAAGAAAAAAAAGAGTTTCCTTGAGATTGAACCGTTTGATTATAAGGGTGAGGACGCAAAAGAATTAAGCATGAATGTTGATGACGTTCTTTATGGGTGGAAACGATGAGTATTATTCTTGATACTTCATTTCTCGTGGCATTGCATAATAAAAATGATCAATATCATGAGATTGCACAAAGGTTCAGCAAGCGTCTGATTGTTGGGGAACTAGGAAAGTGTTATACAAGTGACTATATATTTAGCGAAGTGATGACGTTGCTTCGTGCAAGGAAGTTTCCAGAAAATCAGATAGAAAAAGCAGGAAGTGCGTTATTAAACGATCCTCTCATTACCCTTTTGAGCATGGATTCTGTGCAGTTTCAGGAAACATGGGAACTGTTCAAAAAATATACTGGTTTGAGTTTTACAGATTGTAGTACGATTATTATTTCTGAAGGGTTTGGCATAAAAGCAGTTGCAAGCTTTGATAGTGATTTTGATAAAGTCAGTGGCTTGAAAAGAGTGTTCTAAGAAGACACTGCTGTATATTTTTTCCGTGCAGCGCTTTGTTCTCCAAGCAAAACAAGAATATCATACACTTGTTGTTTCATCTGTTTTGCCCAGGCATATTTTTGCATGGGTTCGAAGAGGTCGCAAGGTTTGATTAAGCCTCTTTCTCCTCGTTCAATAACTACAGAATTGTCATATGCTGTTTGCAGATAGGTCGTGCAAAGAGCAGAGAAACGTTCAGTTTCAGGACCAGTATAAATTTGCTTAAGAAATTCGACTGCACTCACAATTCCTGAAATTCTATTTTGTCGAAGTGCTGTTGTTGAGATTTCATGATAAGATTCTCCTTCCTCAATCTTGTGTTGTTGAATAAAATATCTGCGCCAATTTACTCGCTCATGATGAGACTGAAACGTATCAATAATGTATCCTAGTTGGAGATATCTCTGTAAATTCTCAATTACCTGAGTTGCTCTTTCTCCATATGTAGAATCTACCAAACCAGCCATATCAATAGTAGGAATATCCCATTCCTCTGCCTGTTCCACAAGCACAATATGTGGATCAGCGCGTAAGAGTTCTTCAAGTTGTCTATCCATGCAATATTTAGGAACGAGCCTGCTTATATACTTTTCGGTTTTGTAACCACTCAAAAGTACTCAAAAAACCGAAAACTATATAAATAAGTGCCTTCATTATTAGTGGTAAGTAACTACGAGGGAGTAATGATGACAGAGACTACTACTGAGAATACAGCGATTTCTGCAGCAGATATTGCTCTACTTATTGAAAATGCTCCGAGAGAAAAAACACCTCGGCTTGCGCCTGTTGTTGAGACAAAACCACTTGTTGCAAAGGAATACATTGATCCACAAGATCACGAGTACGTTGTCGAAAAACAGAATCTCATTGGCACAGGCTTAGATCGTAATACTGACGAAGGCAGAAGTGTCATTCATCAGACAATTCATTTGATGGGGGATTTACCCGAACTTTAAACTCATCCCAGAGGTGGAGCAAAGCACAAGGTTTTTTTACTCGCATCATCCCTCCGTGTGTTTTTTGCTCCACCGCTTTTTTTCGTAATTATTTTATACTTGAAAAAATCTACAATAATGAATGAAAGAAAATCCTCAACAATTTATTACTTCTTACCATAAACAAGAGGCAATAAGAAAAGGGTTATAAATGTCATTGTTATTTATCTTCTTCGAGTAGTAACAATTGGTGTGTAATTCAGCGTGCCCCTGTTCCACAACCCTTATTAATTCCATTATCTCAGGAATATGTATGGTCATCCATATCATCAAACAAACACTAGGAATAAGCAGTCCATTTGAGGATTTTACGAGCAATATCACAAGAATTACTTCTATTTTGTACAGTATGCAGAGTGATGTAAAAGCTGCACAGTTCAAAGCAGTACACGAGAAAGCAGAAGCAATCAAGAGACTCATTGGCCTTCCTGTCGCATCAAACAGCCAATGCCTTATCAAGCTGATCCAAAAGAAGCACACAAAAATAGCAGCATTACCACATTCTGGAGAGAGAATACAATTAGAGACAATGGAACGGGACATGGGAAAAGCATTGCATTTTTTTATAGGATATGTTTTAGAAGTAACAGCGATTGCACATGAACTCGACAAACAGCACCAAAAGCAGAGCAACTCATTGTTACTGGCCAAAATCAGAGATGCCCTCCATTTTGCAGAAAAAATGCGTGCGCGATGCCATATACAAGTGCAGGCATATAAGAAAGCACCACGAACATGACAAATATAGTAACACTCAAAAAAGCAACGCAGGAATCTCTTGGATTAATTGGCGAAAAATCAATAACACTTGCTCTTCTCAATCAAAAATTCAAAGTCCCTCCTGCATTTATTATCACAGCGACTGCAACAGAAAGCATTCTTGATTCTGTAGAAAAGCAATGGCAGCAAGCTTTGAAAGCAGGAGTTGAAGCAGAACAATATGAAAGAAAAGCTGAAGAACTACAGGCTGAAATTCTGCAAATGCAGATTCCAGAAGAAATCAAAGACGAAATTCATGATGCATATTTTTCATTACATATTGAAGAAGGGCAATCTCTGAACGATCTTATGAAGCAAGGAGAGGAATCTCTTGTTGCAGTGCGGCCGGTGCTGCTCAACAGCAATGACTCTTTTTCTTCAAGCACTATTTTAGGAGTCCAAGGCATTGAAACAGTTCTACAGGCAATAAAAGAGGTTCTTGCATCGTTTTATAATCCAGAAACGATAGAATATAGAAGCCAGCATCCTGAAGAAAAAGTGAAATATGCAATAATTATCCAGCGCATGATCGACACAACAGCGTCAGGAATTATGCACACCAGTTACAAAATGAATGCAGAAGAAGTGCTTATTTTTGGCTGTAAAGGACTTGGCACAGCTCTTGAGAGCGGTCTTATTCAGCCGGATAAATATTTCATCACAAAGAAAACATTAAATCTTGCAGGCTTAGAATTAGGCAAACAACCATTTATGCTGGAACGTGACTTTGAAACAAACAAAATTGCAAAAATATACTTGCAGGAAGAATATAGCAGGAAACAAAAAATTCCAGATAGGTATCTTGGTGAGTTGACGTTGCTGAGTAAAGAAATAGAGAAACTTTTTGCCAAACCGCAGGAGCTCTCATTTGGCATAGCAAAAGAAACTGTATACTTTTTTGGCACAAAAGATGCTGGCTGGCATAAAGAGATGCAAACGTCTGCAGGACAGAAAAAACCTTCTCTTCCAAAGATACTTGAACTAACAAAAGAAGAAATAGAAAAGAAAGAACAGGAGATTTCAACACACATTACAGAAGAGTTAAATCAAGACACACTCGTTGCCCGTGCAATAAACATAGAAAACGAACAACAATCAGAGCAGGTTTCCACTATTTCTGATCAACAAAGCACTCCAGAGCATACTCCTTATGATCCAAATGATATTAACAGTGTTGTGATGAGTATTGATTTTAATGCGTTGGTGCAGGAAAGTGAGCATGTTGTTGAGCAGCAGACAAAACAGCCATTAGAAGCATCAGTTATTTTATCAGAGCAAAGACAAACGATCGTTCATCTCACAGAACAAGTCGCAGAAAGTGAAGAAACTAAAGAGCAAGAAGAGATTGTTCTTGCAGAAACCATAAATCAAACTCCATTGACACTACTGGAAAAGACAGCAGGAGAAATAATCATTCATTGCTTTAAAGAATTAAAAAAATCTATGCCTAAGGAGCAGTGGGCATCTTCTCCTGAATTACGCCATGTTGCTGTACTTGCGCAGAATTTCTCACAAAAAAATGTCGCACCAACTGCAGCACAGGTGAAACTTGCCATGGATGCAGTAGAGAAAGGGAAAAATACTTAGAAAATGAGTCGTAAGTTTTATAAAAGAGTGCCAAGTTCATTCACATTATGGAGCAAAGAATAGATTTAGATGAAATTATTGTAGAATTGGAGATTGCAGATATGCTTCCAGGAAAAAGAACACCTGAACAAGAAGCAATAGTGACTCGAGTTTATAAAGGAATCAAAGAAGGAGCACTTGGTTCAAATGGAATGAGTGGTGCACTGTATCTTGCATTGGGTATTACAGGACCTTTTAGTAGAGACCGAATAAACACACGAGGAGTGAATAGTACTTTTGAAAATGGCCTTGGACAGACAGATACTCCTACAACAGGAGATGTGTGTGCATGGCATTCCAATCCATTTGTGTATGTTCAAGATGGATTTCATACCTCAGGATTACGGCATCTTGGTGTTGTTCTTGGCGTAAGAGAAGGTGTTTTTTATATTGCACATCAAGTTGGTTCAAGGATTTGTATTGATCCAGAAGAAACTGCAAGACAAAAAGTAGATGCCCAAGCAAGAACTGAATTTCCAGGGAGATATGAAGGAATTTTAGCAGTAAGATACCACCCGCTTGCTGTAGTCTCAGAAAACAGAAGAAATTACTTAAGAAGATGATTCTTTTGCCTTTTTTTTCCTTACTTTTCTCTCCAACACCACAACATCCTTTGACAGTGATGCATGAATATAGCAGACGAATTTTTGTTTGATTTTCCAACCTGTTTTTCTGCAAATGGTTCTGTAATCCACAAAATGAGGAAAACTTACCACAATATTGTTTGTACTTCTCTTTGCATTTTCTAAAAATTGAGAGTACAACATAAGCAGATCCTGCGATTTTGTATTTTTTCCAAACGGCAGTTCTGTGACGATTGCTGCGCATTTCTTTCGAAATGTTGTTGCATCTCGAACAGCAAAAATCACATTCTTGAGATTGTAGTGCTCAATATTTTTTTTGCATTTTTCCAGCATCCAACTGCTGATGTCATAACCAACTACTTTTCGTCCAGAAAATGTAGCTTCAATCAAAATACCCCCCGTGCCGCAAAATGGATCAACAATGCGTGCATTTTTTTTTGCAGCAGACAAATTCACCATCGCACGTGCAAGCTGCGGATCAAGAGATGCAGGATAAAATCCTGGCCGCTGTGTTGCTTTTCTTTGCAAAAAAGCATAATCATTCTTCCATAATAATCTGCTGCAATACACTTTTTTCTTCATAAAAAAGAAATGAATCAGTGTGTCAGGATGTTCTAAATCAACACAAGGATATTTTATTTTTTGCCATATCGAGCCTGCAATTTCTCGCTCATTTGCAACACTTCTTACACAAAAACTTCCTTTTATTTTTTTGTTCCAATCATACTTCTTTATTTTTTCAAAAAGATTTTTTTTAGAAGAGGAAAAAAGAATTTCATATATCTCTTTGGTAAATGCAAGAGGAATTCTCAGAAAGGATTGCTTATTGGATGGCTTATCAACAAATGCGTATTGTTCTTCTATTTTTCTCATAGGATAGAGCGAAGCAACTTCAGCTCTTGCCAATGCAAGATTTTTTTGTGATAAAACGAAGAGCAGCATGTTGTAGTTCATGATTACAGTCTCCAATATAGTCTATACATATTTGTCTAAATTGAACAATAACTATATAAATCTCTTTTTTTATAATTGTTAAGAATGGCGAATTTGTATGTTGATTTTGTTTCTGATGAAGATTTTCTAGAATGCATAAAATGGGTTTGTTCGGCATATCCAGATGTTTCTGAAGAGGTAGATATTGAAGATCTTAAGAGGAATGCGATAGATCCATTTAAACTTGTCTTTGATTTGGTTAATGGAAAAACTACTGTGGATTTATGGGTAAAAAGTGAAAGTATGAGGCAAGATGACAAAACTATAAACAATAAAATAGGTGAATTTCATCAAAAATTACTTGGAAAGGTCAAAGGTTGGGAAGATTTAAAGACAGGCAGTAAGTATGCTGTTGATCTCCGCAGAACGGATAACTCTATATTTATTGAATTAAAAAATAAATGGAACACTATGAATTCAGGAGGTATAAAGGAATGCCATCAAAGACTCAAGGTGCTCTCAAAGTCTTTTCCAAAAGCTAGATGTTATTGGGCTTATCTTATTGGGAAGGATGGAACTTCTGGTGAAGAAGTTTGGCTTTATAATAATAAAACAAACAAAAATATAAAACAAGTTTGGGGTGGTAAAGTCTATGAAATAGTGACTGGAGATCCTGAATCCCTCTCAAAAACATGGAGAGCATTACCCAAAGCAATAAACCATTTAAAAAATTCTGATTTTGAACTTAATGATGCTGAGCAACAAAAGCTTTCAGCGTTCTTTGAGGCATCATTTGGTGAGAAATCCCTTTAAGACAATCAACTACACTTGAACCGATGGCTTCTGCAAATTTTACCGCGACAGCATTTCCTATTTGTTTATATTGAGATCCTACTCCTCCAACAAACTCCCATTCATCCGGGAAAGTTTGGATTCTTGCGTATTCTCTAATTGTGAATGGTCTGGTTTCCTCAGGGTGTATTCTATCTGTTTGTTTCTGTGAAGGGGATGTAGTTAATGTTAAGCAAGGTTCATCCCACGAAATTCTTCTTGCCATTCCACGTTTACCTCCACCGCTGTAGAAACTCTTCCCTAAATATTTTTTTTGTAAGTGCAAGGGTAAATTTACCCAACTCCCACCTGGAGGCACTAGTCTCAATATTTCCTCTCTATCTTTAGAGTATTTCTGACCCTGTGAATGAGGAACGTTTTTTAGTGCATCTTTTAAAGTAACAATTTTTTTTTGTGGTTCAGGAAACTGAAATTCCATATATTTTCTCGTGCCAACAATAATCAATCGCTTCCTTTTTTGTGGAACACCATAGTTCATTGCATTTAAAACTTTATATTGCATTTTGTAACCAAATCCTTCAAGGATACCTATCATTGTTTTGAATGTTCTACCATTATCATGTTGGAGTAGTCCTTCAACATTTTCTCCAACTACTATTTTAGGGTTGACTTCTTTCACACACCTTGCAAATTCAAAGAATAAAGTTCCTCTAGTATCCTCAAATCCTAATCTCTTTCCAGCGTAACTAAAAGCTTGACATGGAAAGCCACCGGTTACTATATCTGCAGAAACACCTTTAAAGCTTACTTTTGCTATGTCTCCAGCAACAATGTTCCATTCAGGCCTATTTTTTCTTAATGTTGCAACACAATGCTTATCAATTTCTACAAGCATTTTTGCTTTGAGACCTGCTCTTTCAAGTCCAAGCGCAAGACCCCCTGCGCCGGCGAAGAGTTCTATAACACTATAATACTTTTCATTTGTCATTTTGTTTTTTGATATCTTTAAGTTTATATATTTCACGCACACCTGTCCAGTGTGGGTTGTGTGTCCAGTGGATAATCCCGACAGCAGTCCGCTTTTCTTAAATCCTATGTTTTTCTATTTTTAGAGTAATTAAAGCTTATGTTTTAAGAACTAATAGTTTTTTGCTCTCAATTATTTTTCCCAAACATTTATATTTATGAACTGTCAAAAAAAGGTCATGAACACAAAGCAAACAAAATTTATTCTCTGGTTTAATGAGTTGGGCATTGAAGATGTCCCATTTGTTGGCGGAAAAAATGCATCACTTGGAGAGATGTACAGACTTCTCACTCCGAAAGGAGTCAACATTCCAAACGGCTTTGCAGTCACTGCACATGCATATCATTATCTTCTGGAAAAAGCAGGAATAAAACAAAAAATAAAGGATTTGTTGAAAGGCTTGGATACACATAACATGCGAGATTTGGCGGATAGAGGCCACAAAGTACGGGAAGTGATCAGAAGCGCAGAGTTTCCTCCTGAATTAAAAGAAGATATTGTTCAGAGTTACGCAAAACTTTGCAAAATGTATGGGTCTCGAACAGATGTCGCTGTCAGAAGTTCCGCAACAGCAGAAGATTTGCCTGATGCAAGCTTCGCAGGCCAACAGGAAACATATCTTAACATTAAAGGAGACCATGAATTAATCACTGCATGCAAAAATTGTTTTGCATCACTATTTACAAACCGTGCAATTTCATACAGAGTAGATCGCGGCTTTGACCATTTTTCCATCGGCTTAAGCATTGGTGTTCAGAAGATGGTGCGCAGCGACAAAGCATGTTCTGGAGTGATGTTTTCTATCGACACAGAAACTGGATTTAAGGATGCTGTGTTTGTTACAGGAGCATATGGACTTGGAGAAACTGTTGTTCAGGGAGCAGTAAATCCTGATGAGTATTATGTTTTCAAGCCAACACTCAAGCAAGGCTATAAAGCAATTCTTTCCAAAAAACTTGGCGAGAAAAAAATCAAAATGATTTATAATGAGAATGGTGCGAAAGGAACGACACGAACAGTGGAAGTGAAAGTTCCTGATAGGAAAAAATTTGTGCTGACTGATGATGAAATTCTCACCATGGCAAAATGGGCGTGCATTGTCGAAGACCATTATTCTAAAAAAGCAGGGAAGTTTAAGCCGATGGATATGGAATGGGCAAAAGATGGTGTAATGAATAAACTCTTTATTGTTCAAGCACGCCCAGAAACAGTGCATTCTCAAAAAGATCTCACCAAATTAAAAGAGTACAAACTTCTTCAAAAAGGAAAAGTAGTTGTGGAAGGAAAAGCAGTGGGAGAATTAGTGGGACAAGGCCAAGCAGCTATTATCCGCGATGCAAAGGAAATTTCACATTTTAAGAAAGGCCAGGTGCTTATTACAGAAATGACTGATCCAGATTGGGAACCTATTATGAAAATTGCAAGCGCGATTGTGACAGAGAGGGGGGGAAGAACGTGTTTTGCAGCAGGAACAAAAATTCTCACTAATGAAGGTTTCAGGAATATTGAAGAACTCTACGAAAGTTATGAAGGTCTGTCAGTTCCTTCTTTGAATAGAACAACGGGAAAAATAGAATGGAAACCTATCCATGCAGCGATGAAACGAGAGGCTTCTGTTATAGAAGTTGAGTCTTCTTTGACAGGAAGAATGAGAGGAAATACACTCAAGCTTACGCCAGATCATAAAATGATTACAGTCGATGATGCACAGTTTGTGGATAAGAAAATAAATGATCTCCTTAAAGATGAGCAAATGATACTCTGCGCACAGAAGATTCCGTGTCTTATGGAACCATCGGAAAAGCAGAAAGAGCTTGCGTATTTGTTGGGAGCAATTAGTACAGATGGAAGCATTTACACAACTCGAACGCATGGAGAAGTACAATTTATACAGAAAGAAACAGAGGAAAAAGCAGCATTCATAGCTCATGTGAGTGAATGTCTTGAGCAAACCTATAATAAAGCGTTCAAAAAATCAGTAAAAAATACAAGCAATACAGAGATAAGAGGAAAACCAGTCATAGGAAATGCAAATGCATATCGCTGTTATAGTAAGGAGATTGCATATACACTTTTAGAAGAACAGCGGAGAATTACACAGACTATTTTATGTGCTGATTTGTCCGTAGTATTTTCATTTTTGGCAGGTGTTATTGATGGAGATGGAAGTTATAATAAAGAAGCAAAGCGCGTTAATATTTACTGTTCTAAACAGTATCTTTTGGAAGCAATTGTTGTGAGTTGTTTACGAATAGGTATTCTTCCACAAATAAGCACAAACAGATCTATATGGAATGTCCAAATTGTTGAGAAACTTGATGATATCTTCAAATGGACAAAGCGTGTGAAAGGTGAAACCAAGAGAAAAAGGCAAGGAGTGCGATTCTTCAGTGCGAGACAAGTACTCGGGAAATCTGAGTATAAAGGTAATTTTTCAGTGAATATATATAAGAATTTGTATATTGATGCAAACAAGATACAAGGTGCAATAAGCAATATACCAGAGATATATCGTGAAAGAGTTGAGAAGCTTCTTGCATCTGATATCCGAATGCAACGTGTTGAGTTTAGTAAGAATCTGGGTGTTCAAGAAGTCTATAATATCACTGTTGCAGGGAATCATAATTATATTGTCTTTACAGAGCGCTATACTCCTGTCTTAGTAAATAATTGTCATGCTGCTATTATCAGCAGAGAGCTTGGTGTTCCTTGTGTTGTCGGCACAAATAATGCAACAGAGAAAATTAAGAATGGCCAAAAGGTTACTGTTGATTGTTCCACAGGAGAAAAAGGAATTGTCTATGATGGGCTTTTGAAGTTCAAAATAGAAGAGACAGACCTCAAGTCTGTTCCAAAAACAAAAACAAAGATCATGATGAATCTTGCAGCGCCAGAACAAGCATTTGAGAAATCTTTTTTGCCAAACGATGGAGTCGGTCTCGCAAGACAGGAGTTTATTATCAACAGCTACATTAAAGTGCACCCAAAAGCACTGATTCATTTTAAGGAATTGAAAGATGAAAAACTTAAAGCAGAAATAGAACAGCTCACCAACGGCTATACTGACAAAAAACAATATTTTATTGATAAACTTGCACAAGGAATTGCAACCATTGGCGCTGCGTTCTATCCGAAAGATGTCATCGTCAGAATGAGTGACTTCAAGAGCAATGAGTATGCGAATCTTGTCGGAGGCCATCTTTTCGAGCCGCATGAAGAGAATCCAATGATTGGTTGGCGTGGTGCTTCTCGTTATTACAGCCAGGAATATCGTGAAGCGTTTGAGTTAGAATGCCAAGCAATGAAAAAAGTTCGTGAAGAAATTGGGCTGACAAATATTAAAGTCATGATTCCATTTTGTCGAACAGTAGAAGAAGGGAAAAAAGTGTTGGACGTCATGAAAAAGCAAGGACTTGTCCAGGGCAAAAATGGGTTGCAAGTATACGCAATGTGTGAAATTCCTGCAAACGTCATTTTGGCAGAAGAGTTCCTCGAGGTCTTTGATGGATTTTCTATTGGCTCAAATGATCTTACCCAACTAACCCTTGGTGTTGACAGAGACTCTGCACTCGTTGCGCATGTCTACAATGAAAGTAATGAAGCAGTCAAACTCTTAGTACAGCGCGTTGTTTCTGTTGCGAACAAAATGGGAAAACACATGGGTTTCTGCGGCCAGGCTCCAAGTGATAATGTGGAGTTTGCAAAATTCTTAGTGGAATGTGGAATTGAAGCAATGTCATTAAATCCAGATTCAGTAGTGAAGACAACACTTGCAGTTGCAGAATTGGAAAAAAAGTTACATAGGTGAGATAATGGGAGTTTTAGATTTTCTAACAGGAAAAGCACGACGTGCATCAGGAGCAGATCCGGCAGATACACAAGAAGAGCGGTTTCGTGAAGTGGCACGCAGGTTATTACAACAAATTATTGTACTTGAGAATAAAATAGAGCGATATGAAAAAGAATTTAGGCGAGCAGAAAGCAGAGGGAATGATCCTAACAGTCTTAGAGCAGATATTACAGCAACAGAAATAGAAAAATTAGATCTCGAGCGTCAATTAGAAGTAATAGATAGAAGAATAGTTGCAGAAGAAAAAGCGAAAGTAGAACGAATGCGAAGAGCGGCATGAGGAGAATATGAGCTTTTTTGACTTTTTACGTCCAAAACTAAACAAATTACAAAATCAAGGACAAATACATGATGTTGCAAGAGAAGCACTTGTCGAACTTCAAAAAATAAGAAAAAAGATTACTGATCTTAGGCAAAAAATAACATCTGCAAAAGCACAAAAAATTGGCACAACAACACTAGAGCGTGCAAAAAGAGATGCTGAGCAAAAGGAAACTGAACTTCTTCATACATTGTTGACATTGCCAGATGCGCTTGTTCTTGAAGAAGCAACAACACTTGGATTGCGTGGACTTCTTTTGAGTTATGACCGATATAAGAAAGCAGCATAAACAACAAATCATTTAAAATATGAACTATTCTCTTTTTTTGAGGTGAAATGTTCTTTTTAACCTTCGTCGTAAATGTGTCTTTTATACAAATTCCTTGCGAACGAAGTGAGCAGAAGGAATTTATTCATGAACTTTATCGCAGACATGCATATTCACAGCAAATATTCGAGAGCATGTTCTAAAGATCTCACTATTCCAAATCTCGAGAAATGGGCACGAGTGAAGGGTGTCAATCTCTTAGGAACAGGAGATTTTACACATCCAAAATGGATTCAAGAACTCAAAGCAGCTCTCACAGAGACAGAAAAAGAGAGTGGATTCTTTCAAACAAAGACAGGCTTTCCTTTTGTTCTGCAGACAGAGATCTCACTGATCTATACGCATAACAATAAAGGAAGAAAAATTCACAATCTTATTTTTGCGCCAAGCTTTCAAGCAGTGGATGAAATCACCAAATTTCTGCTTACCAGAGGCCGTGTGGATTACGATGGCCGACCAATATTTAAAATTCCTTGTCCAGAATTAGTTGAAAAGATGAAAGCAATTGATGAGCGCATTCAAGTCATTCCAGCGCATGCATGGACTCCATGGTTTGGCCTTTATGGAGCAAATGGCGGTTTTGATTCCATCAAAGATGCATTTCAGGATCAGATAAAAAATGTTCATGCGATAGAAACAGGATTATCATCGGATCCTTTGATGAATTGGCGTTTGAAGGAGTTGGACAACATCAATTTAGTGAGTTTTTCTGACACCCATAGCTTTTGGCCGTGGAGATTGGGAAGAGAAGCGACAGTTTTCAATATTGAACCAAACTTTAATGCGCTTGCAAAGGCGCTGGAGACAGGAACTGGTTTGCAAGAAACAATTGAAGTCAATCCAAATCTTGGAAAATATCACATGACTGGCCACAGAGTATGCGGAGTCTCTTTTCATCCAGAAGAAGCAAAAAAACTCAATGATGTTTGTCCAAAATGCGGGAATAAACTCACTGTTGGAGTTGATCAGCGAATTGAAGAGCTTGCGAATAGGCCATTGGGATATACACCTGAAAATGCAAAGCCATTTCGTTCGTTGATTCCTCTTTCAGAACTTCTTGCGCAATTTCATGCAAAAGCAGTGGCTACAAAAAAAATATGGGAAGAGTACAGAAAATTAGTGACAGAGAGGCAATCCGAGTATGATGTTCTTCTCAGAATGCCAATAGATGATATTGCAAAAGCAACAAACAAGGAATTTGGAGAGATTATGGAGAGAAACAGAGCTGGAAAAATAAACGTGAAAGGAGGTTATGATGGCCTGTATGGTGTTCCTATGCTTGATGAGAAGGCAGAGCAGAATTATCAAGAAGAGCAGCAAAGTATGATGGCAAGCATGAAGAAAAAACAGACAGGATTGCAGGAGTTTTTTAGTTGAAAAAAGAAAAACATAAACAAATTAAAAAAAAGTCAAAAAAAACTAATTATTCTGTCCAAAACTCTGCCCAGCAATCATAAACTTAAACAATTCATCGCCGGTGTTTTTATCAGTAAAGTAAAATATCCCTTCTTCATTTGCTTCAATAGTAAGTTCAACGGTTTCTCCTCGATCAACATTCTGGTCAACAAGAAGGTCTTCATTGTAAATCTGTGTTGGCTTTAATCGCTCGCTATAGACAACTAACGTCACAAGATCCCCTTTTTCAACAACAATAGTGGAAGGAGTAGCGCCATCAATCGTTATAGTGATCTCCTCATATTGCTCTCCAGTCTGAACAAATGCTTCGTCATTTGCGTTGACATCAACAGGCACTGCAGTTGCTGATGATGAACTTGCTGTTCCACTGCTTGTTTCTGTTCCAGCACTTGTTGTTTCTGTTGCACTGGTTGCTTCTCCTATACTGCTTTCTGACCGACATGCACCGAGCATAAGTACAAGTGTTAGTAGAATAATGGCAAATAGTTTTTTCATATAAATCATCCTCCTTTGCTACTTCTCTGTTCTTCCTCTTTTTATGTTTTGTGTTCTAAAGCCGCAATAATTCACGAACCTTCTCCTGTAACTCAATGGGGCTGAATGGTTTGGTGATATATGCAATTGCTCCTTTGTCAATACCAGTTAATATGTCATGGTCTTCTTTTTTTGCAGAAACCATTGCAATAACAATATCTTTGGTTGCTGGATTTTGCCGCAATCGTCTGCAGACTTCGTAGCCGTCAAGGCCAGGCATCATGACATCAAGAAGAATGAGGTCTGGTTTTTTCTTTGTGACAAGTTTGAGTACTTCTTTGCCATCAGTTGCTTCAAGAAGCTCGTAATCTTCCTCTCCAAGACTGAGCTTGATAATGTCCACAATGTGTGGCTCATCGTCAGCAATGAGGATAATCTTTTTTGCCATAAAAAAGTATGAGGGAGTGTGATTTATATAGTTTGCGAACCACGAAAAGAATTCGCAAAATATTTTTAAACACAAAATAATTTCTTCAGGTATGATCGCAATAGATGTTGCATTGCTTTGTGCTCCTATAAATGAAGAGACATATATCAATTTACCAATCGGCTTTTTCGAAAAAATGCAGCCCTGATAGGAGTTAAAGAAGGAATTTATCCGAGATTTAGCCAAGATAAAGAATGGCTTTGCCTTCCGCATATCACGCTTGCACAACTTGGGAATTATTGTACTGTACAAAAAATAATGAGAGAATATGTTTTAGAAAATAAATAACGCACTTATTCTTTTTTTGCTTTTGTTTCTGCTTTTTTCTCAACTTTCTCTTCTTTCACAACTTCAGCTTCAACAACATTTTCTACTGACTTCTTCTCTTCAGCCTTTTTTTCTTCTTTTTTCTCAGCTTTCTCTTTGCCAATCTTCAATGGCTTTCCAAAGAGCTCTGCATACACAATCCCTTCAGGAACTTTTACTGCATTGACCTTCACATGATGTGGCGGATTTTTCATGCCATGCATCCAGATATGTTCATTCAGAAATTTGCCCACTTTAATAGTATCAGATTTCATGTGCTTCACAAGGAACTCTCGAAGCGCTCTGCTTGCTTTTTCTGTTCGCCTGTAATTTGGCACCTTAAGATATTCTCGCCTGAGAGGAACTGTGTATGTTCGTTCAATCTTTTCAGCCATAATAAATTTTCACTCCCGATGGAATTTTATGCTTTTGTTTTAATTCTGCGCCAGTTTCTTTTGATAATTGTCAATCGTCCTGGATGCACACGTCGGCCTTTGCCATATTTTTTAGGGACTGCCCAGAAAGGAGCCCATCGTGTTTGTTTGCCAACTTTTGCAAGCCGCAATTTTCTGCTTAAATGAATAGATCGTGCCATAATTATCACTTTTTATTCTTGCTTGTGCGCATCATGTTTGCATGTTTTTGCAACTTTGTCAAGGAAAGAAAGTCCCTGCGGAGTTATAATTCTTCCTTTTTTGATTCCTTTATCTTTATATTTGACAAACCCAGCAGTTTGGAGTTGTTGCAGTGCTTTTCTGATTGCACTTCCTCCTGTTTTTCTGAATTCTGCTGGTTGATGACCGCGCCGTTTTCTGCTGCCATAGATTGTTCGGAGTTTTTCAGTGCCGACTGGGCCTCTGACTGCGATTTTTCTGAGAAGAGCAGCTGTTCGTGCATACCACCATTCAGGATCTGTCGGGGGTCGTACTGCATTTGCTCCTGTTTTTGCAAAAAGTGCCCATTCAGGAGCTTTAATTGCGCTGGTTTTTTTAAGCTCTTGAGCGAGCTTAGTAATGAGTTTATTTGGTTCTACTTCTAGGAATTTAGGCATGATTATTTTGAAATTGCAAGTCATTTATATATGTTTCGAAAGAAATCAGGGAACAGAAAAAACAGTGAAAAAATGAGATAACTGTTTTATACCATTGTGAATTCTGGCTTCTTATGGCAACAATATTTTACGCTGTCGCAGGAGAAGGCAATGGACATGCTATTCGTGCACAGACAATTATTGAGGAATTAAAGAAAAATCACACCCTCTTTATTTTCAGCCATGGAAACGGCTACAGACATTTGAAGGCTTCTTTTTCAGTGAAGAGAATTCTTGGATTTCATATGTACTACATCAACAACACGGTGAGCAGCTTTTTGACAGGCACGATAAATACAGTAAAATTTCCATTCATGGTTCTTGCATCATTGCAATATCCTTATTGTTTTATCAGACATAAGCCAAACGTGGTCATTACAGACTTTGAACCGTTTGCATTATATTGGGCAAAAATCTTTGGTGTGCCAACAATCAGTATTGATAATCAACATAGTATAACGAATACAACCATTGACAAGATTAAAGGGCAATGGCTGACTGAGCTCTATTCAAAAATGGTCATTCACTGTTTTCTTCCCAATCCTAACAAAACAATTATCACAACTTTTTTTCCAACAGAAATAACGAAGAAAAATACTGAACTTGTTCCGCCTATCATTAAAAAAAGAGTACAGGAAATAGAAGCAAAGAGAAAGAGTGGGAAGAAAAGAAGTGAAGCAAACAAAGAACATATTTTTATCTATCAAACATCACCAAGCTACAAAAAAATGCTTCCTGTCTTGAAAAAGATCAATAAAGAGTTCATTATCTATGGCTTTAATAAAGATGCAAAAGAACAAAATCTGACGTTCAGAAAATTCAATAAAGAAAAATATGTGGAGGATCTTGCAACAGCAGATGCAGTGATTATCAATGGTGGCTTTACTACTTTAAGTGAGGCATTGTATTTGGAGAAGCCGATATTTTCTATTCCTATCAAAAGACAGTTTGAGCAGATTGTGAATGGACATTACATCAACAAATTGCAGCATGGGATGGCAGTGAAAGATATTACACAGGAAAATTTTACAAATTTTTTGGAAAAGAAAGAGCTGTATCGCGAAAATATAGAGAAAATAAAATGGGATGGAAATAAAGCATTGTTTAGAGTACTCAATATGATGATAAAGAATATAAATAAAGAGAAATAAGGAGGTATCATGCGGCTCATCTTTCTCGGTCCACCTGGTGTGGGCAAAGGAACACAAGCACAATTATTGTGCAGAAAGTATAACATTCCACAGATTTCTACAGGAGATATGTTTCGTGCTGCGATAAAAGAACAAACTCCATTGGGAAAAAAAGCAGACGCGCTGATGAAAGAAGGAAAATTAGTGGATGATGCAATAACACTTGGCTTAGTAAAAGAGCGTCTGCAGAGAGCAGATTGCAAAAATGGGTATTTGCTTGATGGTTTTCCGCGAACAATTCCACAGGCAGAAGGGTTTGACAAATTATTGAAAGAAATAAAACAAAAATTGGATGCAGTTATTTCTCTTGTTGTTGATGAAAAAGTTCTTATTACGCGCTTATCAGGAAGGCGTTCTTGTCCAAAATGCAGTGCGGTTTTTCATGTTGAAACGAATCTTCCAAGAAAGAATGGAGTATGTGACAAATGTGGTGAAAAATTGATTCAGCGTGATGATGATAAACCTGAAACAATTCACAAAAGAATGGACACATATAGAACATTGACAGCGCCGCTTATTGCATATTATAAGAAGAAAAAAATGTTGCATGAAATTGATGGGGATCAGAAGATTGAGGATGTGTTTGAAGCAATTGTCAATATTCTTGAATAAATTTGAGCAGTAATCACTGCACTTCAATCTGCTGTTCTTTCATGGTCTTCAAAACAAGCTGCGTATTCGTGCGAAGAACAAATTCATACGTCTGGATGTGCTTCAAAAAAATGTCCATCAGTTTTCTGTTTTTGAATTTTGCAATAACAACAACATCAAATGCACCAGTCACATCATAGACTGCGACAACATTAGGATGCTTTGCAATCTTTTTTTCCACATCTTCTAATTTGCCTTTGCTCACTTGCATCTCCACAATAATCGTGATGTCATAACCCAGTTTTTCATAATCAAAAAGAGTACTATATTGTTTCACCACATGCTCTTTCTCCAGTGCGTTGATCCTATGCATCACTGTTGCAGCACTCACTCCTACTTTTTTTGCAATGTCACGATAGCTCAATCTTCCGTTCTCGAGGAGCACGTTAAGAATTGCTTTGTCTTTATTGTCGATGTCCATTTTTGTACTTTGTTTACTGTGTTGCAGTTTATATGTCTTTTGCTCAACAATTGTTTTATTATTTTAAAAAAATAAAATATTTGTTTCTATTTTCTTGAAATAAGTATTAATATATTTCATCCTAAAATAATGAGAGTTTGTCCCAGCAAACGAAGAAGGATGACAGAAATGAGGAGGGGATTGGAGATGGTAAATGCAATACAACATGAAGGCAGAACAATTGAGCCATTGACAAAAGATGACAGAAAAGATGTAGCTTCATTAAAAGCGTATGCAGTAAAGAATGGGTTTGATATTGTGTATAGGGTTCCTGTAGATATTACAGGTGCGCCGCACGGGTTTGCACATCCAACGAATTATGCACTAGAAGAAGGAAAAGTGTTGGGCTTTGATGGAAGCTCGTTAACTGGATATCAAGCAATCAATGAAAGTGATATGAAAACAGAGTTTCTTCCAACGGGAGCATTTGTTGACACAAGCCATGGCACGCCAAAATTATATGTTCCTGCAAGAATTCACGATCCTGTCTCAGGTCAACCCTATAGCAAAGACCCAATAAATATTGCTCTTCGTGCGGCAGCGTTTGCAAAGCAAAGAGGATATACTGCGAATTTTGGGCCAGAACCGGAGTTTTTTCTTTTTGATAGTGTAAGTGCAGAAGTTCTTCCGAATGGTTCTTCGTATCTAGTAGAATCAAGAGAAGGTGCATGGGTTAAAGGAAAAATGGGGCTTGGATATCAGATTGCATTTAAGAAAGGATATGCACCATTACCTCCTTTCGATACTTTAGAAGAAGTACGAGAAGATATTATGAGAGCGTTAATGTTTAATGGCGTGACAGTAGAAACTGGGCATCACGAGGTAGGAACAGCAGGACAAGGAGAAATTGATATGCGCTATGCAGATGTAGTGACACAAGCGCATCAGCTTTTAATGTTCAAGCACTTGGTCAAAAATATTGCAAGAAAACATGGCCTTGCAGCAACGTTCTTGCCAAAAGTTATTGTTGGTGATAATGGCTCAGGAATGCATGTCCATCAAAGTCTCTGGAGAGGAGAGGAAAATGTGTTTGCTGGTAGTGGCTATGGAGGTTTAAGTGAGGTAGGATTGCATTATATTGGTGGAATCTTAAAACACGGACCGGCATTATGTGCATTAACAAATCCAACAACTATTTCTTATAAAAGAATAGTCCCTCATTGTGAAGCGCCTACAAACTTAGTGTATAGTGCACGGAACAGAAGCGCAGCAATTCGAATTCCACAATATGAGCCAGGAAACAAAAAAGCTGTGCGGCCAGAAGTTCGATTTCCTGATCCTATGGCATCTGGATATATTGCATTTTCTGCAATGCTATTGGCAGGGATGGATGGTATTGAAGAGAAAATTGATCCAGGAAAACCATTTGATGGCAATGTTTGGGAAAATGCTGATGGTCTTCCACAATTACCAGGAAGTTTAGATGAAGCGCTTGATGCATTAGAAAGAGATCATGAATTTTTAACAAGAGTAGGAGTATTTACAGATGATTTCTTGCAGGCATGGATTGCATTAAAGCGAGAAGAGGCACGTGAAGTGAAGACATTACCACATCCAGCAGAAATCGCACGACACTTTGGTTCGTAATTTTTCTTTTTTCTCTTTTTTCGCAATATTCAAATAGTCATAAGTGTAAACATTAATTATGCAAACAACAATTCCTCGTAGGAAGATAAAACAAAAACATACGCAAATTCCCAAATCCATGTTCGGTACTGTGAAAGGCATGAAAAAA
>Ga0233425_10005178_pt1 | contig 20917 bp, 17 predicted proteins | sample Watercolumn_Towu_2_FD_181712 | JGI IMG/M metagenome (GOLD analysis project Ga0233425, IMG submission 181712) | Freshwater microbial communities from Lake Towuti, South Sulawesi, Indonesia - Watercolumn_Towuti2014_140_MG | ecosystem: Environmental > Aquatic > Freshwater > Lake | place...
GCAGGTCGAGGACGGCCTGGCGCCCTTCCTCAGACAGGATGTCCGGCCCGATCCCCCAAGGGCCCGGGGGCGCCCCCCGAGAGTCGACGTTCGACGATCTCTTTGGAGAAAAGCCGATATATTGACGATACATTAACAGACTCGCGGTGGCCGGAGCACCTCCAGTCGGTGATCGGAGAGCATGCCCGAGATCACCGATCCCCGCCTCGTCGCCCTCCAGGGTGTCCTGTCTTCCGAGTTTTTTGCCGCGCGGGTCGCGGAGGCCGAACGCCAGGCGGCGTTGATCGAAGCGATCCGCGCCAAGGAGGCCAGCGGCAGCAACCGTGCAGCGGCGGTCCGGGAGGTATGTCCAGGGGATTCAGTCAAGACCTGGTCGCCTCGCGTCGCGAAGTACGAGCGCGGTGGGTGGCAGGCGCTGGTGAGCCGGCGGCATGTTCAGGCCAGGGAGAAGCTCACACCGCAGGTGCAGATGGCGATCCGCGGGATGCTCGAGGGCGACAAGACGCTGCGCTCGGAGGAACTGGCCAAGAAAGTGGAGAAGCTGTGCGGTTTCGCTATCGGCGCGAGCACGGTGCGTGGGTTCATGCGGGAGGCGGGGCTGGCCCAGCCGCGGGGGTGCCCTGGCCGGCGAGAGCGGGTCGAGGCGCACCCGTTGGCGGGGGCCGAGCTGCTGCTGGCGGTGGACATCGAGCTTGGAGCGACCCGGACGCTGACCCGTGAGCTGCGGGCCGAGCTGGCGGAGCTGCCCGCGCCGAAGGGTCCGCTGCGCGACACGTACTCGGACCGGGACGAGTTGGGGCGGTTCGAGCCGGCGTACAACGAGGGTCAGGCCAAGGGCGAGGCGGAGGTGGCGCCGAAGTTCAGGGCGGCGGTCCAGACGCGCGACGAGCGGGATCTCCGGAAGATGCGTACGGCGAACACGTCGTTTCGGGCATTCCACCGGAAGGTGGTGTCGCTGACGATGCTGCCGGCGGTGACGGACAGCCCGCGGTGGTCTGCGCTGCGGCATTGGCAGGGAGAGCACCTTGGGGTGCTTGCGGGCTACCCGTACCAGCCTGCGACGCTGGAGAAGTTTCTGGGGGAGCTGAAGCTGGGCTGCATGGGAGAAACCGCGTTGGAGTCGGTGGCCACCTTCTGGGCGGATCCCGGCAAGGTGGGCCCCGAGCCGGTCGAGGGGGCGGTGGTGCTGTACGCGGACGTGACCACCAAGCCGATCTGGACGCACGACTTCGCGCGGTGCGCCAAGGTCACGAAGCTGGGGGGCCGGGTGATGCCGGCGACCTCCACGATGGCACTGCATGCAGGCTGCGGGACGCCGCTGCTGTACCACTCGTACAGCGGCAACGTGTCGCTGCCCAAAGAGATCCAGGGGCTCCTGCGACGCTGGGAGGATCTGGCCGGTGAGGGCACGGCCCGGCGCCTGGTGGTGATGGACCGGGAAGCCCACTCGGTCGAGCTGTTCAAGGCGTTGGACCCGCACTGGCTGTACGTCGTGCCGCTGCGCAGTTCGGTGACCGGCCCCAAGGCGAGGTTCGAGGAGTTGGGAGAGTGGGCACCCTACGGCGAGTCCGGCGACCAGACCCGCGAGGGCTACCTGTGGCTGAACGACTCACGCAAAGGCGAGGGCCCGCTGCGGGTCCGGGTCGTGGCCCGCAAGCGCCATCGGACGGGGAAGGAGGCGTGGTACACCACCAACACGGCCCGCGAGGACTTCGACGCAGCGGCCGTGCTGGATGTCTACTTCGATCGCTGGCCCGCACAGGAGCACGTCTTCCGCGACGGCAACGGGCGCCTCGGGTTGGGTGTGCACTACGGCTACGGCCGGCGCCAGGTGAGCAACGTCGCGGTCGTGGACCGGATGGAGCAACTCAAGGGAAAACTCCGGAAGAACGAGGCCGTCCGCGCCGAGTCCCTCGCCAGGGCCACCGACGTGGCCGAGCAGCTCCAGGTCCAGGCCGAGGCCGCCGCCCGCGTCGAGGCCCGGCTCGACGTGCTGCAGCAGCGCACCGACGATACCGTAGCCGACAAGAGGACGCAGACCGACCGCTTCCGCACCGACTACCGCTCGGGCCGCGTGGTCCAGGACTTCCTCCCCGAGCTGCGCGGCAAGGTCGAAGCCCTCACCGCCGAGCACGACTCCCTGCAGGAGGCCGTCCTGGCCGCCGAGCAGTCCATGGCCGCCGCGCAGGCCGAGCTGGATCGCAAGGCCACCCAGACCCACATCTTCACCATCGATGTCGAGCTGGACCAGGTCATGACGGCGTTCAAACTGACCTTCATGAACCTCGCCGCCTACCTTCTCGCCCACCACCTCGGTGGCAAGAAGGCCCAACTCGACACCCTCATCCGCGCCGTGCTCACGTTGCCGGGCCAACGCGTCCGCACCCCGACCATCGAGACCATCCGCATCTTCCGCCAACCCCGCGACCGCGAGTACATGCCCCTGGTCGAGGAGGCGTGCCGGCAACTCACGGCCAGGCGACTCACCAGGAACAGACGCCGGCTCGTCTACGAGTTGGTGGACCGACCGGGGGGGTAACCGACCAGCCCGCCTGCGAATGCTTCAGCATTTCAGGGTGGCGGGCCGGACCTCCTGACTGACGGAGCCTCCCCATGCTCGCCCTGCTCTTGCTCGCCGCCTGCCATCCCGGGCTGCCCGAGTCCTTCGGCCTGCAGGCCGAGGGGCTGTCCGTCGAAATCCAGACCGCGCCCTACACCCTCATCGTCTACGACGCCGGCGGCGACCCCATGCTGCGCTCGCTCGGGGCGGGCGACGGCGAAGGTTACAGCACGCTGGGGTTCACCTCCGGGGAATTACGCTGGGACGAAGAGAGCGGCCCTGGCTACCTGGCGCCCGAACCCGACCTCGACCCCTGGGAGGACGACTGGGTCGTGGTCGACGCCGTCGAAGAGGAGGCCTCGCTGGAGCTGCACCTGGCCCCCGCCGGTTCCGTGGACGAGCGCGGGCACGTCGCTGAAGACGAGGCGCGCCGCGTCCGGGTGGTGCACACCCTGCGGCCGGGCGCGCTCAGGGTCGAGGCCAGCCTGGAGGGCGCCACCGAGCTCCCGCGTGCCTGGGGCAGCGCCTTCGAAAGCCCGGCGGAGGAGGGTTTCCTGGGCCTCGGCGAGCGCTTCACCCGCACCCAGTTCCGCGGCCTGGACATGTACTCCTGGCTGGAGGAGGGCGGCATCGGCCAGGGCGAAGACGAGCCCTCGAGCCCCAGCAACCCCTGGCCCCACGGCGAGGCCATGTCGTACTACCCGGTGCCCTTCACCGTCAGCACCGAAGGATACGGCTTCTGGCTCGACTCCACCTGGTACAACGAGCTGAACCTCGCGACCGACCGCGAGGACGCCTGGCGCGCCTGGGCCGCCGGGCCCACCCTCGCCTGGGAGGTCTACCTGCCGGGCCCCAACGACGAGCGCCCCTGGACCTACCAGGTCATCGACCGCTTCACCGAGGCCACCGGCCGCCCCATGGTCCCGCCCCCCTGGACCTACGGTCCGCGGCGCCGCATCGGCTCGAGCGACGTGCAACAGGTCGAAGGTGTCTCGCTGCCCGAGATCGCCGCCATGCGGGCCCTGGATCTCGCGCTCACCGGCGCCGACGACGCCACCCACTTCCTGCCGCGCGGATCCCACGTGGGCCGCGAGGACGCCCTGGCAGCCTGGACCGAGGCGGCCCGGGCGCTGGGCGCGCGGGTCAACGGCTACTACAACTGCTACTTCGACTCCAGCGAGGAGAACGTCCTGTACGACCTCATCGAGCAGGGCCTGGAGCAGGGGTACTTCCTGGTGGACGCCGCGGGCGAGCCCTCCGAGGTCTGGTTCTCCAGCGGCGGCATCTCCTGGATGCTCACCGTGGACATGACCCAAGCCGCGGCCCGCGCCTGGTACACCGAGTTCTTCCAGTGGGCGCTGGATCTCGGCTACTCGGGTTGGATGTACGACTTCGGCGAGTACGTCGCCCCGGACGTGCTCACGCCGGGCGGCCTGACCGGCGAGGAGCTGCACAACCTCTTCCCGGTGCTCTACCAGCAGGCCGCCCACGACCACCTGGAAGGTGGGCCGTACTTCGGGGACTGGCTGACCTTCGCCCGCAGCGGCTACACGGGCGCCTCGCAGTACAGCCCCCTGGTCTGGACCGGCGATCCCGCCGCCAGCTTCGAGGACGCCGACGGCCTGCCCTCGGTGGTCCGGGCCGGGATCAACCTCGGCATCGCGGGTGTGCCCAACACCGGCAGCGACATCGACGGCTACCACTGCGTGGCCGACGGCTTCGCCGCGACCGACGAGGAGTTGCTGGTCCGCTGGATCCAGCAGGGCGCGCTCACCCCCAACATGCAGGACCAGGACGCCTGCGCCTTCGCCACCGACGAGGGCCGCAAGGCCAACATCTTCGACGATCCTCTGGCCCAGGAGGCCTGGCGCACGTACGCCCGGCTGCACACCCGCCTCTTCCCCTACCTCTACACGCTGGGGGTCGAGGCCCACGCCACGGGCGCCCCGCTCATGCGCCACGCCTTCCTGGAACACCCGGAGGACCTGGCACTGGCCGACGTGGACGACGCCTACTACCTCGGCCCCGCGCTGTACGTGGCCCCGGTCCTGGAGCGCGGTGCCACGACCAAAATCACCCGCCTGCCGCCCGGTAGATTCCTCGATCTCGACGCGCAGACGGAGATCATCGGCGGTGCCGAGGTCACGATCGAGGCTCCGCTGGAGAAGCTCCCCCTGCTCCTGGTGGACGGTGGCCTGGTGCCCCTGCTCGACCCGGGCATCGACACGCTGTCCGAGGAGGACGACGAAGACATCGTGGGCCCCGACGACGTGGCCGAGGTCTACGACGTGTGGGGCTTCCTGACGCCGGACACGGGCGTGGCGCGCATGGAGCTGTGGGACGGCTCCATCCTGGACGTGACCTGGGACGGCACCACCGCTGGCCTGGCCGACTGCCTCGGCGCGAGCCTCGATGTGGCGGCCGATGAAGAAGAACTCTCCACCTGCGGCGCCTGCTTCCTGCTGGAGGAGCCCACGGCGGGGCTGACCCGCGCGCGCATCAGCATGCCCTCGTCCGGCGCCCTGGCCTGCGCCGGTCTCGGTCTGGACTGGCTGGGCGAACGGCGCCTCCGCTGGGATTTGTGGCTGGGGGAGTAGCGCCGCCGCACGGGAGAGAAGGTGACCAAACCTCCGCACGCGAGGTAGGAGTCCGCCCCCACCCCCGAGCCGGCGCCATGGACGACTACGAGCGTTTCCTCCACAAGCTGCGCGGCATCGAAGCGCTGTTCGCCGGTGCCACCACTGAAGGCGAGCGCGAGGCCGCAGCCCGGGCCCGTGAGCGCATCCTGGCGCGCCTGGCCTCCACGACACGGGTCGAGCCGGCCATCGAGTACAAGTTCACCCTGCCCGATCCCTGGACCCGCAAGCTGTTCCTCGCGCTGGCGCGGCGCTATGGCCTGCGCCCCTACCGTCACTACCGCCAGCATGCCCAGACCGTCATGTTGAAGGTCCCCCGCCGCTTCGTGGACGAGACCCTCTGGCCCGAGTTCGAGCAGCTCTCCGCCTCCCTGCGGGAGTACCTCGCCGAGGTGACCGACCGGGCCATCGCCGACGCCCTGCAGGCCGACGCCTCAGAGCCCGAGGAGCCGAAACAGCGGAGGCTGTCCGAGGACTGAGCCCCCCCGGCTCGGCTCCATGAAGAAAATCGCTGCGGCTGTCCGCCAGCCCCTGGGCCGAGCGTCTCCACGTCACTGGGCGATCCAGCCCGCCATGGCCGCCCGCCCACCCGGAGCCGCCTGCATGCACCTGCCTCCCTGGTCCCCGCGCTGAAGCGCCCGCGCCACCGCCACGACCTCGACTGTCCGCGCCGATCCCGGCGCGACGTCCGCCTGTCGCCGCGCGCATCTCCCCCGAGCCAGGAGGCACCATGACCCAGCAGCCCAGCCAACTCCCCTTCCTCTCCGGCCTGCCGGCTACGCGGCGCGCGCCACGCGGCCGCGAGCACGCCGACCGACTCCCCGAGCCGCTCTCGGCCCTCTCCCACGTCCAGCTCCGCAGCGAGCTGACCCTGGAAGCGGGCCGGCTCACACCCACCACCACCTGGCTGGCCACGGCCTCGCTGCGCCTGGTCTGGTTCCGGCGCCTGCCAGGCGAGGGACGCCAGGCCGCCCACACCGCGCTCGGGCGGCACCTGGCGGCCTGGCTGGTCCACCAGCCGGCCACCGTGGGCCTGCAGCTCGTGCTGGCCACCCACCCCGGCCAGGATCGCGTGCACGTGGGGCTGCGCGTGGAGGTGGCCGCAGGCGAGGTGGACGCGGCGCGCGAGCGGATCCTGGCGCTGGGGCGCGAGGTGGGGCTGCTGCTCGGCGAGGGCGACGCCCTGGAATTCGAACCCGACCACCCGGGCTGCGGCGGGTTCGCCTGGCTGGCCGCTCCCTCGGCGACCGGGCTGGCGGCCCACCCCGTGCCCCCCTCCCTCTCCGTGGGCGACGCGCTGCTGCCCGCCCTGCCCCTGATCGAGCCCGACCCCTGGGACGAGGGAGACGAGCTGCTGCGCCTGATGCTGGCCCAGCCCAACCCGGTGGCGGTGGTGGTGTCCCTGCGCCGGGCCGAGGACTGCGACCGGCTCGAAGCGCTGGAAGACCACCTGGCCCTGGCCCACGCCAGGCTGGCCAGCCGCGTCCACGGCCTGACCTTCACCAGCGCCAGCGGTGGCACGGTCATACGGCATTTCCCGGAGGACTTCCTCCACGCGGGCCGCGCCACCGCGCGGCTGGCGGAGCAGGCGGAGTGGGTGGCGGAGCTGAGGCGCGGAGCCCTGGAGCTGCAGCTCCACCTGCTGGGCGCCCAGGAGGCCGCCGGGGGCCTGGCCCACGCCGCGCAGCGCGCCTACCTGCGCTGCGATGTCCACTGGAGCGCCCTCGGTCCAGACCAGTGCGCGATGGTCCGGGCCGGCCCCCTCTCCGCCCTGGACTGCCCCACGGCCTCCCTGGCCGCGGACGGAGCCCCGCTGCCGGGCGATGGGCGGATGCGCCTGGTGCCCGCGTTGATGGGCTCCCGGGCCCTCTGCCTGCCCCCTCCCGGCGAGGACGGCCTGCCGGGCGTGCCCCTGGAGCGTGCACCCCTGCGCCACGCCCCCCCGCACCTGGCCACGGGCCGGGGGCTCCTGCTCGGCACCGCGCGCGCGCCGCTCGGTCCTGGAGGTGCGCCTGCGCCCCGAGGACCTGGACCGCCACCTCTACGTGGTCGGCAAGACCGGCACCGGCAAGACGACCCTGCTGCGCACGCTCATGCTCGACCTGCGCGCCCAGGGCGAGCCCTTCGCGTTGATCGACCCCCACGGCGACCTCTCGGGCGAGCTGATCGCCCGGACCGGGCAGGAGCCCGACGTGGTGGTCTTCGATCCCGCCCGCGACCAGGGCCCCGGGCTCAACCCCCTGGCCAACGACGGCTCCCCGGCCTCCATCGAGCGCGCGCTGGAGAACGTCACCCGCAGCATGTTCCAGCTCTATCCTCCGGAGTTCATGGGGCCGACCTTCGAGCGCTTCTCCCGCGCGCTCCTGCTGCCACTGGCCGTGGCGGGCGAGGGCCTGGACGCGGTGGGGCGCATGGCCCACGACCGCGCCTTCCGGGCCCACTGCCTCGGCCGGCTGGACAAGGCCAACCCCCTGCACGCCCAGGTCCTGCAGGTCTGGGAGTCCGAGATCGAGCACCTCACGGGCTCCTCGCGGAGCGAGCTGGACCAGTGGGTGCTCGGCAAGTACGAAGCCCTGGTGCGCTCGACCTCCCTGCGCGCCGCGCTGGCCCCCCGGCGGCCCCAGCTCGATCTCGGGGCCATCATGGACCGCGGCCAGACCCTGCTGGCCCGCCTGCCCCAGGGCGAGATCGGCGCCATCAGCGCCTGGTTCCTGGGCATGATGCTGGTCAACCGGCTGCAGGACGCGGTCTTCGCCCGGGCCCGCCAGCCGGCCGACCGCCGCAGGATCTTCACGCTGGTGCTCGACGAGTTCCAGCACTTCCTGGGCGGGGGCGGCTACGGCTACCGCAGCGACGACCGCTCGCTCGGCCCCTTCCTGTCCGAGACCCGCAAGTACGGCCTGCGCCTGGCCCTGGCCCACCAGCACCTCGCCCAGTGCGACGAGCGCACCCGCGAAGCCGTCCTCGGCAACGTGGGCAGCATGGTGGTGTTCCGGGTCGGCTTCCGCGATGCCGAATTGCTGGCCCGCGAGCTCGGCGATGGCATCGACCCCGAGGAGCTGCGCCGCCAGCCGCTCTTCCGCGGCCTGGCCTCCCTGCTGGTGCGCGGCGCACCCGTCCGCCCCTTCAGCCTCCAGACCATCCCCCCGGCGGCGGGGAGGCGCACCGGGTAGGAGCCCGTTGGCCCTCGCGCCGGAGGCACCCATGGCTCCCTCCCTGCCCGCCCGCCTCGCCACGCTCCCGCCCCGACGCGCCGCCCTCTGGGGCCTGGCTCTGGCCGTCCCCATCGAGCTGATCACCGACCTCGCCCGCTTCGGGTTGAACCTGCAGGCCACGCGCGACACTGGTGTGCTGGCCCACCTCACCTTCGGGTTGCGAATCCACCACGGCTACCTCGGCCTGCTGCTGTGCATGCTCGCCTGGCTGCGGCCCGGCCTGTGGCGCAACCTGGCCCTGGTCCTGGGGGCGGCCCTGCTGACCTCGGACCTGGCACACCACTTCGCGGTGCTCTGGCCCATCACCGGCTCGCCGCAGTTCGACCTGGTGTACCCCCAGGGGCCCTGATCGGATCATCCTCGGCCATCCTCGGCCCCGGCCCTGCGAGCGACGACACACGCGTGAGGGTGGGCACCGGTCGTTCAACTACCTCGAGCCGCCGTTCGGCGGCGGGTACTACCCGAGGTGGAGCTTGCGGCCGCCGCAGCGCAGGGCCGCGAGCCAGGCGCGGAGCCGGCCGCGTTGGGCTCGCCGGGCGAGGACCTCGCGGCCCCCGTCGGCGCGCTCGAGGGCGGCGCGGGTCATCTTCACGAAGCGGATCGGCTTGCCAGTGCTCGGGTCGATGACCGCGAGGTGCTGGCAGGCATTGGGCGCGGGCTGGCCCTTCTCCGTGAGGGGAAGGGTGACCACGCGGAGGTGGGGGTGGTTTGAATCGGGCAAAACGACCTCCAGGGTCCAGGTTGGTTGGGTGGAGGCCGGGGTCGGGGATGGCTTCGGACGATCCTGTCAAAGAGCCAGAGCGCAGGGTGCAGTTCACCCACGCCGCGCGCATCGCGCGCTCGCAAAGGCCCTTCGAGCAGAAGTCGTCAGGTGGGAGGAGGCATGGTCCCTGGGTCCGAAGCGCAAAGGAGGTAGCCACAGGCCGGTGGCCTGACAAGCAGGACGCGCGATGGGACGGCGGGAGGACAGTCCGGGAACCGGAACGGGGCGGCTGCGCGTCAGCGGCAGGCAGGGGCCGGCGGGTGGCGCCCAGGGCCACCCGGAAGTTGCCACGTTCCGCCCAGCCCCCCCTTGAAGTTGCCATGGAGTGGCTGGTGGCGTGGGGCGCCAACGCTGGAAGTTCGTTTTTCGTGAAGTCCGCCCCCCGAGCGCACTCCGAATGACAACTTCTGGGCCACCCTGGGCGCCTTCTGGCAACTTCTGTGGCACCCTGGGCGCGCGGGTCGTCAGGTCGTCGCGGCGTGCCCAACGGGTCGGCAGGACGGGCCCCTGACGCTTGACATGCAACCGAACCCGAGGGCGAGCACATCGAGCCCGATCCCGGTCGCCCGCGGTTCCCATCACCGCGGGTGCACTCCAATCGCAGCGCGTTTCCCCCCACATCTGGACCAATTCCAGAGACGGCCGGTGGATCGGCTGTGGACATGCGGAGCACGTGGAGGGCACAGGCCGGGCCTCGCTCTATCTGTGCAGGTACCTCGTGAGGACCTGCGCCGCGGATGTCAGCGAGCCGCCGAAGGGCTGCAACCACGCCTCGGGCGCCTCCACGTTGATGCTCAACCATGCGGTGTCGGTCCCGTCCGACCCGCCATGCTGGGACTGGATGCCCGCCCCGCGTCGCCAGCGGGCCATGATCTCATCCTTGGGCAACACCCAGCAGTGAGCCTCGAAGGGGCTGATCCCAAGGCAGATGGCGACCTCGTAGTGCTGGTCCCGGAGCTGCTGGAACTTGTACACGCCGCTCTGCCACAGAGTGCTGAACTTGATCTCGACGCGGTGGCCGTTGACCAGGCGGTCCGCCTCGGAATCCGGGGAACGGGTCACTTCGAAGCCCTTGCCGACCAGCCACTCCTCCACCAGCTTCTCGCCGATGGTTCCGATCTGACGAGAGGGCCTCCGTTTGATCCAGGCGAAAGGGCTCCCTTCCCATTGCTGCTCATCTTCGGAGTACTCCGCCTGGAGGCCGGCGGAGATTCGGGCGAGCTCACGGATCTCGACGTCTCGGATGGGCATCGCGAAACCTCGGACCTTCAACCGAACAGCCGTTGCTGCGGAGTCACCCCAGTGCCGACCGTCGCCAGGTGCAGTTCGGCCTCGGCCGGAGGTTTCCATCCGTAGAACCTTGGGTTTGCAAACGACAGACGTTCCCACATGACCTTCATCGCGTCGATGCTGTCATCGACCAGCACGCAGGAGCGCCCCAGGCGAACCGCTGCTTCGCCTGTGGTGCCGCTGCCCGCGAAGAAGTCCAGGATCTGATCGCCCGGGGCGGAATGCACCTCGATGAGACGGTTCAACACGCCCAGGGGCTTCTGTGTCGGGTAGCCCGTTCGCTCCCGACCGTTGGTGGGCACGATGGTGTGCCACCACACGTCGGTCGGCGTCTTGCCGCGGGCGGCCTTCTCCGCGCCCACCAGGCCAGGCGCCATGTACGGGATGCGATCCATCCTGTCGAAATTGAAGGTATAGCGCTCTGGGTCCTTGGCGTACCACAGGATCGTGTCGTGCTTGGCGGACCACACCCGCCGGGACCGCGCCCCGTAGTCGTAGGCCCAGATGATCTCGTTCTTGAAGCACTCGCGCCCGAAGAGATGGTCCAGCAGCACCTTGCAGTAGTGGACCTCGCGGTAGTCGAGGTGGAGGAAGAAGGAACCCTGCGGCTTGAGCAGCCGGTAGGCCTCCACCAGCCGCGGTTCCAGGAACGCGAGGAAGTCGTCGAAGTCGTCCGCGAAGCTGACCGTGCCGATCTTCAGCGTGCGGTATCGCTTGCCCTGGAAGCCCGTGCGATCTCCCTCCTCATCGTCGCGTACAGTCCGGATGCGGGTGCGCGCCTGCTCCCTGCCGGTGTTGAAGGGCGGATCGATGTAAACAAGGTCGAAGGAGGCATCCGTAAAGCCACGCAGCACAGGGAGGTTGTCCCCGAAGTGGACCTCGAGCTCCGGGTTCGAGCTGCTGGACGGAAGCCGCGTTGGGACCGGAGACAGTGGAGCCCGTACGCCGATCGCTTGTGATTCCAGGATTGGAGCCGCGCCTGTCTCCGGGGGCGGCAAGCCCCGAAGCCGGTATCTACGTCCCCGGCGCTCCCCGACAGCCTCGATCCCCAGCGCTCCAGGCTGCGTGTCGGCACCGGCAGCATCACGGATCTCGAGGAAAGCGTCGGCGGCTGCATCCGGTGCCATTCCCGCCGCCTCGAGTGCCCGGATCAGATCGGCCCTGGGGTACAGGCGGGTGCCCACAAGAAGCCCACGCCTCCCCGCTTCCATCAACACTTCTTCCAGTTCTTGTCGCATGGCCTCCGCCTAGCGCACCGCCACGGGGCGAGCAATGCAGGGCAGCCCCGGACCGTACGCCATCCGGTTCGTGCTACGCTCCCAGGCCGAGCCCGAGGACCCCGCCATGAACCCGTTCTCCCTGATGGCGGCGCTCAGCGCCACGGTGGTGCTCCCCTGCCGGGCCTTCGGGCCGCTGCTGATCGTGTGCACCCTGGGGGCCTGGCCCGGGCTGATCACCTGGATTCCTGGCTCGAGCGCGCCGGGCGGTGCGCAGGTTGCAGCCCGGGCGCGAGCCAGCGCGAGCCTGAACGGCCTCTCCGGTCCAGCTCAGGCCGCGCCCGCCTGCATCCAGCGCGCGCCCCAGCGCGAGCTCCCCTCCGCGTCGTCCAGGGCGGCGACCAGCGCTTCGAGGTAGGGTCGCCCATGGCCCGGCCACAGGCCTGTGTCCTGCAGCACCAGGCGTTGGATCTCCACCAGCCTCTCGGGCGACAGGTCGACCGCCTCCAGGCGCACCCGCGTGCCGTCCCAGCGCGCCACTGCGACCAGGGTCTCACCCCCACCGATCTCGCGGCGCAGGATGGCCACCGTCTCCGGCGGCTGCGGTGCCACCGCGCCCGCGACGAGGACCACCTCCTCGGTGTCGTCCTCCTGGCGTTCATCCTCCTCCCGGGCGTCGGGTCGGGGGTCGTGGGCCGCCGGTGCCGTCCCCGCCGAGGGGAGGGAGGGAGCCTGCTGGCGCCCGGGGCGCAGGTCAGGCTCGGGCCGCGGCCGGACGAGGTTCTCACGGTGCAGCCGCAGCGCGACCGCGAAGCACCAGACGGACACCGAGAAGAGGATGAGGACCGGAATCATGGTTCCTCCTTCAACCTCTTCAGCGACGCGCAGGGCTCCGGGAGGCGGACAGTCCCGATGTGCCGGTGGACCGGCCGGGCATTCTGCGGGTGGACTGTCCGCCCTGCGCGCCCGGATCCGTCACCATGGAGCCGTGCACACGATTTTCCGTGGGAGCCCGGCTCCAGGCTTGCGGCGCCAACGCAGCCGGATAGCGTGCCGTGGCACGTGTTGGACCGGGCGTCTGCGGCGCCCCGTCAAAACGGTGGCGAACCAGCATCAGAGGTGAGAAATGGCAACCAGCATCGACGAGATCTGCGGATTCCTGCGGGAAGAGGGGCTCCGGTTCGAGCGCATCGGAGACGAACGTATCCAGCTCGGGATCACCACCGAGAACTACGTGAACATCATGGGGCGCAAGGGCCTCTTCATCGTCATCTCGCTCTCCGAGAACGGCGAGTACTTCTCGATGTTCGCGCCCCAGGCCTTCCAGGCCACCGGCCCCCACGTAGACGCCTTCCTGCGCGCCTGCATGCTCTTCCAGTGGCAGACCAAGCTCATCCAGTTCGAGTACGACGAGTCGGACGGCGAGATCCGGCCCGTGATCGAGTTCCCCCTCGAAGACTCCCGCCTGACCCGCCTGCAGCTCAAGCGCTGCCTGCACGGCATCGTGACCCTGGTGGACGAGGTCTACCCCGTCCTCAAGAAGGCCCTCGAGACAGGCGAGATCGAGTTCCCCGCCAAGGGCGGTGGCACCCCCCGCGCGGTGATCGAGGCCCTGGAGAAGCAGATCCAGACCCTGCTGGATCAAGGTGCCCCCGAGACCCAGATCGCGCCGCTGCGGGCCCTGCTGGCCCTGTTCACCAACGGGCAGCGCACCGGTCCCACTACGCGCTCTGGCCCTACCAGCCTATAGGCAATCCTGAACCCGGATCGGGGCACCCCGTCGGGCAGACGCGGGGTGTCCGTCATGTATCTCGCCCCGAGGGAACCCCATGCACGCAGTGACCAAGAAGATCGTGAGCTGGGCCAAGCGCTCGATGCTGGCCTCCAGCCGCCGCACCCTCACCGTGCCCGACCTGCTGAGCGGGGTGTACGCGCTGCGGGCCGAGGCGCCCGTCTCCGAGCACCTCACGACCAGCCTCGGGAGCGCGTTCGCCTGGCCGGAGAGCGTGGTGGCGCTGCACACCGCGGCGTCCTCTGTCGAGGCCACCGAGAGCCCGTACCCGATGGAGCAGCCGGTGCAGGAGCTGATCCAGCGGGTCCACGCCCGAGATGTGGATCTCCCCCCCGAGCTGATGCTGCGCGAGCTGCTCGCCCTCGACCATACCGCGATCCGGGAGCTCAAAGGCACAACCTCCACCGCGAGCACCCCCGGGGGCACTGCGAGCACGGCCGGGGTACCTGGGGCGGGGACCGAGATCACCCGGCGCCTGGAGACCATGCTGGCCTCCTCGCTGCGCATGGCTACGACCCTCAACCAGACCGTGCTCGGTCAGGAGCAGGCCGTGGCCATGCTGGGCGATGCCTGGTTCAAGAGCCAGATCGCCACGGCCGAAGGCCCGCGCGGCATCTTCACCCTCCTCGGCCCTCCCGGCGTGGGCAAGACACTGCTGGCGGAGCAGTTCGCCCAGCGCATGAACGAGTTCGTGGGCGCCGCGCAGGGCGGGCAGGTAGCCTTCCGGCGCTTCGATCTGGCAGAGTACGCCGGCCCCCAGGCCCACGAGCAGCTCTTCGGGGTGGCCAAGTTCTACAAGGAGAGCCGCCCGGGGACCCTGACCGGCTTCGTGCATGAGCACCCCGTCGCGGTCATCCTGCTCGACGAGATCGAGAAAGCCCACCCCATCACCCTGCAGTCCCTGCTCGCCGTGCTCGACAAAGGCGAAGCCGAGGACAAATCACTGGAGCAGACGGTCAGCTTCCGCCAGGTCTGGTTCGTCATCACCACCAACCTGGGGCAGGACCTCTTCTCCGCCACCAACAGGGCCGGCGTCCTCTCCGGGGCCACCGTCTCCTCGGACCTCCTGCTGGACGTGCTGACCGCAACCCGCGGAGATCCGCGGGAGGGCCGCCCCGACACCCCCGGGCTCTCGCCCGAGATGGTCTCCAGGCTCGCGAAGGGCGGCGTGGTCGTCCTCAACAAGCTCGAGATCCGGCATTACATGAGCCTCGTGATGCGGACCTTCGCGGCCCGTTTCGCGGGGGGTGAGGTCCCCAGGGTGACCCTGACCGACGAGGTCGCCTTCCTGCTGGTCCTCTCCCTGCTGCCGCGCATCGACGCCCGGCGGGTCACCGCGCGGGCGAACGAATGGAGCGCCCAGGTGGTGCAGGATGCCTGGGAGGCGTGCAGCGAGGCCGTCTGCGCGACCGGCCATGGCGACCTCACGGTGACGCTGCGCTGCGGGGATGCGGCCAAGGCCTGGATGGACTCCCACATGGGCGGCGCGCCGGTGCGGATCCTGCTGATCGACGAAGACGACCACGTCCGCGCGCTGCTGGCCAGGGAGGCGGAGCACCTCGGGATCGAGGTGTGCCGTGCCTCCCACGAGGATGACCAGGTCGAGGCCATCCGGCATTTCAAGGCCGACCTGGTCCTGCTCGACCTCTGCATCGACGAGCTCCCGGACAGCCCGCGGGTCGACACCGGGACCGCCATCCTCGGGAACCTGCGCTCCGCACGGCCCGACCTGCCGGTATGGCTGTTCGCCGAGAACGCGGGCCAGCGGGCCACCTTCGGGACCGCCGGCGACCGGATCGTGCGGCGTGGGGGCGCCCGCGGCTTCCTCCCCGCTTCCGCAGATCTCACGACCGGGGCGGAGATCGACAACTTCCTGGCCCGCTTCCGCGAAATCATCCAGGACTTCCGGTACGACCGGGTCATGCGCGCGTTCCAGCGTGCCCACAAGAACATCGCGCTGCGCCTCTCGTACCGCTGGTTGCCCCAGGAGCGCACCATCGTCGCTGAGGTGGCCTTCGCACGCGAGGAGGTGGTCTTCTCCGCCGCCGACCGGCGCGCCGCCATCCAGTTCTCCGGCATCCCCGAACAACGCTTCGCGGACGTGGTCGGCCTGGAGCGGGCCAAGAAGAGGCTCTCCCAGATCGTGGCCTGGTTGAGGGACCCGGGCGCGCTCACCGTGCTGGGCGGCACCCTGCCCCGGGGATTCCTGCTGGCGGGCCCTCCTGGCACCGGCAAGACCCTGCTCGCGCGCGCCCTTGCCGGCGAGGCGGGGCTGCCGTTCCTGGCCCTGGCGGCCTCCGAGCTGCAGTCCATGTGGGTCGGCGAGTCCGAAGCGCGCATCCGTGAGCTGTTCGCGCGGGCCCAGGAGTACGCGCCCGCCATCGTGTTCATCGACGAGATCGACGGCATCGCCCGCGCCCGCACCGGCCTGGAGCAGCAGCACACCGCCTCCACGCTCAACCAGCTCCTCGCCTGCATGGACGGCTTCAAGCCGGGCGATCGCCCAGTGTTCGTGCTCGCGGCGACCAACCACCCCGACAGCCTGGACCGGGCCATCCTGCGTCCGGGCCGGTTCGACGAGGTCGTGCCCGTGGACCTGCCGAACGCCAAGGCGCGGCGCCGGTTCTTCGAGCTGCGGCTGGCGAAGGTCAAGCACGAGGCGGGGCTCGATCTCGACCGGCTCGTGGGCCAGACCGGCGGCAGCTCTCCGGCAGAGCTCGATCGCATCGTCCGCGAGGCCATCTATGCGTGCGTGGCGGCTGGCCGAGCGACCGTGACCGCCACAGACCTCGCCGACGCCATCCGGCTCGTCCGTTTCGGCGCCGAGTCCCAGGAGATCAAGCTGTCGGAGAAGGACCGGCGAACCACCGCCTACCATGAGGCGGGCCACGCCGTGCTGCACCTGCGGCTCTTCCCGGAGCTTCCGATCGACTGGCTCACCATCGTCCCGAGCGAGAACAAGGCCCTCGGCTTCCTGGCGTGGCGACCCGACGAGGAGAGCCACTCCCAAACGGTGGACGCCGTCGAATGCCGACTCGCGGTCATGCTGGCCGGGCGCGAGGCCGAGCGCCTGGTAGGCGGCGACAGCGCCGTCACGAGCGGCGCCAGCTCCGACCTGCAGCGCGCCACTGGCCTCGCCGCCGCGGCGGTCGGGGCCTGGGGCTTCGACCGGGTCTGGGGGCCGGTGGTCCACGGCGCCCTGCCGGAGGGCAAGACCTCGGTGAGCCTGGACGAGCGCGTCCGTGACTGGCTCGAGCGGGCGCGCGAGCGCACCGTCGCGGAGCTCGTCGCGCACCGCGACATGCTCGACGCCCTGGCCAACGCGCTCATGACGCGCGAGTCCCTGGACGGCGACGAGATCAAGGTCATCCTGGACGACCGCGTCAGGGCTTGATCCCCCAGACCGCCCGGCCAGGGGCCGCACCGCACCCCAGGACCCGAACTGACGCCTCCCGCTGGTGGGGCACCCCGGGCGGTGCCAGGTTACCCGTCACGTAGTCTCTTCCTGGGAGATCACCGGCGATGGGCGGAATCTTCGTCAACATGACCGACCTGGCCCCCCTGCTCAAGGGAACCTGGCGGGGCACACGGCCAGCCTTCGACTGCCTCCTGCTCCAGGCGCGTTTGATCGGTCGTGCCATTCGCTTCGTGCACAACCGATCCGGAGGCAGCAACTGCCCCGGCTTCCCCGAGATCGAAGACCTGGAGCACGAGACCCTGGCCGTGCTCGTCAGCGGGGCGCAGCAGGACCGGGGCCTGCTGCCGCCAAAGAACGCGAGCCCGGAGCAAGATTTGACCCCGTGGCTGTTCCGTGTCGTGCAGAACCAGGCCCGGGACATCGTGCGCAGGGGGACCGCGTTGAGGCGCGGAGGCAGGTTCGCCCACGTGCCCATCGAGGGCGAGTACGACCTCGGAACCATGGGCGAGCAGGAGGGGACCGACACGCGCCACGACTCGGATCGGTTGCTCGCCCTGGTGGACCAGATCATCGAGCAGGGCTCCCCGCCCACCCACGCCCTGGCCTGGGTCCTGCTGCACTACCCTGCCAAGCTGCGCCGGAGCCTGGTGGAGCGCGCCAGCGTGCGCGACCCGCGCGGCCGCCTGGACACCGTTCACGGCCTGGCCCGCGAGCCCACGGAGACCATGGCGAAGCTGGTGGAATGGGCCAAGGAACACCAGGCCGATCCGGCCGGGGACGGCTCGCGCCGGGTGCTGGCCTGGATCCTGCGCTCGACCAGCACCGAGACCGCCGAGGCCTGGCGGCAGGGAGATCCCGAGGGAGCCCGCAAGGCCCGGGATACCCTGCGCAAATGGGAGAACCGGTTCCAACAGCGGCTCCAGGTCTTGCTGGGGGAGCAGCAGGAGCCGGCTGGGGAGGAGGAGGGATGAAGCTGCAACTACCCCCTGACGGGGCGCCCGGGGAGCACCAGGGCATCTCCCACACCATCAAGCACTACCTGCGGCCGTCGGAGGCGTGGGAGGACGTATGTGAGAACGTCGCCCCCGCGCATCGTCCCGCGGCAGTCTGCGATCGGCTGGCTCCGCTCTCCTCCGCACCCTGGAGGTTGTTCGGAGCCTCTTCCGTTGCACTTGCCGAGGTCTGGCCCGAACTCCACGAGACGTATCGACAGGGGTACGGGCAGATCCTCACCGCGCTGGCCCAACCCCTGGAGGAACCCAGGCGGGGTGGCGTCTGGGTTGTGCACGAAGGCAAGTTCGCGTGCCATCCGGGGTGCGGCGTCATCCTGAAGATCGAGCGCCCCGTGGAGAATGGGATGAACACTGCCTACCGAGCGGTGGACTTTCCCTTCAACGCGCACGAGTGTCCGCGCCGCGATGAGCGCTACGTCGTGGAGAGAAGAAAAGAAGCGGAGCGACAGGCCGCCAGACGGATGACCGCATGGCGCTCCATGGAAGGCGAACCATGACTCATCCACAACCGGTCGATTTCCACACCTCGCTGCGCGACCAGCTCGAGCAGACTGGCCCGTTGGCCATGGGCATGCTCTGCGGTCACGCACCCCCTGACTTCATGATCCTCCTCTCGGCCCTGCAGGCCGCGGGCCTGCTGGACGAGACCACCGCCGGCACACCCGAGCTACGCCGGCTGCGACGGGAGCTGATCCATGCAGCCGCCGAGTCCGACCTTCCCCTCGCCGCCGTCGAGGCACTGGAGCCCGCCGCGCATTTCCAGGAGATCGCGGCCATGGCCCCGGACGAGCAGGAGGAGACGCTCCACCAGATCGTCGCGCTGGCGGGGGTGGCCGAGGCCGTACCGCCCGCCGTCCAGCGCCTGCTCGATCCCGCCCTGAGCTACGTCGAGGCCGCCGCGCTGATGGAGCCCGAGCACCTCGTGAAGCTCGCGCCACTCGCCGGCTGGATCTCCGATCAGCTCGACCTCGACCGGGATCACCGGGCAGCGAGGTTGCTCCGGCACATCGCCGAGACGCCCGAGCTCGCGGCCATCGAGTTCGACGAAGCCCACGTGCGCCAGACGATCGCGGCCCTCTCGAACACCATGGGCCACTCCATGCTCTGGGAGTGGGCCGACAAGTTCAAGGACATCGCCCCCGGCCTGGCGGCCTTCCTCCAGAAGGTGGATGCCGTGCTGGTGTGCGCGATCGACGAGCAGCCGCGATCCGAGGTGTTCCCGGAGCGGATCCTCTTGCACGATGGCGTCGAGGAGGAGGTCTCGCTGTGCATGCACGCCGGCGAGATGTTCCTGGAGTGGGATGGCCCACCCGAGCTGTGTCCCACGCGGGCGCAGCTCCAACCCGATGGCAGCGATCTGGAACGGGAGGCAGAGACCTTCGTCGCCGGCACAGCGCTGTGGGTCTTCGACTGGCCTCCTCCGGGTGAGGTCGTGGCCGTGGCGCTGCACCGTGCGGGCGGTCCCCTCGTCGTGCCACTCCAAAAATAGCAGGTTGGAAATGAGTGAACCAGAATTCAGCCGTCCCCCGCAGGGTTGGGAGCCCTTCTGTCCGGGTGCCTGGCGCGCGTGGCTGCGGCGGCCCGGGCATCTGCCGCGCTCTGAGCGCCGTCAGGCCGAGGAATGTCTGCGGCGGGTCCAGATGTTCGACACCGCTCCCGCGGTGGGGGAGGCCTGGTTCCCCTCGGTGGCCCGGAACCTCCCGGGGTTGATGGGCCTCTTGCTCTGTGTGCGGGTCGACCCCGAGGAGCGCTCGCCCGGCGCACTCGCCACCGCCCCCGACGACCGCCTGAGCCGCGCCGTGCATGCCTGGGTGGCCGGTCTCGTGGGCGTCCAGGAACCCGAAGTCCTCGGGCTGCCGACCCTGCACATCACCATCCCCCCCCACGGTTTCCACACCGACGGCCCCTCGGGCCAACTGGCCGGCGCGGTCGCGCTCGTCTCGCATCTGCTCGGCGCGCCACCGCGCGCGCCCGCCCTCTGCTCGGGGCGCCTGGCCGATCCAGGCCGTGTCGCCGGCGTGGGCGAGCTCGAGGCGAAGCGTACCCTGCTCGAGCTCGAAGCCCCCGGCCAGGCCCAGACCCTGGTGGGGAGCGAGGCCGACGCCGACCCCCTCTTCGCGGCCTGGTTCGGCGAGGGTTGGCGCGGGGATCTGGCCCGCGCCACCCGCCTTTCACCCCACGCCCTGACCGACGACGCCTGGCACAACTACACCACCCGCGCCTACCGCCTGGCCGAGATCAAGGCAGGCGAAGCGGCCCGCCTGGGCGTGGGGCACACCCGGGCGCGCGCCGAGTGGTTGCTGGGAGCCTGCCGCATCCACCGCGGGGAGGCCCGGGAAGGTCTGGCCTTGATGGAGGCGGCCGAAGCCGCGCTGCAGCGGGAACCTGAACCCGGGGACGCGCCGCTGGAGGCCCACGCCGTCCAGGAGCTGAGGGCCAACGCCGGCATCGCCCTGCTGGACCGCTGGGATGTCCGCCGCGCGCGTTCCCTGTTGTCGTCGGCCCTCGCGGAGGTGACCGCCACCGCGCCGCCCTGGGGACGGCGGACCATCTCCGTCGTGCTGCAGGTGGCCGGCTCCCTGCACCGCGCCTGCGTCCTCGACGGAGACCTCGCCGCGGCCGAAGACGCGCTCAGGCGCTGGGGGCTCGGGGCCGCGCGGTTGCCCGAGGAGGAAGCCCGCTGCCGTATCGACCTCGCCGAGGTCCTGCGGCGGGCCGGGCGCCCACAGGAAGCCCGCGTGGAGTTCGAGCTCGCCCAGGCCGCCCTGCCAGCGGCGCTGGAGGGGGTCCGCCCCTTCACCCGCCGTTTCATGAACCTGTACCGCGCCCGCGCTGGCCTCGCGCCCGCCGTCTGGCCCATCGAAGAGCCGCGCTGGCGCGAATGGCCCCAGCCTGCCGAGGTCCTGGAGTCCCTCCTCGGCCGTCCGCCCGCCGAGCTGGAGGACTGGGTCTGGCGGCAGATCCTCGGCGCCCAGGGGGGCGATCCGCTCCCCGGCTACCTCGTGGCGGCCGG
>Ga0233425_10005179_pt1 | contig 20917 bp, 16 predicted proteins | sample Watercolumn_Towu_2_FD_181712 | JGI IMG/M metagenome (GOLD analysis project Ga0233425, IMG submission 181712) | Freshwater microbial communities from Lake Towuti, South Sulawesi, Indonesia - Watercolumn_Towuti2014_140_MG | ecosystem: Environmental > Aquatic > Freshwater > Lake | place...
GATTTCCTCTTCGGAAGCCTCAGTGGGTTCTTCTTGTGTTTCCTCCTCAGGTTCTTCTTCGGGTTCTTTTTCAGGCTCTTCCGGAGCGGATTCTATCGGAGTTATCTCCTCGGGCTCTTCTTTTGGTTTCTCTTCAGCTTCGAGTTCGAATGTTTCTTCCTCTTTCTTCTGAGTTTTGTGTTCTTTTTCGAATTCGATTGGTTTTATCTCTTCTTCTGGCGCTTCGAACTCCGCTTCCTTCTCTTTTTTAGGTTCAGGTTCGTCTATTGGCTCGATCTCTCTTTCAAATTCTAGTGAATGTACAGATTTCTTAGGTTTTTCCTCCTCATGCGTTTCCTCTTCTGGTTCTTCAGCAGGGACATTTTCTTCCTGAGGCATGATAGGTGCAATCTCCTTCTCTTCCTTGGGAGCTTCGAACTCGTGCTCTTCTGGCTCTGCAGAAATCTCCTTAGGTTTTTTAGGAGAAGGTGCTTCACCTAACGGTTCGAGAGAAACTATTCCGGATTCTTCCATGAACGCAAGGATCTCTTCGAATAGATCTCGGTCGATCTCAAGATCGCCTGCTATCGCTGAGCTGGTTCTTTTGCCGGTTATGGCCTGATAAACCACTGTGCCTTGCTTTCCAAACTTTTTGGTAATTAGGTTCTGGTTCTTGAACCGCTGAAGCGGACTTTTCTCAAGCTTGGTTATGCGATAGTCTATGCCCTTGTCCATCTGAATCCCTGTAATAAAATAAGATTGCCCCGCAAAAGAATAAAAAGGCAGCGATTTTATTGGCCTCTGGCTCTTGGTCCCTAGCCAGTAGCCACTGGCCAACAGCCACTAGCTACTAGCCAGTAGCTATCCTTTATAAACAATATTGCAGTTTTATAGGCATGGAATTCGATGAGCTGCTCGTCACTACTAAGGTTGATGCCCTTGTCCGGCTCGTAAAGGAAAAGGGAACTGTTGAAGTAATTCTTGCTGCGAAGATGCTTGACGTAGATCCTGAAACAGTAGAAGAATGGGCGCATATCCTGGAAGAAGAAGGGATAATAAAGATCGAATACAAGCTCACGAAAGTATATGTTACCTGGATACAGCCATCCAGCGAAGTTGTGCAAAAAGAGAAAGAATCATTCTACAAAGAAAAGGAAGAAATTGGCCATGAAGTAAGCCTGCTGAAAGCGCAGATGGTGCCTAAAGAGCAGGAACTCGAAACACTCAAAGCTGATTTCGAAAAAATATACGGAAAACTCTCTCCCCAAATAGAAAAACTGCAGAAACAACTCGAAGGCATTTCGGCAATAAAAGGGAGGAAAGAGGCTGCCAGGGGCAAGGGAATCGAGAAACTCGAAGAACTGGATACCCGCACGAAAGAGATAAACGAATCGTTGGAAGGATTGAAAGAAGAATTGAAAAACACCAGAGAAGAGTTGAAAAATAAATCGCCTGTCCAGACCAGATTCGAAAACGCAGATAAGCTGAAAAAGGATCTTTCAGGATTCGGAGACAAGCTCAAGGAAACAGACCAGAAAATAACTGCATTGCAAAAATCACTTTCTGGAGAGAGCAGACAAAGTCCGGAAGCTATGAAAAAAGAGATCGAATCACTTAAACGAGATTTCAGCGAACTCAGAAAAGTAAATAATTCTGTGAAAGAGAATCTTGTAGCTCTTAAGGAATCGCTTGAAGTGATGGATACTATAGACAAGACGATAGGGGAAAGAGAGAAACGCGCTGACAAAATAAAGGATGAATTGAATTCAGTGCTAGAATCGCTTAAGGCATTGAAGGAAAAGGAAAATGAAATAGCAGGAAGAGTCAAAACAGAGATCAACGCGATAGACGGATTCAAGGAATCGCTTGAGTTCGTAAAAGGCGCATCATCTAAATTCCCATCTCAGAAAGAGTTAATGGCTAAACTGAGCGAGATGGAAAAAAACGAGACTGCACTTGGCGGAAGGATAGCTGCGCTGGAAAAAGCAGTTTCCGGAGCAGCATCTGTGCCAGGGATAACGATGAAAGATCTGACTGCCCTCAAGGAAGAGCTTGACGAACGCAGGAAACAAATTTCAGAAGAAGTCAAAGAGCTATTCACTGCTGTAGAAGAGGAAAGCGCGACTTATTCGACTTTCCAGAAAATAAAGGAACGGGCTCTTGCCACTATAGAGGAGTATTCCGAGAACATAAAAAAGATGGATGAGGAACTGCAATCTATACGCTCGGAATCAAAAAAGCTGGAGAGCGAATTGGAAAAAGAAGGAATAGGCATAGCTTCGCACCTGGATGATAAAACACTCCAGGAAATAATGAAGAATGCAGAAGAAGTAGAAAGGAAAAAGGACCTGCTCAATGAAATCGCGGAATCGCTCGAAGCGCTTGAAGGAGCTTCTGAAAGCATATCACGCAGGATAAACCTGCTATCGAAAGAAGCAGAAATCCTTTCGCTGAGAACTGGCGGGACTCCGGCAGCAACTCCTACCCAGGAAAAAGAAAACGAGATACGACAGCAGCTTAGCCTGACAAAGAACGAGCAGCAGGAGTTCGATACGAAACGGGAACAGTTGCGTGACTTGATAAAGAAACTTTGGGAAGAGAGTGAAACCCCTTAAAAATGATAGTAATGAAATTCACATGGTGTAACTATGGGCGAAAAAGAAGATATTGATGAAGAAGACATGGAAACCGCAGAGAGCATAAAGGAAAGTGTTTCTGAAAAAGAAGCAGAAACTGAAGTCCAACCTACTGAGGAAGAAGCCATCACAGAAGGAATAGTTGAGGAGAAACGCAAACCTGCAAGCAAGACATCATTGTTGTCCTCGTATTCATTCTCCAGCGAAGGGATACCTATAGAAGTCAGGATATTCAAGACTGCTGAGTTCGTTCCAAGATACGAGATAACCATTCCTGGCATAGCAGAAGGAACTAAGCTTATATTGGAGACCAAATTAAAAGGAGAGCTTGTAAGCGAGGTAAAGCTGGACATAAGCGAGATTCTTGATCCAAGAAGATTCGAAGAAGTGAAAGAGAAATTCCTTGAAGGAGCGATGAGGATCCTTGATAGGGAATTCCAGCCTCAGCTTTCAGCGGAAAAGAAAAGGATACTTGCAGTGTTCATGTTGCAGAACACTCTTGGATTGGGAGAATTGGAAAGCCTTCTTGCAGATGATATGCTTGAAGAAATAGTAATAAACAGCTCCCAGGACCCAGTCTGGATCTATCACAAGAAATTCGGATGGTGCAAAACCAATCTGAGAATAAAGAATGAAGAGATGATCTATGATTATGCGTCCATGATTGCGAGGAAAATAGGGAGACAGATAAATATACTAACACCTATGCTTGATGCGCATCTTCCTGGCGGAGACCGTGTGAACTCCACATTGTTCCCGATATCGAATTACGGAAACACGATAACGATCAGGAAATTCTCGAAGAACCCGTGGACGATAACTAATTTCATAAAATCAAAAACAGTCGCTCCTGAAGTCGCTGCTCTCATATGGCTGTGCATACAGAACGAACTATCGCTCATAGTATCTGGTGGTACAGGAAGCGGTAAGACTTCGTTCCTCAATGCCATGGCAGGATTGATTCCAGCGAACCAGAGAGTCATAAGCATAGAAGACACGAGAGAGCTTACTCTGCCTTCATTCCTCCACTGGGTGCCTATGGTGACCAGAGAAGCGAACCCAGAAGGAAAAGGAGAAGTGACGATGCTCGATCTCATGGTGAACGCATTGAGGATGAGGCCTGACAGGATAATCGTCGGGGAAATCAGAAGACAAAGAGAGGCAGAAGTTCTTTTTGAGGCGATGCACACAGGACACAGCGTATACGCAACTTTGCACGCAGATGATGCTGAACAGACACTCTCAAGGCTTATGAACCCGCCGATAAACGTGCCAAAAGAGATGTTCGATGCGCTTGCAGGAGTGGTTGTCCAGTTCAGACACAGAAGATTCAATATCAGAAGGACGCTTGAATTCGCAGAAGTAGGCAAGAAAGGCGGACTGAACGTCATATACAAATGGGATGTGAAAACGGATAAAGTGAAGGAAGTCGGAAAGATGAACAGGCTTGCAGATCTGCTTTCACTATATGCAGGTATGACTGAAAAGGAGATAAACGACGAAATAGAAGAGAAAACCGAGATACTTAATTGGATGGTGAAAAAGGATTACTGTGATGTCGATCAGGTCGGTGCGATAGTATCTAACTATTATGTTGACCCAGACTCAGTAATAAATGCAATGAAGAAGAATGCGAAATGGGATTTCTAAGAGTGTAACTATGGAGGAAGAAGAAAGATTCGAAAGCCTTGTGGAAGCGGCTAAGGAAGTAGAAGGTAAGGCGATGGACCATATAGCCTACTCCGGTCCTTTAGAGATAACCAGAGTGATAGATCTTTCTCCTGACAAATATTCTGGGATGAATTACGATGATCTTCTGAATAACTGCGATAGGATCGCAAAGGTCATCAAGGCATCCAAACTTGATATATATTCTGCGGTTAGCAAAGAAACTCCGAAAAGGGCTGTGGATTTTGAACAACAGGTGAAGAAGATAACTACTGAATCGATCACCACTGCAGAACAGATGAGCAGGGAACTGGAGAAGGAGATAAAACCTCCTGAAAAAGTGGAGAAAACAGAATTCGAAATGGAATTCGAAATTCCAGAAGAGAAGGAACCTGCAAAAGAGGAATTCACATTCGAGATCGAAAGGCCAGAACCAAAGAAAAAAGAGGAGATAAAACCAGAAGCTGAATTCGAAAATCCTGAGGGGATGGCTCCGGAAAAAGAAGTACTGGAAGTGGAGAAAGCCCCTGAGATCGTTGAACCAGAAATAGTTGAAAAGCCAGAAGTGGCTGAAAAAGCTCCTGAGGTTGCTCAGAAAGAAGAAGGGAAAAAAGAGCTGAAACCGCTTCAACGTGCGCTCCAGAGGATGAGGGAAAGGAAAGCAGGTATTGTGCCTCCTGTACTTGCTGCGCCTGAAGAACCGAAGAATGTTTTCGAAGAGATAAAAGGAACATTCGATTCTGAATGGAGCGGAGAGAAGGATGAGGAAAAAATAAAGAGGAAGATGCTTGAGCTAACGAAAGAGCTGTTCAGGGAAAAGAGTTCATCGAAAAGAGAAGAGATAAAACGCCAGATCACAGTGCTCAAGAATATGCTTGCTGTGCCTGCAGAACCGAAGAAAGGCAAGGTAGCGAAAGAAGAGAAGTATTCTTCAGGGCTGTTCTCTGCTGTTTCAGGGGCCATGGATTCGGAATTCGCTTCCAAGATTAGTGCGTTCAGCTCTGGAGCAGAGAAACAGATCTCTGCTGCAAAGGAACGATTCAAGAACTCGCTTGTGGATATTCCTGAAGATGATGCGGGAGCAAGAAAGGGAGTGCTTGACAAGCTCATGTTCGAGCTTACAGGGATAGGAGAACAGGTAGATGCGAAATCAGGAGCATTCATAGAAGAGATATTGGAAAAACACATTGATATGATATCTCAATTCGAACAATCTTTGACTGAAAAGGACAAGGTAAGCGCTGATAAGGCAGATGAGAAGAAAGAAGGGCTGAAAGCGAAATATGAGAAAGAAATGGAACTGCTCAAAACTTCCATTCATACTAGGATAAATGCGATAATAGAGGAATCATCTCGCGGATTGATAGTCAGCGAAAGGAAAGAAACCAAAAAAGAGAAAGGCAAAGAAGAAGCCTCTAACATAATAAATGAGATAGCAGAAATTGACGAGGGTTCACTGCTGTTCTACCTTCATGCTCAGGATCTGAATGCTTACAAAAGCTTTGAACATAAGAGAATATCCAGACAAGAGGCAGTGAATCTTGCAAGAAGGATCATGGCCAAGGAAAAAGGCCTTAATGAAGAGGTTATAAATAAACACTGGGGAGAGATATAATATTTACATGAGGTATCATTATGGCAGCAAAAACAACATATCCGTCTCAGGCCGCAAGACTCGCTAAACATAAGAAAGCGAATCCGATAGCCGAGATGCTGTTACCGTATTTTCCGGACATAAAGAAAAAATTGACGATGGCGAACAAGAAGGATACTCCTGTCGAGTTCATGGAAAAAGCAGTCAATTCAACGATATTCATAACTATAGGTTTGCTGTTCCTGACCGCGATGTTCCTGCAGAGCATGAACATTTCATTAGTATACCTCCTACTGTTCGTAGTGATTTATCCGATAATATTATTCAAGTATTTCTTGCTATATCCGGATGTAGCGATAATCCAGAGACGGAAAGCGATAGATTACGAGATAGTGTTCGCAGGAAGACATCTTGTTATCGCACTCAAATCAGGCATGCCGTTGTTTGATGCGATGCGAGGCGTCTCAGAAGGATACGGCGAAGTCAGCAAGGAGTTCAACAACATTGTTGAAAAAGTTATGGTCGGAGCACCTATATCCCAGGCTATACGCGAAGTTGCTCAGAACAATCCATCCAAGAACTTTGTAAGAATAATAATGCAAATTGCCAACGCGCTTTCTTCAGGCGCGAATGTGGCTGACTCTCTTGATGCTGTCCTTAACCAGATATCAAAAGAGCAGGTTATAGAGCTCAAGGAATACGGACAGAAGCTCACTCCGATGGTCATGTTCTTCATGATATTCGGGATCATACTTCCTTCATTAGGTGTAGCATTCCTGATAATACTCATGTCTTTGATAAGCACTGGAAAATTCGGATTCAACTCGTACATACTGGTGTTCGCATTCGCGTTCATAGCAGTTGTGCAGTTCTTGTTCCTGGCGCTCGTTGAGAGCTCAAGACCAAAATACGCGATATAGGTGATCATGATGGCTTCGAAATCATTCTTTGAATTCTTCGGAAGGCTGTTTTCAAGAAAACAGATCCGCGAGATAAATAATCATCTCGGCGCTGCAGGAGTTGATCTTCCGGCAGAAGCATTCGCAGGGTATTTCCTGCTCAACGTGGTAGTGCTCACACTTATACTCGCAGTAGCAGTTTTTTTCATACCCTCTTTGAACGACCAAATAGTATCTTTCGTGAAGTTCTTCGCTCCGCTGGACAATATCGCGATAAACGTCATTGTGTTCCTGGCGATAGTGTTCGTGGTATATTTCGCATTGTATTCGATAGTTTCAGCATTATTAGTGGTTAAGGCAGAGGCCAGAAGAAAAGCCATAGAATCAGCACTTCCGGATTTCCTTATGCTTGTAGCTGCGAATATCAAGGCAGGGATGACTCTTGATCAGGCGATGTGGTATGCGGCAAAGCCAGAATTCGGATTATTATCAACAGAAGTGAAATCAATAATAAAACGAGCATTCAGCGGTGAATCGCTGTACAATGCGCTTGATGAACTGTCCATGAGATTCGATTCCAAGATATTCCAGAGGACAGTTTCGCTCATAAAACAGGCGTCTTCAACAGGCGGTGAGATCGCAGAGGTGCTTGAACGAACTTCACAGGATGCACGCGACAGCTACATAATAAAGAAGGAGATATCTTCTTCGCTCATAATATATGAAATATTCGTGCTCTTTGCAGCAGTTGTGGGAACCCCGTTCCTTTTCGCAGTTTCTACCAAACTGATAAGCGTGCTTGAACGCGCGGCTACATATATGCCAGAGGCTAAATCATCTGTCAGCCAGTTCTCGTTCCTGCAATCGTTCGCTCCGGTGGTGACTGCCCAGCAGTTCTTCTGGTTCAGCGTTGCTACGTTAATCGTTACTTCTGTTTTCTCATCTTTCATAATAGGAATAATACGAGCTGGTTCGAAAACAGAGGGATTGAAATACATCCCGTTCGTCCTAGGTCTTTCATACGTGGTTTTGATATTGGTCAGCTCGTTGCTTGACCAGTTCTTCGTTACGCTCACGTGAGGTGAAATCATTATGGATAATAAAAACAGAAATTCCCGCAACTTGCGAGGGCAAGCTGCGATCAGCTTGAACGAATCGTTCAAGTCTCGCAACTTGCGAGGGCAAGCTGCGATGGAATACTTGATGACATACGGATGGGCAATACTGGTCATCGTCATAGTGCTCGCAGTGCTCATGTTCCTGAACCCTTTCAAGGCTCCGGAAACATGCCTGTTCCAGCAACCAGGGTTCAGTTGCTCTGAAGCGATGCCACAGGTATATACGGAAAACGGACAGACATTCATATCTATGAAATTGTTCAACAAATTCGGGCAGAACGTGAAAATCCACAAGGTTCTTTGTACGACTGCGGCGATCGGGGATGTCCAGTATTCCTGGGCAACACTGCCTACTGATACGACAAGTATTGGTGCAGGTGCAAGCTATACCTTTGCAAGCATACCTTGCGTAGGTCCAAGCGGAAACCAGCTCGAGCTGAACCCGAACTCTGACTTCAAAGGAGTCGTGAGCGTTTGGTACAACTTCGAGAACGATCCTGACGAGAACATAAAAAGGCAGGCATCGGCAACATTGGTGACCACAGTCCTGCAGAAGACAACGGAATAGTTGTCTTTTTTCTTTTATTTTTATTATTTTATTCCAGATCAATAACTGCTTTTTGCTGGGCTTCACTTGAGATTACCTTGAATTTTCTGTAGTAGATGTGAATTGTACCGTGTCCATCTCTTACTGGGAGTATTTCATCTGGTTCGCCCAACTTCTGGAAATCAAAACCACTGAAACCAAGTAAAAGAGTTTTTGTTTTATTCAATTTTCCAGCGATATGTCCTTCTGGAAGACGGCTATGCGCAGAAACATGGAATGGTGCGATGACACTGGCATTGGAAACTTCCGAAGCTTCCAAAAAAGAGTTATTGGCAGTAGCTATATTAGAAGAATAGGTAACGATGTAATTTCTTAATCGTTCATTCAGTTCTGCCATAAGAGAAACTGCCTGATCACCATTAATATAGACCAATGCTTCACAATCAATGGTTCTGCTACCAGTTACATAAATAGCTTCGCCTAATGTTTTTTCTGTTGCTACTATTTCTATATGTCTGTCATTCTGCACCAGATCAGCATCTGATATCTGCAATAATGCCACTTTTGGCTGTTGATTTTCTTCTATCGCTGCCCATTCAATATATTGTGGTTTTCCGCATGCTTCTTCCAGTTTCTTCAGCTTGGAGAACAACCACGTAAGACTATACGCCCTAAGATTATTAGGCAACTCTTGGCAGGGTATCAAAGATTCTATAGCGTCTGAGTTGGTTATCTTAAATCCAAAGGTATCTACGATATGAGAAGAATGATCTTCAACAAATTGAATCCCTGCCAATCTTTCAGATTCGAAGAATTGTATGTTAACCAGTGGCCGCTCATCGTTTAATTCGATCCTTAATCCTTTGCCTGCAACCGCATTACTCGGAAGGCCTGAAGAAAGAAACACGTAACCCGGTAAAGCTCCTCTTGAAGTATACGCAAATCCTCCATAAACAGAAGTGAAACATCTGGTACCCGGACTCTTAATTTCTGGAATCGTATAACTCATAAAAGGTTTTGGAAGGGTATGCTGCCCGAACATAGGTTCGATCATCACTGCCATCCCTGGAAGAAGATTGAGTTTATTCCTGAACGAAATAACATTCTTTGAGAATTCGCTTGCCAAAACTTCTTTTATCGCTTTTATAAGGCCATCCAGAGTCTTCTGCTCATTGTTGAAATTCAATGCGATAGTGCTTTTGTAAACCCCTGTACCTGCGGCATCTCCGTGTGCAGATGAACGGATCATTATTGGCACACCGCGATGTTCTATGTGGAATTTTTTTACCATTTTCCTGAGAAGCATAAGCTCATTATGGCTGAATGTGCCTTTTCTGACTAATTCCATCAGCTCTTTTGAAGAGGCATTGCGTGCAAGTGCTTCGTAAATCCCATTTCTCATCTTGAAATCAAAGAAAAAGCCCATTGAAAGAACAAACCTTGGAATCATGAAAAATTCTGAATCAACGATTTGCTGGGTTTTTTTCATCAGTTCGTCTGCCTTTGCTCCGACAGAACTATTGCCAAACACTGTCCAATATTGATTCCAGGGTCTTGAGACATGAGGTTGTCTGATAACGATCTGACGTAGCAACTGCTGTTTTGGACTCTGATTGAAATCAGGCTTGTGTGCCAATGAACTCATGAATAAAGACTATGGACAGACATGTTTTAAAACACATCCAAACAGACTTATTATCACATGTTCGGAATGCTTAAAACTGATTTTTCAAAACTCAAAAGCGAACGCATTGGTAGTGGCACCTTTGGGGCTAAGACTACGGAATTGGACAGGTTCAAAGATGCTGCGGAAAAAGCAAAAGTAATTGTTCCTCCATATGTTTCTCTTCCGTTTGACTTCTTCACCCCTGCACTTGTAAGAAACGGATTCCTGATTGAAACGGGAATTTACACTGGAAAAGCGCATCAAAGGCAGTCGGGAGCTGGCAACCTAATTGAATTCACTCAAGAAGAAAAGAAAACGATAATTGAAGCATTCTCAAGGTTCATGGATTTCATTGTTGCAGTGCGTTCAGATGAACTGACTGCAAAAGGAGTAGGTGTTTTCTCAACAAAGTTCGTGCGCGTAACAAAGAAATCTCTGGAAGATGGAACAATCTTCAATATTCTTTCAGATATTCTTGCAAACCAATTCAATCCAAATGCAAATGCATTCAAACGAAGAATGAATATGTCTCATGGAATTGGAATCCAGATCATGCCATTGGCTGCAGATGGGTTTGGGGGTTTCTTTGAATCTGCAATACTATACCCAAGAACATCTATTGCAGGATTTACTGCAAGAGAAAAAGAAAAAGCAATTCTAAATGTTGGTTTTGGAATAGGCGGAGGAGTATCTGCCCATGCAGCAATGAAAATATTTGAGAAAGGAAAAATAGTAAGCAATGGACAACATAATGCAATAGGAGTAACTACATATCTAGAATCTAGAACTGGAACAATCACTTACACCACGGAATTGATTTATAGATTTGAAGAACGTGCTCGGAGAAATATAGCTGAAGTTGTTGAAAAAGTACTGAAAATTGCAAATATAACTGGAACAGACATTTACTTTGAAATCCAATCCACTCCAAATGGATGGGCATTAACTCAAATAAGCGCGCATGCCTGGCCAAAGATTGAAAAACCGCAAGGGGAAGAAATAGAACTTCCCAGACATCCAACTTATTTCAATGAGAATTGGGTTGTTGGTAGCGGAATAGTATCTTGCAATGGAGTAGAAGAAATATATTTGGAGAAAAAATTAGATGCGAATCTTTCACAGAAATTAGTTATTACTGATTCTAGAGAACCTCACAATTTAGATTCTGATAATTTCCATCTCTATGAAAAGGCGGGTGCGATTATTGATTTTCGTATTCACAGATCATTGGGTTTGTTTAGCTCACATGTTGCAGGGTTATTTAGAGAAGTTGGAATACCTGTATTAAATGCTGATTTTTCTTATGCCCCGAATCATCTTGAACAAGCTAAATTATTCTACGTCTGGGCAGACGAATTGAACCAGAAGGCGGGGATTGTTCTTCCTTAGTGCTTGTAAATCTTATCGTGATGGTCGTAGTCTAGAATGGTTACTGTTTTTCTTTCCTCATCTACACAATAAATAAGAACAAAAGATTTCATTACATGAACCCTATAGGTCCCTGCCATAGAAAAACGAAGAGGTTTGAAATGATGTGGATTTTCTAGTATCTGTAAGATCTTACAATCAATTGCTTCCATCTGAACCTTGTCTTTCTTACTAAGCTTCTTGAATTTCTCTCCAACTGATTCTGTAACTTCTAGAGCATACATTTATTCAAGCCCATACTCTTTCCTAAAATTCTTTACCGCAACACGTTTTTCGTTCTTTATTATGCTTTTCAGTTTTTTAGCATATGCTGGCCTAAGTTCAGGTTCAAGAACATCTTCCTCATATATTTGGGTAACGACATTTATTGCCTCGGACTTGTCCCTTAAGCTGTATTTTGCCTTTACGATATTCAATATCCTATTCGCATGGTCAGAAATGTTTATTATAGCAGAAACCATATTAATACCATATTAATATGGTATTAACATATTTATAAAACTAATGATTTGAGAGAATAGTAATAGTTAAGACAAAAAGGACAAAAAAATAAGAAAACAAATAAAATAAAAAACAAGACTCTAAACTCGAGACAGCTATTGCCAAGCGGGCATCCCAGCCATATATTCATCAACAAACTTCTCGGCCTCTGGTCGATCCCAGCGCTTTGCTTTCATATAATATTTTATCATTCCTTCTTTTATCTCATATCTTGGTCGTAAATCTGTTTTTCCAGGGTAAGTACAATTTTTACAATAACGGCATTCTGGATTGCTTGCCCCGAAATCAGAGGGGTTTAACATTGGCATTCCGCAACTTTCGCATTTTTTCATTTTTTCACGTTCCGTACATCATAGATTTTTCTATGAGGTTCAATATCATAGGCATGACATCCCGACCATAGATATGGCCCAATCCGCCTTCCATACAGGATATCTCATCAAACTTTTTAACTTCATCTTTTCTCTCATCCTTGCCATAAACAAGGATAGGCACTTCATGGCCAGAATGATTTTTCCTTGAACATGGAGTAGAATGATCTCCGGTTATCACAAGACATGCTCCGCTTTTAGCAAGCAATGGGATCAGTTCCTTGTCTATCCGTTCTATCATAGCTGCTTTGCCTTTGCAATCTCCATCATGACCAAAAGAATCCGTAGCTTTCACATGGATGAAAACAAAATCATGATTTGAAAGGGCGGCTAACGCAGCCTGGCCTTTTGCCTTGAGATCTGTGTTCTTGGTTCCTGTCGCTCCTTCTACATATATGACTTCCATGCCGACATAGCGGGCAACGCCCTTGTATAATGCGCCGCCTGCGATGCATGCTGCAGTTATTCCGAACATCTCAAAGACAGAGGGAGCATATCTGAATGGGCCAGGGCCCCTCAATAAGATCATATTCGCAGGAAGCTTCCTTCCTTTGTTGGCTTCTGCTTTTTTCAATAATTCATTGACTGCTTTGGTGAATTTGTTGACTATCCTTGCTGTTTTCTCTGCCCCTGGTTCCAATGGTTCTGAAGAAAGCACTCTGCCAGGGCCATGCGGATCAGTTGGCGTGATTGCAGGGCTGAGGCCCGAGCCGCGAAGAACCAATGCTCCGCGATGCTCGACAGAGCTCTTGAATATTACTTCAACGTCCTCTATCTTCATGTTCACGATCTTCTCAAGCTCTTTCCCAATGCTTGTCTCGATCCTTCCAGCGCGCCTATCTAAAATATTCAGCGAATCGTCCACAGTAGCGAAATTCGCCCTGAATGCGATATCTCCGTGTTCAAGATCCATTCCGACGCCCAATGCCTCAAGCGGACCTCTTCCGGAATAGAACTGAATTGGTTCGTAACCAAACAACTGGAGGTGGCTGGTGTCGCTTCCTGGAATAATTCCCGGGGCAATAGTGCTCATAAGACCCGTGATGCCGTTTTCCGCAAGAGTATCCAGATTCGGCTTTTTAGCTATCTGGAGGGGTGTTTTCGGAGTAGGCAGGTCACCGAGCCCATCAATTACAAGAAGTATAGCTTTTTTTTCGGAATCCATGGAAAACATTCTATCATAAACTTATTAAAGACTTATTTTCATATAACTTTCAAATACTACTTTTCGTTTTTAGCAGGCGGGAGGTTCTAAGGGGAAAACATGGAGAAAATGGATATCACCCCGATTGTAGCGTTGTTCAACGATTTCTTCACTCTTGTCTATAAACAAAGAATAGACGAACTTCTTCTCATATACCCTACCCGCAGAAGCATAAACGTCGATTACCAGGATCTGGAAAAATTCGATGCTGATCTGTCAGACAGGCTGATAAAAGAGCCCGATCTAGTGATCGAGGCGTCAGAAGAAGCAGTAAGGAAAATGAATCTTTCTCTTGCAGGCGGAGCCCAGTTCGAACCGCATGTCAGATTCTTCAATGTGCCAAGCAACGACGTGCTCATAGAACAGATAGGTTCGAAGAAGATAGGTGAGATTGTTGCGTTCAAGGGAGTCGTTACAAAACGAGCTGAAATGATGCACAAAGTGAAGCTGGCAGTATACAAATGCGAATTGTGCGAAGAAGAACTGAGATTGCCTGTGACAAAGAATTTCGTGCCTCCTAAGAAATGCCCTTCATGCAAAAAGCTTGCGCTTATCCAGGTAGAGGAAGACAGCAAATACACAGATATCCAGCGTGCTGAGATGCAAGAACTGCTTGAAAGAGTTAGAGGCGGAACTCCTGCGGCAAGAATGGAATTATTTTTGGAAGACGATCTGGTGAACCAGCTCGTTCCTGGTGAAAATGTTGAAGTGGTCGGAGTACTTAGACTAAGACCTCCATTGAAAGCAAGAGGAAAGAACGAACTAATATACACCAGATACGTGGAAGTGAATCATCTCAAAAGCATGAAAAGGGATTTCGAAGAAATAGAGCTTACCAAAGAAGATGAAAGAAGGATAACGGAATTCTCAAGGAATCCAAATATAGAAAGAATCGTTGTTAATTCCGTTGCTCCTGCAATCTACGGCCATGATGAAGTGAAAAGATCGATGGCTTTGCAGTTGTTCGGAGGAACGAAAGGTAAAAAGATGAAGGGCGGAGCCCCGATAAGAGATGACATACATTTGTTGCTTATAGGTGATCCTGGTTTGGCAAAATGCGTTAAAGGAGATACAAATATCGTGCTGGCAGACGGATCGATCTCAAAGATTTCGGATATCGTTGAAGAAGTTCTGGAAACAAAGGAAATCAAAAAAGTAGAGGATGGAATTTGCGCGTTCTCGAACCACAATATACTTTCGCTTGGGCTTTCCTGCAGGACAGAGCAGACAAAGGCAACGGTTTTCTGGAAACTGGATGCTCCAGAAACTATGTACAAAATACGGACATACACTGGAAAAGAGATCACTACTACTCCAGAACATCCATTCTTTGTTTCTTCTAACGGATTAGTCTCTTCCATAAAAGCAAAAGACATAAAACCAGGAGAATTCATAGCAAGCCCGAGAATGCTCAATATAACTGGGGCGCCACAACGAATGCCAGAGCGCATAAAGGATTTGAAACATGCAAATAGAATACGTCTTCCTGAGAATATTACACCGGAATTCGCGAGATTCCTGGGTTATCTCACCGGTGACGGATATGTGCGGAAAACTACTTCATACGAAATAAGCTTCACAAATGAAGACGAAGAACTGCTCGCAGACTTCGGAAATATACTTTCATCATATTCTCTGCATTCCAAAGTGAAAAAAGACAGAAGAAATGGGCTTCCGACATGCTTTGCATTTTCATCAGAGCTTGGCTCTGTTCTGGAAGCATTAGGAGCAATAAAAACATCTTTCTCGAAGCATGTACCGCAAGAGATATGCAAAAGCGAAAACAGTGTTGTGAAAGAATTCATAAAGGCGTATTTTGACTGTGAAGCGCATGTCCGTCACGACAGCATAACTGTATCTGCAAGCAAAAAACTTTTAGAACAGGTTCAAATATTGCTGCTTCGTTTCGGAATTATCTGCCAGCTCCATCCAACTAAAAGCAGGGCAACAAATGCTAAGAATCACCAGCTTACAACATATCACAGGTTAGTCCTCTGTGGGGACAATGCAAGAAGATATGCTTCAACGATAGGGTTTGTTTCAAGCAGGAAAAACTCCAGGACAAAACTGCTTGAAAAGAAATCGAATCCAAACCTGGACGTCGTACCTAATATCGGAAATGTCTTGAAAGAAATAAGGATTATGCTCAAAATATCCCAATTCGATTGCGGAGTATCGCGTACTACCTACCAGCATTTCGAAAGAGGAGACAGGAACCCATCAAGAAAAACCCTCTCGAGAATAGTCGAAGCATTCGAACAGCATTACGAAAACAAACAGATGACCAACAAAAGTATAGCCGAAAAGATATCACTGATCAAGACACTGGCGAATTCTGATGTTTTTTGGGACAAGATAGTGAGTATTGAAAAAACAGCTCCTGATTCCAGATACGTTTATGACTTGCAGGTGGATAATCTCCATAATTTCATCGCAAACGGACTTATTGCGCACAACACGAGATTCGTCCAGCAAGCCGCAGAAATCGCGCCAAAAAGCATTTACGTAAGCGGAAAAACGGTGTCGGGAGTCGGTCTTACTGTTTCTGCAGAAAAAGACGAATTAGGTGAAGGGGGCTGGACGCTGAAAGCAGGTGCGTTAGTCCTTGCTTCTGGAGGTCTTGCAGGAATAGATGAATTCGACAAGATCGATGATGAAGACAGGGCTGCATTGCACGAAGTGATGGAAAGTCAAAGGGTATCCATAGCAAAGGCAGGCATCGTTGCCCAGTTCTCTGCTAAATGCGCGATAATAGCTGCTGCAAACCCGAAATACGGAAGGTTCGACCAGAATAAGAATCTGGCAGAACAATTCGAAGTGCCACCTACTTTGCTTTCAAGATTTGATCTCATATTTCCGATAGTAGACGTACTTGATCCGGAGAAAGATGCGAAGCTCGCCCAGCATATACTGGAAACACATATGGGAAAATTCACTGAGCAGGACAGCTCAGTGGTGCTGGTAGACAGAGATTTCCTGAGGAAATACGTCGCATATGCAAGGAGGAACTGCTCTCCTAAGCTCAGTGAAAGTGCGATGGAAAAAATCAGGGATTTCTATGTGGAAATGAGAAGGATGGGCAAGGATGTCGGATCAGTAACGATTACTCCTAGGTATCTTGAAGGGCTTGTAAGGCTTGCCGAAGCGAATGCAAAAGTAAGATTAAGCCCGATTGTTGAAGGAAAAGACGCGGAAGTATCTATCAATCTCATGAGATATGTTATGAGGCAGATAATGACCGACAAGGCTACAGGCGTATTCGATGTGGATACAGTTGCCACCGGAAAACCAAAATCAGAACGAGAGAAATTGCAGAAGTTTGATGTGATAATGGACATAATAAGAGAGATGCTCAAGATGAATGATAGCGCGGACATAGAAGAAGTGATCAAGGAAGCGGAAGGCGCAGGAGTTGATGAATCCAGCGCAAGAAAGATAATCGCAGAGCTTCTCAGGAAAGGAGATATTTACGAAAAAGAGCACGGACACGTGAAAATAGTCGGAGAAAGGAAATAGGCGGCAGGAAGTGGACAGATGAATAAACTTATCTTTGGCATACTCGCATTCTTCGTTCTCGCGCAGATTATCGGATTATTCACCGGGCTCACTTTGTTCAAGGATATGTTTGACAACCCATATGTGCGTCCATTCTATGAGGAACAGCAGATGGTGAGTCAGGGTCCGGAAAGTGCACTGTACCTTATAGGATATACCCTTATAGGCGCAGTGGTCATCGTTCTGCTCGTAAGAAAAGTTAGGAATGAATTTATTTTCAGGATAATGGAATTCATATTGATATCCACTGCTTCTTCTTTGGTATTCTATTCGTTCCTGCGTCTTGCACTGAATTACGAACAGAGCATAATAGGAGGAATAATCTTTGGACTGTCTATAGCGATTGCAAAACAGTTTTTCCCTGCTATGAAAAATTTGGCGACAGTACTCGCTGCGGCAGGAGCGGGAGCATTGTTCGGAACATCATTTGGTTTCGTTCCAGCAATGCTTTTCCTTGTCCTTATTTCAGTGTATGATTACATAGCTGTTTTCAAGACTAAACACATGGTAGAACTAGCAGATTACATGGTGAAAAAAGACCTTTCATTCACAGTTACCAGCAAGGCGGTCCTGCCAAAAGAGAAAAAAGAGAGAAGGATGGACCTTGGAAGCGGGGATCTTATGCTTCCAGTAATGATAAGCGTTTCTTCAATGACTATAAGTCCTATCGCTTCACTTTTGGTGTTCATTGGAGCTACTCTTTCCATAGGTATATTTCTAGAATACGTTTCTACGAAAAAGGCTGTTTTCCCTGCATTACCCCCTATCGCTGCAGGGATAATAATTTTCTTATTTTTAGGATATGTTCTTGGCATGTATTAGATTATTTTTATCTGAAAGGAGAAAGAATAACGTTTACAATCCGGTTCCACAACGAATCGCTAGTTGGTTGAACTTGAGGTTTGGATTCTTCAACTGGATGCGCAGAGACATCTTCACGCGGTGGAGGCGAAACAGCAGCAGGTTTTCTCGCGGGTTGTTTCCTCGCAGAACTACGATATGCGCTTTCCTTTTTCCATGCATTTGCCTTTGCAAATTGAACCTGTTCATCTGTGAATGACATTGAACACTGTGTCCCTTTTTCTTCTATTTTCACGAAAGCACTCAATTCTTCAACAAAAAGTATCTTGCCTCTCGGAGTCTTCAGGAACTTCTCCCTTTCGATATCTTCTGCAACCCGAATCACTTCTGCTTGGGAAATGATGCCTGTCTCACACAGTGTCTGAGGATTGATTACATTATTCGGCTGCACAAGCAACTCCTTGGTGATTGCAGGCATGAAAACAGTCTGGAGGGGCTTCCAATCCTTGAATAGCATATTTTTCCATTCTGCCCATGCTCTTAATTTGGCTACGTCCCTATCTATCGAATCAGGAGGGTGAATTTCACTATTATATCTTTCAATCAAAACCTGTTTAAGTTTAGCCGCGTAAAGTGCTCTGCCTGAATCATTATCTAGCGCAGAATCCATAAGCTCTTGTTCGAACATGAACGTAAACATATCCGCTGGCAATGGACGAGTTACGGTTTTTGCCATCTCAAGCACAGTTTTTGCAGAACCTCCCTCTGGCAGATCCAGCGTCATGACATGCGTCTCGTTTGGTTTTCGAGATCCACTTGATGCAAGAATTTTGTCCAAAGACATATGGATAGTACTGCCGAATGGAGATTTGACACGAATGGACGTAGTTCTTCCAGAATCAACTTGGATCTGTTTGCTCATATGCAAAATACAATGTTAGGAAATATTTAAAACAGGTAATATCATAACTCATAACGTGGAAAGAAAAAGAATGTTTGCCGGAACAAGCCTTGCGATCGTTGCATGCGCAGCGGCATATCTTATGCTTTCTCCAGCTCGGAAAGAAGAACGCCGTGCAATGCCTCAGCGTGGATTTGGAAATGCGCAGGTTTTGCTTGATATTGCGAATGAAAGGGATGATAGCAGACTCGTTCTAGGGATAAGGGAAAAAGAGATTGCAAATCTTATGAAAGAAAAGGATCTGCTTGGTGGAAACCTGGAACTGCTGCGCAGTCTTTTTGAAAGCGAAAAACTCTATTCAAGCGAACTGCTTGCAGTGCTCCAGAGACATAGAAAACATGCTGAAAATTGCGATGTGAACCTGAAATCCTGTGGTGAGCAAAGCAAGACGCTATCCGAATACCTGAATATGTGTGTCGAAGCAAATAGGAAAAGCATATATCTCATAGGATTCTATTTCGGTGAAATAAACGAGAAAGAAGTAAAAATGATCAAAGAAGAGAACAAGAAAGCTGGAGTCAGCAATGGGATCACCACTGATGAAGAACTATTTGGTCTTTTTGATTATTTCATCAAGGAGATCTCCCCGAAAAAATCAGTGAAAGGCCAGCTTCCGAGGAAAGTAGGCGCAGTACTGACAGACAGGGCAGGAGATTGCGATGAACAGGCGATCACATTCTCATGGCAGGCCATCATTGGGGGAAGGAAGGCACGGGTTGTTTTTGTTGATTATGGAAATACAGCTCATGCTTATCCGCAAATACTAATTGGCGGAAAAAAAGAGCAGGATAAATTCGTTGCTGCATTGAAGAAACATTACAAATGGGACGATAAAAAACTTAAGAAGATAATCGGAATTGGAACGGATGTGGAAAACGGAACGTACTGGTTCACGTTTGATACTACTATAATGTTCCCTGGATTAAGGATATATCCAGATTATGATAAAAGGACAAGAGTCGTTTATCCTAACGGGCATTAACGTTTTACCTTGAAATCAGTAGAAATCTGTATTATCCTCGGGGCATAAGGACGGACAATGCGTTGAGCGATTATTTCGATATTCACGCCTGCCTTCTTTGCCGCATCCTCAACCAGTTTTTTCGCTTCTTCGAATACTGTTTCCTCTTTCCCGAAATGATAGAAATGGATTATCGCATTGTTCCTTGCTGCCATTATCGCGACTTCAAGGAAATTGAATGCTGATTTAGGTAATGGCATGAGGATCCTGTCGGCAAAGCCAACGAATCGTTTTGGTATTACCTCACGAACGTCGCCAAGAACCGCTTCGCAATTAGTCAGTTTATTCAGTTTTATGTTTTCCTTGAAACAAGATGTTGCTGCAGGATTCAGTTCTATGCCTACCACATGAGTTTTCGGTTTCTTTTTTGCGATCACCAGTGCGAATGGGCCTACCCCTGCGAACATAACTAGCACGTGTTCTTTGTCCTTCACCATCTCTGAAATGCGTTCCCGTTCATGGCTTAGACGAACAGAGTAATAAGAAGTCGCTGGATCCACTTTGATCAAACAACCGTGCTCTTTGTGGATTGTTTCTGTCCGGTTCTCACCGAAGATTACCTTCAATGGACGTACACGGAACTCCCCTTCCATCGCACCAGTTTTCTTTGCAACAACTTTTATGTTCGGGTGGACGAGTAGAAGCGCCTTGGCAAATAGTTTTTCCTTGAGTTTCATTTCATCAGGAATTTCAATTATCGCTACGTCTCCTATTATGTCAAAGGATTTTGTTGCTGATGCGAGCTCCTCTTCGCTTAATCTCCCTTTCAAAGCATCTTTCAAAGTTTTTGGCTTTGTAGTCTTGAACTTCCTGCCCCTTAGAGTCACTACGTCGTAGCCAGAAATTTCTTTCTTGACTGCCAGGTAAAGATATTCGTCTTTATTGATTATCTTATACGTTGGGTCAAGGACTCCTGCTTGCGCTAGTTCTTTGCGCGTGCGTTCACCTTCAGAAGTCTTTATCTTGAC
>Ga0233425_10005181_pt1 | contig 20911 bp, 12 predicted proteins | sample Watercolumn_Towu_2_FD_181712 | JGI IMG/M metagenome (GOLD analysis project Ga0233425, IMG submission 181712) | Freshwater microbial communities from Lake Towuti, South Sulawesi, Indonesia - Watercolumn_Towuti2014_140_MG | ecosystem: Environmental > Aquatic > Freshwater > Lake | place...
ATTATTACCAAACCGTTGCATCCTTCTCAGAAAATGCTAAAGCAGGAAGACGATGGCTGCATCTTCTCCATCGATGTGATCTGGAACTTTGAGCTGGAGCGCGAGATCCTGGGCTTTGGCGAGCAGGTGAAGGTGCTGGCGCCGAGAAGGCTCGCCAGCCGCATCAAATCGAGGTTGACCGCCAGCCTGGAAACTTACAGGCCCGATCACTGAGCGATGCGCTCCAGGACCTTATCCTGATAGACCTCGTAGAGATTCAGGTGGTCGAGGTGCACATAGCCGATGTGGCATCCACAGGTGGCATTGGTGCAGGCTCTTGGAAAGAGGGCCGATCTGAAACCCGGCTCGTAGATATTCCCGATGCTTTCCTTCACGAAATGACATCGCTGCATGTTCCCGTCACCGTCTACGCTGATCACCGTATGCCCTGTTTTACAGGCCTTTCCGGCCGAATCATGATGGATCATATTGTGAGAAACCAAAGGATCAACATCAATGAGCCTTGCCTTCTCCTCAGGGGTGTAATACGTTTCCTGTTTTTTGAGGGCATTGACCCAGAGGTAGGTTTGCGACGGTAAATCCCTGCGCAGGGCTTCGATCTCCGGAAGCGCTTCTCTGAATCCCACCACACCTACACTGTGGCTAATCCCCAGCTCGTCCAGCCGGGCGCATTGATCCAAAAACTTCCGGCGGCTGGTTTCCCCGGGATGATAGGTGGCCCACAAGGCTGTTTTTTTCTTATCGACCTCCGAAAGCCATTCGAGGCGACATGATAAATTCGTTTGAATCGCCACCTTGCTGACATTCGTCAAGTGGCTCAGGCGTCGTATGGCCTGCTGGTAGGATTTCCGGATCAGCGCCTCGCCCCAGGGCGTAAACAGAATACTGAACTGTGTATCCTGATGACTTTCCACCCAGCCGACAAAGCGGTTCAGCTTACGTGTATCGTCGAGCAGCTCTTCGCGTGTATTCTTGGTTTTGGCAAAGGGGCAATACTGGCAGCTATAGTTGCAGCCGGATAAAGGCCCCCGGTATAAAACGGATAAATTCATTTCAGCTCAAAGGTTTGAATGAGTTCTTTAATATAGCTGGAGTAGAGCCAGGGCCCTATGGCATCCGAGTAATCCGTTCCCTGCGGGGTGAGGCGCATTCTCCGGTTTCCGTCGATGGAAGCGAGCTGGTGCTGCAACAGGAGGTTCAGCTGCGGAAAATCCGACAGCAGTGGATTCCCGTACAGGGATTCGTAACGCTCTGTATCGAGGGCGCTGGCATGAAGAATGGACTTGATCACAAAGCGGCGCTTCTGCTCTTCGACAGGGAGCTCTATCCCATAATCCACGAATTCAAAATCGGTGCTGTTTTTAGCAATGTATTCGTTGATGATGTGCCTGATATTTCCCCTGGCCACCGCATATTCGGAAGAATAATGCAGCTGCTTCGTATAAGAGCGTGCGCCTGCGCCGAGGCCTATCATGCCGTCTTCCTGGCAGCTGTAGCTGGTTGACGCTTTGGAAGACCGAGCTGTTTTGAGGCGGAACAGGCGCATGGAGATCTGCTCGTAGCCGGCTTCTGTCAGGAATTTCTTCGCCAACAGGTACAACTCTTCACGAAGGTCTTGCGCATTCCGGCCGAGCTTGTTGATTCCTGTTAAGGCCCGTACATAGAGGGGATAAATAAAAATTTCTTCCGGCTGAAAGCTGACAGCCTGCTCCAGGGAATAGCGCCAGGCCTCCGGGCTCTGTCCGTAGGTGCCATAGATCAGATCCAGGTTCAGGGTATTGAACCGGTATCGGCGGATCAGGTTCAGCGCCTCCTCCACTTCCCTGTTCTTCTGGGGCCTTCCGAGGGCTTTGGTCTCTTCGTCCAGAAAGCTCTGAATGCCTATGCTTACGCGGTCGACGCCATTTTCTTCCAGGAACTTCAGTTTCTGAGGGCTGATCGTTTTCGGCGACATCTCAAAGGACACAGGAAGCTCTTTCGGCTCGGCGCCTAACGAACGCATGATGGAAAACAGCTTTTCCAGCTGGGGTATTTCCAGGAAGGTTGGCGTGCCGCCTCCGATGGCGATCTGCGCAAAGGATTTGGGCTTCACGATCCGACGGATGGTTTCCGCCTGGATTTCCAGGGTATCCAGGTAGGCATCAACGATGGATCCCTGCGGATTGGCGATGGTAAACAAATTACAAAAGCCGCAGCGCATTTCACAAAAAGGCAGATGGATGTAAAGAAAGAGGGCCTCTTTTTTCTCGGGAGCCCAAAGCTTTTCCAGGGATACCGGTTCCATCCGGCGGTAGCTATGCTTGTGGGGATACGAATAGGCGTATCCTTCGAACATATGATTAAATAAAGGCTCAGCGCTCATTTGCAGTTTCTTTTTTGATAATACAGGTGGCCAGCGGAACATCCCATACGGTGGAATGCCCAAGGCGATGCCCGGAATACTGGTCCTCACCGTAAGCGGTGCCATGATCCGAGCATATAATACAAAAGGTGTCTCGTTTTTTCTTTAATGCGTTTATCAGCCGCGGCAACTGCGAATCCACATACTGCAAGGCGGCGGCCTGCGATTCCCGGCTGTCGGCCGTTTTCTGTTCATGCAGGTAAAACCAGTTCGGCTGATGCATGGCCGACACATTGATAAATAAAAACAGGGGGTCTCCGGCATTCTCTTCCAGCAGCTGAGCAGCTTTTGAGAATTGCCATTCCGCCGACCGCTTTTCAGTCACGCCAAAGCGTGGCTCCCAAAAGCTTTCCCGGAAATAAGAAGGCAGAACAGTTCCCAGGGCGGTTTGCTTATTGAAGAAGCCTACACCTCCGATGCACAGGGTCTTATAGCCTTTCGCTTCAAAGCCTGTCACAATATCAGGGGTTTCGAATACCAGGGTGTTTTTGGTCGTGGTTTCGCTTCCCATAAACTGCGCGGCAAAGAGGCGCTCCTGCTTCGGATCATCTGCCGGCGTGGGCAGAAAGCCTGCGAAAAAAGCCTGGTGTGCCGCAAAGGTAAAGCTTCCGGGTGAATGGCATTGCTGCCAGCCTTCCGGAAAAAGCGACTTAAAGTTGGGAAGCATGCCTTTAGCGAATGCCTCCATAGCAACATCGTAGCGAAGGCTGTCGAGGGTCATAAACAGCACGTCCATCCTGTTTACGATCTCATTCATATTGATCCTCGCAGCCATTGTCTTGCTTCTGTCATATGGTTAAACATCAGGCCTTCCGGTTTTCCGGACGATCCCTTATGGTTGATCCAGCAGGTATGCAGGCCGCAATGCCTGGCGCCTTCAATATCATTCACTTCATGATCGCCTACCATGATGCATTGCTCCGGTCTTTTACCAAGGGTTTCCAGGATCTGACGATAAAACCCGGGATCTGGCTTCTGTTGGCCGAGCGTTTCCGAAATATAAATCCGATCGCTCAAAAATACATCGCCCAATCCTGCCTGCGCTATTTTTTTCTGTTGAATGTACCGACTGCCATTGCTCGCTATCGCCAGCTGATACTGCTGTTTCAGCTGATGCAGGGTCTCCAGGACCTCCGCGTCAGGCTGAAGGTAAGAGATCGCCAGCTCCTGCAGGTCTCTTAATACTTCCCGTGGCGTTTTGATAGTCTTTGTCCGGACGTTCGCATATTCATCACACAGCCATGCACAAAACCGATCCCTGTCGGCATAGCCGGAATTATCCTTTTCGAGGATATGCTCCAGCGCCGTATACATCTTTGCTTCACCCACAGTCTCCTGGCCTTCCAGCCAATGCCTGACCGCTTCTTTCATCGCACGGTCGCGGTCGATCAGCGTATTATCGAGATCAAACAAAATGGTGTCTATGGTTAAGGGCAGGTTCATTGCTCGGCTTCTTTCATCAGTGCTTCTATTTCCGCTTCGTAGCAGCTCTTGTCTTCATGCATCACATTTGGCAAAAGGTCACCAAAGGCATTTACCTCCAGCACCCTGATGCTCTTTTTGTCGGCCGTCACCAACACATCGATCCCGCAATACAGGGAGCCCGGAAAACAAGCGGCAGCCTGCTCTGCAAGGGCTCTCACCTCATCCAGCTTCGCTTCGCCAATTGCGGAAGACAACTCTTCCAGGCTTCCTCTTTCGTTGCCCAGGTGCAGATTGGTGATGACCTGCCTGCTTTTACGGACCACCATGTGCTTTGCCTGACCGGCTATTACGAGGACCCTGAGGTCAAAATAATGGTCAGCGATTGTGGCCTTATCCAGCCACTGCTCGACAATGGCGTTTTCCTGGAGCACCAGGTCAATGATGGCTTCAAGATCCGCTTTATCTGTATAGGTTCTAAGCTTCAGGGAATTAAACAAGCGAACCGTGCTGCCATCGCGTTGAAGCTCAATGGTCGTCACGGCCTGCTGCTTTCCCCCGGAAATCCGGAAGGCAATCACGCCTGAGGCGGAAGAGGCATGGGCCGGTTTAATAAATACCTTGTTCCAGCGCCTGCTTCGCATCGTTTCCAGCAGGTGATCGTATGCCATGACAGAGGTGCTGAATGGCGGAACAGGAAGCCCCTGCTCTTTCAGATACCGCTGGCATTCTCTTTTATCGAACATGAGCGCAATATCCGATGGCTGGTTCATCAACGAAACACCGGAATAGCTTTTGAGCTCAAGGTCAATGTCATGCAGCAGGTCCTTGAATCCAAGGTACCATTGCCTGGTGTGAGCGATCCCGGCGGGGTCTTTTAAGCTCATCGCCTGCGCTTCCGGGATCGCGGGAAGCCCTTCCTTCTGAGCCTCCGCCGCGCCTTTCGCGATCAGCCGCTTTCTCACTTCAAAGTTCTCGCCCGGCGACTCGATCCTTACCACAGCTCCGGTAAAATCGGTTTCTTTCAACACATCCGTCTTTAGGATCTCCCGGTAGGACAGGATCGTGGTATGCCCCAAACCGGCTTTCTTCACGCTGTCGGAAAATAACGCGACCCTTCGGTTTTCAGGATTTCCCAAAACAATGAACCGCATGCTTATTCCGATACTTCAATGTAGCGGTAGCTTTCATCGTCATCATCCTCGGCTTCCTCCTGATCATCCAGGTTGATCTCCGCGAAACGCGCACTCAGCTTAGACATCATGGCATCGCTCAAATAGTGGTGACGCAGATTGATGTACTTCAGTTTTTTCATTCCTTCGCTGTTCAATATCGCTTCGCCGCCTTTGTCATCCAGGATGCCCATCGAAAGGTCGAGCACTTCCAGCTGATCCAGGATCGGTGATTTTGACACCTCGATCGCGATCTCATTCTGTATCTCGCTGTTCATCAGACCCAGATGGATGAGGCTCGGAAAAGGCTTCCCGGAGATAATGGTCGCGAAATCGGCAATGGTGGAGTCAAAACCATAGTTGTCGGAGCCCAGCCACATTTCCAGCTTCTGAAGATTCGGCAAATGTGCCGCCGACACTTCTTTGACCACATTGGGAGGTAAGCCTCCTGTTTCGATAATAAGGGTTTTCAGATTGGCATGCTCCAGCTTTCCGAAGGAAAGGTCGTTGCCACCGCGCACCTGGAAATGCTCCAGATCAGGGTATGCGTCGAGCACAGGCCCTACATTGCTTTGATTGATCCAGGAAATCTCATTTTCCTCAAAGGTAATGTCGCCGATAAAAACAGCTTTCAGATTTTTAAATACGTTTTTATATTCTACCAGCTTATTGACGATGCCTTCCGTAGAATCACTGGATTCGAAATCAAAAGCACCGAAGATGATTTCACGTACCTGCCCCGCATTGGGGTCTTTCGCGAAATCGTCTGTCAGGCTTTCAATGGAAATGCCATCTTCAAAATCATCATAGGAGATGCGGATACGGTAGACAAATTCTCCGGGATTTTGAATCCCTTCGTCCTTCGAGTAATCGACGACTTTCTTATTTAAGAAAATATCCAGGTTTGAGCTTACGGTCATAAAAAAATTGGGTTAAGTGGTTTACACCAAATTAAACAAATTATTTTAAACTTAATCTTAAAAAAACATGATGTCAAAGAACGTTTTTTGAAACCATGGGGTCCTGCCAAAGCAGGAGAGCCGTCTGAGCCTGTGGCATTTAACTCTCCAACCTTAGCGGGATGTGTGCCGGTTAATTCCCGGATAATTCTCCCATGTCGTTTTTCGTGGGAATGGAATCACGACACGTCGTGAGAACCTTCTCCGCCGAATGGCATTGGTTTTTAATACCATGTTTAGTTTTCGTTGGCCGCATTGAATTCGTAAACTCATTTCAGACCAGCCCAACCCTCCGGCGTTAGCGCATTCCCTTAGGGGGTGTGATATGGGACTCGAACCCGATATTAGCGGATTCACAGTCCGCCGTGTTAGCCTTTACACTAATCTCACCATGTATTTTTGTGTGGAAACAGTAGGACTCGAACCTACATCTGTAGATCTTCACTCTGCCGCATTGACCATCTTTGCTATATTTCCATATGTCGGGAAGACAGTCACGCCATGGCGTGAGAACCTACAGCCTCGTGTATCCAAAACACGTATCCCACCATTGGAATACTTCCCGATAATATGTGTCGATCTGTAAGGACTCGAACCTTAAGTCTCCCGGTTCGTAGCCGGGCGTGTTATCCATTACACCACAAATCGTTTGTCGGGAAGGCAGTCACGCCTTGGCGTGAGAACCCACAGCCACTAGCGTCCAAAGCCAGCCATCTACCAATTGAACTACTTCCCGTATTTATTTTGTGTGGGAATGGAATCACGACACGTCGTGAGAACCTTCTCAGCCGAATGGCACTGGTTTTACAGACCAGCCTAACTCTCCAACGTTAGCGCATTCCCTTTTATCATTGTGTTGTCGGGAAGACAGGACTCGAACCTGCGGCCTCATGCTCCCAAAGCACGCGCTCTACCAACTGAGCTACTTCCCGTATGTTTTGTTGGGGTGGTTAGACTCGAACTAACAACCTCGTGCGTATAAGGCACTTGCTCTCACCGTTGAGCTACATCCCATTATTTGCGGAATATATAGTCACGCCAAAGCGTGAGAATCCATTCCTTGCTTGCGGAGAGTATAGGAATCGAACCCTACCCTTACGAGTTGCTACAGATTTCAAGTCTGCTTAACCACCAATGGTCGCTACTCTCCAATTTATATTCTTCTGCGGAGAAATGAGTTCCCGACACCCATCGCGCAATCGCACGACACTAAGCTTAGCAGGCTAGTCCGGGCCCCGCCCGGTTATTTCTCCATATGTTTGTACCTTCTGTAAGATTCGAACTTACACTAACTTGTTCCTAAGACAAGCGCCTCTACCAATTGGGCTAAGAAGGCGAGTTGCCGGAAATGGGATCGAACCACTATTCTCAGAATCAAAGTCTGATGTCCTGCCTTTAGACGATCCGGCAATTAATCTCAAAAAAATAGGCCCGGTCTGTGACGGACCGGGCCTATGCATGCGCATACCAATCCTATTCAAGCATCATCCAATGACAGAAGCTGATCTATAAAACTATGTACGGGTCGTTTTGACATTTCTTGTTTTTATTCCGTTTAGAAGCGTCCAACTGATCGGGGCAGCGCCGCAAAGAACATGCGTGCGCTTCGGAGTTTGTACTCCCTGATTCCCACAGGCCTGTGGGTTGCCCTGATCCTTTGTTATCTTCCTGTCATTATTTTATTCGTCGTATTTGATTAAAAAGTCCGGGTTGATCGCTTTAAACGAAATACGACCCTGCATCACATACTTATCGATCTTCTCCTCCACCGGCCTGATGACGATACCTTCAGCGATTGTCTCTTTGTTCAAAACAGATTTCATTTTAGACTTTTCAATCAATGCATCCACGCTGCTTTCCAGGAGGTAATTTTCCTGCAACACCGGCACCATGTTCAACTCCAGGTTTGCCAGTAAGGTCTTCGCTTCCTGTAAAGAGAAGTAACTATAGGCATCAATGTCGAAGATGTTGAAGAAGTAAATCGTTTGCCCTCTCGACTTGTATTTATTCTTCTGAATGCCTTCACCGATGATCTCGCCCTGCAAAGCGATGTTCCTGTTCAGTGCTTTCAGCTTTTCCTCCAGCCTGTTGGCAATAGCGAACTTCCACATGGAGTTGTCCTCGTTGAACTCCAGGTCAAGGTTTCGTGAGCACACACCGAACTCTCCGTCTTTCAGGTAAAAGGTTACTGAGCTGCCATCCAGTTTTTCCGTAACATAACATACAGTACCTGCGTAAGTCGTCAATACCTTTTCCAATACCTGCACCCTGGTCTCATCCGTTTTAGGAATAAAAGACGGGAACATACCTTTTACAGTACCTGCCAGGTTAGCCGGAACCGGTGGCTCGAATTTGGTAACGCCGAGTATGTCGGTAACGTCCCTGTCTTCGGCAATCTCCGTGCCTTCGGGCAAAACGCTCAGGGGGAAACAAATACCCTGTGAGATCTGTCCACGCAGCCTGATCGTTTTAATGCGGTTGCTTTTGGCCCTCACGAATTCAAACTCCGGCTTGTCGGGCATGATGCTATCGATCTCGCAATACACGCACAGGTCGCCCACGCGGAACTCGCCTTTACGGATCACCAGCTGCCAGCCTAAGACATAAGCCTTCTCGATCGCATCGGCTCCTTCAATGGCTTCGATCTCTTTGATCCTTTGTATAGATGCTAATTTCCTCATAATGTCTTTTTTTCTGTTAAGGGCTGCGCCGCCTCTTGATTTACCGGCGCAGCCCGCCTTCTTCGATGATACTTACGCTATGCGTTACTAATGATCCTGCTACTTAAAAATTCTCTTTCTTTTGAAAAAACAGGCACTTCCATCGATATCCATTTATTCCTGATGGCACCTTCCTTCTCAAAGGCATGCTTCCCGATCAAGCGGCCACGCTTGTACTTCGGCGCGTAGTCGTTCCAGTTGATGCCTTTCTGAAAGATCAGCTCTTGCTTTTCTTCGCTGCTCTTTCCGTTCAGCTCCCTGTGGCTATACAGGGATTGCGCTACGGAAGAGATGCTGTTCCTGGTCGTATCCTGCTGCCTCCAGATAAAGTAGTTCTCTACTTCTGTCTTATTCGGCATCTGAAAGACACGGCTGTCGAACAAGGCGATCTTGCCCGGCCTGAGCTGGTTGAACTTCGCCGTAGCAAGGCTCGCCGACACGCTGCACATTTTCTGAAGGTTTCCTTCAAACCAGGCACCGGTTTTGATGTCATCGAAATCCGTCATCAATACAGAGATCTCATCAGACTGTACAAAGGCAAACCTGGCACCCTGAATGTTCTGGCAAATGTAGGCTGCTGTCGCATCCATGTCATCTATCAGCTGGTCGTCGAAGGGTTTTTGCAAACCCCTGGTGTACGTGTGAAAGGCTTTACCGTCAATCCGGATAATGGTATAGGTCCTTCTCAGGAGAGAATACCGTGTCCGGTCTTCGTAGAACGCTTTCATCCTGTCACCGATCTGATCTTTCATGATTCCTGTCGTTTTAATTTTTCTTTTTTCGTTTTATTCTTTTTCGTTCGCGCATAAAAAAACCCGGTCTTTCAACAGAGACCGGGTTCCTGCCGGACATGCCGGCGCATACGATCTCCTTTCAGGTGCTTCCTGCGAGTATATAAAATCTGGGTTGTGAACTTCGTTTCATCTTTTTTGCTTCAAAAAAAAGCCCCGATCTATCGAACCGGGGCTTTACCTATTTTTATGATTGATAAAAACAGCTTAGATACCCCATAAGTCCAAGAGCGGCGAATGCCCTATCTGGCTTAGTTCTGCGCGGTATGTAAAGCGTGTTTTCATTTGATTTCTAATAATTTCTCCGGCAAAGGTAAATCAAATTTTTCATCCTCCAAATAAATTTTTCAGAAAAATTTTATCCGGTTTTTAAAATCAGAAAGAACAAGACTCTGAAACACCAGTAAAATCAATAGACACAGAGCATACTTAAAATTAATATAAATTAATTTTACTTTACTTTTATTGAGTGAACGCTATTTTTCAATTCGTAAAGCATTACAAAAAATCATCCTGATCTAAAATCAATAACACGGTTTCACTCGTCAATCACTCCAAATGGCCTTATATCAAGGGATACAGACCATCATTACTTTTCTTTGGTGCTCTCTTTGATTTTTTTCAGATAGGCTATGCTGCGCGCATGCCCCAGGATAAAGCTGAAATCGGCGCTCTTGCCCGCGGCATCCTTCGCAAAGCGGTGGCAGGTCATGGTGCAGGAGCTGTTCTGAATGTAGGTCTCCAGGGTCGTGTTAGCCAATGTATCGGGCGCCGGAATGGTATCGGCCGGGAAGGTCTCGCTCACCACAGACCATTGCGATCCGATGAGGCGATAATTGGCAAATACAGAGCCCGCAGCGCGAAGGGCTTTCTGCCAGGTCTGGTTTACCATTTCCGTCGGGCCGTACACCGGATTGCTTCTCACGGCCTGCGTTCCGTATTTTCCGTCAACCGCATAGGCTTTGGCGTATGGCTTGGTAGCCTGCCAGATATAGCCACCCTTCGGCTCCTTCACCGGGGTGTTCTCCGCACAGGAGGTACAGGCAGAGTTATAGAACGAGTACTGGCTGCCCGTCTGTCCAGGCTCCGGGGCATTGTCGATGTGCTCGAACGTCGTCCATACCCAGAACGGGAATTTGGTGGTCTTGTGAATGATGTGCATCGCTACCAGGCCGACCGTTTCGGTCAGGTATAAGGGCTTGCCGCTGGCACTCTGGTTTGCGGGCACGTAAATGAGGGCACGGCGGCGGTAGAATTTCGTGGTGTCATCGGAGCCCGCGAGGATCTTCCAGGTGGCTTTGATCTCCATCGCTCCCACCTGTCCTGTCGCAGAGCCGGCGGGGAAATTAATGGTATGCTTCTGCTGCCCCTCCAGTGTATAGAGTGAATCCCCAAGGATATAATCCACCTCATCGGGGTTGAGGCGGATCTCATAGAGCGCGAAGTTAAGGTTATTGTCAATCAACGGTTGCCCGGTTGCCTCTCTGATAGATGCCGGCACATTCATCAGCTCGTGGCTGAGCTTGGCGAACATACGCAGCCCTTTGAGACCGGAGCCCTGCTTGATGGGCCCGCTGAAAGGCAGGAGCTGCTCGTTTGTTTCAAAAACGACCGCCGGGTCGGTGTAGTATTCCCATACCCGCATGGCCTGCGGATCGTCGGTAAAAGAGCCTTTCACCGGAGAGCCGTCAGAATTGGCGGGCCAGTTGAGCGCCACGAAAGACTGCCAGGAAAATACATCGAAGCAGGGCTGGGTCTTCGGTGTAAGTCCCTGGTAGCCATTGTTGAGAAAGATGTCGACTTCATGCGGCACAAAGGAGGAAAAAACAGGGGTATCGGGGCCGCAGGCCACTGAAGGCTGAGGAACCGACAAGCTGTCTTTCGGAGAAGATCCCTCCTCCTTTGATTCGCTGTGGCAGGATGCCAGCGCTATTGCCAGAACAAGAACTCCTGCCCGGCTGATGAGTTGTTGAATTGCTATAGACATGGTTGATGGAATTTCTTAAACCAAACTTAGAGCAAAGCCCTGAATCCTGCACGAGTAAAACTAACCGATTTGAGCCGGGTAAAACTACCTGATATTTTCTATAGGTTAATGCATGTCATAATTCAAAAAGTCAAGCTTACAGCATCTATGTTAATCTGCCCCAAACGACTACACGGTGTGATTCACCTCGCGTAGCAATAGCGGACTTCAGGGCGATTCCCTGTTATGCTGTTCTATGTGTTCTCTCTTTTTTAAATTCCTTGCCGGTATAAACGCGCACCGGGTTCCCACGTTCGAGCTCATGGTGATCTTTCCATTGCTCCTGCTGTATGTTCTGAAGGGCGTTGATCTGCCAGAGCGTGAAGACCTCTTTCAGGCGCTCCACCGCCAGCTTCCTGTTCTGGAGCTGTGAGCGGGAATCGCTCACCGCCACCTGCAGGCCTGAGGGCACATGCAGGGCTCTGACAGCCGATTCCACTTTATTCACGTTCTGCCCTCCTGGGCCTGAGGAGCGCATCGTCCGGAAGGCAATATCTTTCTCTTTCCATTCAGGCAGCAGCGAGGTATCGTACACCGAAATGCCGATGAACCAGTTCTTCCGCTTGTGGAATTTCCGGTAAGGGCTCTGCGCGATCCACTGCAGAACGCCCTTCCAGCTCTCCGCAAAAGCGTTCACGCCTTTTCCTTCGAGCTTCAGGGTGGCAGAAGCCAGCGTTCCCTTTTCCTGCGCCGGGAAGCGGCCGATAACCTCATGCTGCAGGCCCGAAGCTTTCGCTTCTCTGAGCATCTCCTTCAAGGCCAGCGCCACGGCGAGGCAGCATTCGGCCGGCCCTTTCCCGGAAGTGATCTGTATGATTTTTGTTTCCATTTGGTTTTTGTTTAGCACAGGCGCTTCGAGAGCCTCAGCGACCTGTGCGTTTTAACTTTTGTTCATTCTGACAATTTTCGGCGTAAAGGCACCTTCTACTTTCACGAGCTGCTGCTGGCTGCTCATCACCGCTTCAATATCCTTGTACGCGGCAGACGCTTCCTCCACGCTTCCGCCGATGAGCCTGATGCGCTGCTCCGACAGCTGCTTATTCATCGACGATTTCGTGATCCTGTCTTTCGCTTCCTTACGCGATAACTTACGTCCTGCGCCATGAGAGGCAGAGTTGAGAGAGCCGGGATGCCCCAGGCCGCTTACGATGTAGCCGTTGCTGCTCATGCTGCCGGGAATAATCCCCAGCTCGCCTTTGGCGGCCGGCGTGGCGCCCTTTCGGTGAACGATCAGCTCTTCCTCCTGGTGAATTTCTTTCCAGGCAAAATTGTGATGGTTCTCCACTTTGCCAATGGCCTCCAGGCCCAGCGCTTTTTCAAGGTTGCGGTGGATCACGTCGTGGCAGGCTTTCGCATAATCGCCCGCCAGGTTCATCGAAAGCCAGTATTCCTGACCGGCCTCCTCGTCCATGCTGAGCCAGGCCATCGATTGCAGCTCGCGTGGCAGCCTGCACTTTTCGGTAGCGATCCGGGTATACTGTGCCGCAATGGCTGCTCCCATACCCCGCGAGCCGCTGTGCGACAGGAGCCCGGTGTATTTCCCGGGGGCAATGCCCAGACCGTTACCCTCGTAGATAGCTACGGTGCCAAATTCCACAAAATGGTTCCCGGTTCCGGAAGAACCCAGCTGGTACCAGGCTTTGCCATGCAGCTTTTGCAGGAGAGCGGTTGCCTTAAACTCGGGGCGTTCCAGTACTTCGTGGTCTACCTTAAAGTCCAGCGTACCGTCGTTCCCGAAGTGCGTGTACTGCTTCAGCGCCTTGTGCAGCTCATACTCTTTCTTCTGTATGTAATCCGGAGGCAGGTCGTAAATGCTCAGGGCCATGCGGCAGCCGATATCGAGACCGACACCGAAAGGAATGACTGCATGACGTGCCGCCAGCACGCCGCCGATCGGCAGGCCGTAGCCATGATGTGCATCCGGCATCAGGGCTCCCTTCACAGAGACGGGCAAGCGCATCGCCGCTTCCATCTGGCGGATGGCATTGTCGTCGATGTGCTCTTCTCCGTAGATGTTGAAGTCGCCGGTGGCTTTGAGCTCATACACCTCTCCATCGCTTTTCAGCTTAGGCTTGCCGGTAAGGGCCAGTGCCAGGGGATAAAGGTGCGGGTGCTCCACATAATTGTCAGGATCTGAAAGAACGTCCTTAATAATTTCTATTTTTTTGTCATTGGAAACATGCTTGTAATGTTTCGTCATGATATTGATAGCGACACTTTTCGCTATATCCGAAGGGAAATCGGTCTTACGCAGATGCTTTCCCTTCAATCGGTTTTTTCCCATGATGGAGTGTTTTGTTCCGGGCAAAGCTTTCCAGGGCCGGATTTTTCCGGCAATGTCGGATGCACAGGCATCCTGTTCCTGAACCGATACGGCATCAGGCTAAAATCTTACCCGAAGATTTTTACAATAAAATTTTTTTGTTGGATTCCGGACTTTTTCTGTCTCCCCAGAATTTATTGCTCCGGATGCTCTGTTCCAAAACATCAGGGCAATAAAAAACCCGGCAATAAACCGGGCTGAAAGTATTGATAGTAGCGCATCCGGCTTAAGGCTTCGTATGTGATCTTACTACTAACATATCCTGTTTCTTTCTTGTCTTGGGTTGATGTATTTTATGAATTGTGTGGCAAATGTAATTCAATTTTTTCATTCAACGACAAAAAAATAAAAACTATTTTTTGGTTTTTGGCTTTCGAACCGGATGATGCTTTCGGAATCGCAGTAAAATAGAGGGATTCAGACTTTGTTTAAAATCAGTTTAAGCTTCGGCTGACTTTCGCTTTCCTGTATGAGCTGATGCAAACCAAAAAAAGAGCTACCCCAAAGAGCAGCTCTTAATTTAAATGACGGAACAAAAATTAATGCCGTACCATGAGGTTCAAGGTTTTGACCTCGCTATCCAGCGTGATCCTGATGGTATAGAGGCCTTCTTCCATAGCGGCCGTAGAGAAGCGGAAGCTCTGCTCTCCTTTGGCAAGGACTTTTTTCTCCAACAGGCTTTTCACAATCCTGCCATAGGAATTGATGATCTGGATTTCCGTGTTGGCGCTCTCCGACAAGGTAAAGGCCAGGACGGATACGTCGGATGAAGGATTCGGGGAAAGAGAGCTTCCGGAAAGCATTTTGCCAAGCGGCCCTGTCGGATCCGATGGGCTTCCGTTATCGCCTGTAATTGTGACTACCCTGCAGGTGGTGCATCTTTCCTTGGTTATGGTGATCACCGTATGGCAAACAGTATAGGTTCCGTTTGGCAGGAGGATGGATGTGGTTCCGTCGTTCGTATAGGAAGAGCCGTTGCTTCCGCTGATGTTATAGGTTTCTGTAGCAACGGCGGCAGCATTATAGGAAAGGAAGCTCACATCGGTGCTGCCCACATCGTGCAGGTGCTGATCGACACCGAAGCCTGCCTCACAGCTCACACAGTTGCAGATAAGCCCGTAAGGGTTCGTGGAGTTGTTGGAGCTCAGCCAGTAAGCATAAGGATCCTCCACGCCGCTTACATTGTCCCTGAACACCAGGCCTCCTTCATAACAGGTATTCGGATCGAGGAAAGGAAAGACGTTGTAGGTGAGGCTGCTGTAGCTGAAGCTGGCAGGCGATACAGGGCCCGCCAGAACTACGGTTCCGGTAGTGACGTACAGAACAGGCGTCACATTCGCGGAAAGGCAATAGGCATAAAGGCCTGCGGGCACCTGAAATATAAAACTGGAATAAACAGACTGGCGCTCGTTCTTAAAGCAGGCGCTGATCTCATTCGGATCAGGCTTATCGCATTTGGTGTTTACGGAATAGTGAAGTCCCCAGGGATAGGAGTTGATGACGGTGTTGGTCGGTAAATCAATCAGCGTTTCCACAACATCGATGACGTAGGGCGGGTTCAGCCCGGCGCCGATATCAACGATGAACGGATTTGAATTGGCTTGCGCCGGGAAGGTGCCGACGACATTTCCCAGATTGTCGTAGACTACAACCGAGTAGTCGATCCCCTGGTTTCCTGCCGCCGCCAGCTCGTGGATGCATTCCCAGTAGTCGGGCATAATGCTGATGTTCAGGAAAACGTGATTGTCCTGAGTGTAATAACAGGCCGTGTTGATCCCTTTCTTTTCGCAGGCCTGCGCACTGTTCGCGCTTAGCAGCAACGCAGAAAACAGGGCCAGGAGCTTCGTCTTCAGATTCCCCGGTAAGAGGAAGGACCTCATGTTGGATGGTTTTGATTTCATGATGGATTGGTTTGATGGTTACAGCACAAAATTAGCCTGCCCTCCGCCATCGCACCGGCAACAATGTACCGGCGCCTTCCTTCTTTTAGCAAGTGTTTTCAGGAGCCTTGATTTTGTTCGGTAAACCGAACAAAAATGAGTCAGGCATCCAAACATGAGGTTATTCAGGGGAATAACCGGGATGGAAAATCCCGGATTCAAATAATTGCCAAAAGCCTACACTTAATAAAGCGGCAAGCCCGTCCTATAAAACCGGGCCTTTCTCTCCGCATTCCTGCTGCACCTTTGACCAAAAATAACATCCATGAAACGCCACATCCTGTTTTCGATCCTCGCTATCCTCGTTTCCACCATGACCCTGATCCTGAGCTCCTGCTTTTTCTCCAGGCCCGGCATCAATGAGGTTAACCCCGCTTTCGGGCAGTACATCTCTGCTTATACTTCCGGCATGGTAAGCCGTAAAACAAGCATCCGCATCGAGCTGGCGGAAAGCTACTACACAAGCCACCCTCCCAAACAGGTGCCTGCTTTTCAGGACTCCGTGGCAGCGGCGATCTACTATGCTTCCAGGCTCGCCGCCCTGCCGGATTCCTCCCTGCTGAAAGACATCTTCTCCTTTGAGCCGGAAGTAAAAGGAAAAGCGATCTGGGTCAGTGACCGCATCATCGAGTATATCCCGGAGGAAGCCCTGCCGGTGAACCAGCTGTATAACGTCAGGTTCAGGCTTGAACAGGTGCTGGATGTTCCCAAAGAATTTAAAGAGTTCCGGATGCAGTTCTCCACCTACCCGCAGAATCTGTTTGTAACGGTAGACGGGCTGCGGGCTTATGATGACTACGCTATCGAATTTCAAAAGCTTACCGGAAAGCTCAGCACCTCCGACTACGAAGACACCGCCGCGATCCGCAGGTCGATCCGCGTAATGCAGAACGGAAAAAGCCTGCCGGTACAGATCAGTAACAGCTATAACAGCAATGAATACTATTTCTTTGCGGACAACATCGAGCGTCAGGAAAAAGCCGGGAAAGTCTACGTGTCCTGGAACGGGGAAGGCATCCACGCCACACAGAAGGGCTCGGAAGAGATCGTGGTCCCTGGCCTGGGCGATTTTACCGTAACGGAAGCCAGGGTGGTGGAAGATGAAGACCAATACGTGGAGCTGACCTTCAGCGATCCTATCCGTTACGACCAGAACCTGAAAGGGATCGTGTCGCTGCAGGGCGTCGAGAACCTCACCTATGCCATTGAAGGAAACACAGTGAAGGTCTTCCTTCCGGGACGTCTGGCAGGTGAAAAGAACATCGGGGTTTCTACGGGCATCCAGAATTTCAAAGGCTATAAGATGAATACCGCCTACAACTCCAGCCTGAGCTTCAACGAGCCTAAACCCAGGGTGCGCATCAAAGGCAAGGGCACCATTCTTCCGAACTCCAACGGCTTGATCTTCCCTTTCGAGTCCATCAGCCTCAAAGCGGTGGATGTCCGCATCATTAAAATTTTCGAGAACAATGTCCACCAGTTCCTCCAGGTAAACGACCTTGCCGGGCAGGACGGGCTGACCCGCGTCGGGAAAGTGATCGCGGAGAAAAAGATCGCCCTCGACTACGACAAAAAAGCGGATCAAAAGCAATGGAACCAGCATGTGATCGATCTCGGGAAGCTCATCAGCCCCGACCCGGGAGCCATCTACCGCGTGAGCATCAAATTCAGAAAAGAGTATGCCATCTGCGATTGCGAAGCGGAGACGGACTCCTCCGGTGAAGGAGCGCCGTATAAAAGAGAGGACGAGGACAAGGAATGGGAAGAGGACGACTGGCACAGCTATGGCTTCGACGGCGGCTATGATTATTGGTATGGCTACAATGACGAGTACAGCCCCTGCGACCCTAATTACTACTATGGCAAGGCGGTGAGCCGTAATATCCTGGCCTCCGACATTGGCCTGATCTACAAGCTGGACGACAATAAGCTCTCGCATGCCTTCGTCACCAACATGATCACCGCGAAGCCTCTGCCGGGCGCGCAGGTCGAATACTATGACTATACCCGACAGCTGATCGCCAGCGGAACAACGGACGCCAACGGCATGCTGGATGTACCGCTCAGGCGCAAGCCATTCCTCCTGCTGGCAAAGCATGGCAAACAGCGGGGCTATTTAAAATTACTGGACGGTGAGGCCAACTCGCTGAGCAAGTTCGATGTGTCGGGCGAAGTGGTACAGAAAGGCGTGAAAGGCTTTATCTATGGGGAGCGCGGCGTATGGAGGCCGGGAGATTCCCTGTTCCTGTCTTTCATGATGGAGGATAAGGAAAAGCGCCTGCCCCCCAACCACCCTGTGAAATTCGAATTGCAGGACCCCAACGGGCAGATCATTTACCAGGTGAGCAAAACGACAAACACCAATGGCCTGTATGATTTCCGGACGGCGACCGGGGACGAGGCCATCACCGGGAATTATACGGCCATTGCCCGTGTGGGGAACAGGAGCTTTACGCAAAGCCTGAAGATCGAAACGGTGAAGCCGAACCGCCTGAAGATCTATCTGGACTTCGATCCTTCGACATCACGACCTGTCATGCCAGGAAGGAAGACCAATGACAGCACGGCGACGCTCAGCGCCAAATGGCTGCACGGCGCCATCGCCAAAAACCTGCATGCCCTGGTCAATGTATCGGTCAACCAGATGCCGACGGTGTTTGAAAAATACAGGTCTTATGTCTTTGATTCGCCGGTCAGGAATTTCTATTCGGATGCCGACCTGGTGTTTGACGGAAACCTTGATGAGAAAGGAGAGGCGAGCATCAAAACCTCCCTGAACGTGGGCCAGACAGCGCCGGGCATGTTGCGGGCAACCTACATCACCAAGGTGTTTGAAGAAGGCGGCGATTTCAGCATCGACCGTTACAGCAGGCCCTATTCCCCTTTCAAAACCTATGTGGGACTTCGTGTGCCCGAGCAAAAAGGCTACGACAACAGCTACGAAACTGGTAAGGCTTACCGCTTTGATGTGGCTACCGTCAATGCGGACGGCAGGCCGGTTAATGCAAAAAAGCTGCAGGTGAAGATCTACAAGATCCAATGGCGCTGGTGGTATGAGCGTGAGGAGGAAGAGCTCGCCACTTACATTTCCCGCCCCGGCAGCATCGTCATGAAAGACACGCTCATCAGCACCGTTGAGGGAAAAGGCGCTTTCGGGTTTAAGATCAACTACCCGGAATACGGCCGCTACCTCATCACCGTTACCGATCTGGAAGGCGGGCACGAAACGGGACAGATCATCCACATGGACTGGCCGTATTGGAGCCGCGCCAACCGCAGCACGAACGAGAATGCCAATATGCTGAACTTTGCCTGCGACAAGGAAACGTACAGCTGCGGCGAGCCTATCAAATTATCTTTTCCTTCTCCTTCCGACGGGATGGCCCTGGTGAGCGTGGAATCGGGAACACGTGTCATCAAAAAATTCTGGATCGCCACGAAGAAAGGCGAAACCGTGCACCAGTTCCCGGCAACGGGGGATATGTCGCCCAATGCCTTTATCCACGTGAGCCTGATACAGCCGCATGCGAGCACGAAGAACGACCTCCCGATCCGGATGTACGGCGTGGTGCCCGTGATGGTGGACGATCCGGCGACGCACCTGATCCCGCAGATCCAGATGGCGGATGTGATCAAACCGGAATCGACGGCGAGCATCCGCGTGAAAGAAAAGAACGGCCGCAGGATGACCTATACGCTGGCGATGGTGGATGAAGGCCTGCTGGACCTGACGCGCTTTAAAACGCCACAGCCCTGGAATACCTTTTATGCGCGGGAAGCGCTGGGTGTGAAAACCTGGGACATGTACGACGCCGTGATCGGCGCCTACGCCGGCAAGCTCGATAAATTGCTAAGCATCGGTGGCGACGGCGATGGCAACGGCGGCAAAGGGGTAAAGGCCAACCGCTTCAAGCCGATGGTAAAATTTGCCGGCCCTTTCCAGCTGGAAGCAGGCGCAGAAAAAACGCACCGCATCGACATCCCGAATTATGTGGGCTCTGTAAGAGTGATGGTGGTAGCTGAAAACGAAGGGGCTTATGGCAATGCGGAAAAAGCGGTTGCGGTGAGAAAACCCCTGATGATCCTGGCCACCCTGCCGCGGGTGCTTGGCCCCGGAGAGAGCGTGAGCCTGCCGGTGGATGTGTTTGCGATGGAAAGCCATGTGAAGGATGTGAAGATCGACATCGAGGTGAACGAGCTGCTAACCGCGGATGGTGCGAAGCAGCAGAGCATGCACTTCGACCGGACGGGTGACGAAGTGATCAACTTCAGGTTGAACGTGGCCGAAAAAACAGGCATTGCCAGAGTGAAGATCACGGCCAGCAGCGGCAGGGAAAAAGCCGTTCAGGAGATCGAGCTGGATGTGAGAACGCCGAACCCCAGGGTGACGGAAGGCTTCGACATCGTGCTGGAGCCGGGTAAGTCCGGGGATGCTGAGATCGCCTTCAAAGGCGTCACCGGAACGAATAAGGCTACCATTGAGTTTTCGACTATTCCCAGCATGGGTCTGGAAAAGCGCCTGGACTACCTCATCCAGTATCCTCATGGCTGTATCGAGCAAACCACCTCTTCTGTTTTCCCCCAGCTTTACGTCATGAACCTGATGGACCTGAACGAAAGCCAGAGGCAAGCCATCAGCAAGCACATCAAAGCCGGGCTGAAGCGCCTGCAGCTGTTCCAAACCTCCAATGGCGGGTTTGCCTACTGGCCCGGAGAATCTTACGACAGCGAATGGGGCAGCAACTATGCCGGACATTTTATGATCGAGGCGGAGAACCAGGGCTATGCCCTGCCGCTGAACCTGAAAAGCAAATGGCTGAAGTACCAGCAGGACATGGCCAGGAACTGGTCTTACAGTACAGGCAACTATAGCCATCCGCATGGCAGCGAGAGCAACCAGGTGATCCAGGCTTACCGTTTATTTGTGCTGGCCCTGAGCAAGCATGCGGAGCTGGGCGCCATGAACCGCCTGCGTGAAGAGAAGCAGCTTCCGGCAACCGCCAAATGGAGGCTGGCAGCGGCGTACCAGCTGGTAGGGCAGCAGGAGGTGGCAGCGGCTTTGGTGAAGGACCTTCCCACAAGCGTAAAACCTTACAAGGAACTATCCTACAGCTATGGCTCCGATACCCGCGATGAAGCCATGATCCTGGAAACCCT
>Ga0233425_10005182_pt1 | contig 20901 bp, 12 predicted proteins | sample Watercolumn_Towu_2_FD_181712 | JGI IMG/M metagenome (GOLD analysis project Ga0233425, IMG submission 181712) | Freshwater microbial communities from Lake Towuti, South Sulawesi, Indonesia - Watercolumn_Towuti2014_140_MG | ecosystem: Environmental > Aquatic > Freshwater > Lake | place...
TGGATGGGGTTGATTGTGCATCCCTATCTTCAACCACAAATCCATCCAAACCGGAATCAAAATATCTCCTTGCTACCGGCCCGCTTACAAAGAAATTCCCACCAACACTCCAAATGCGTTCACCGTGTCAGTTAGTGCTTGCGCTGCCGCCACAACGCCAGCAATATGTGACCGGGGAAACGTTGTGCCCCATGACTGATCATGAGCGACATCACACAACTGAAACCACCGTCTGGCGACGCGGCACACACGCCCGATGCGACAACACCGGTGCCGAGCCAGTTGCCGGTCCTGCCGCTCAGCGATTTGGTCATCTTTCCCCACATGGTGGCGCCGTTGCTCGTCACCAGCCAGCAATCCACGCGTCTCGTTGACGACGTTGTCGCTGGTGACCGACTCGTGGCCGTCGTCCTCCAGAAAGTGCCCGATCAGGAACATCCGCGCCTGGCGGACCTTCAGGAATTTGGTTGCGTTGTCCGTGTCATGCGGATGCTGAAGTTCCCCGATGACACGGTGCGCGTCCTTGTCCAAGGCATCAAACGTATGAAACTGGTGCGGCTCGTCAGCGAGACTCCATACCTCATCGCGCAGATCGAAGCCCAGGAAGATATCATCGAACCCGGCATCGAGATGTCCGCGTTGACGCGCAATGCTGCGACACAATTCCAACGCGTCGTCGAGTTGTCCCCCACCCTGCCTGACGAACTCAAGATCGCCGTTCAGAACATTGACGACCCCAGCAAGCTCGCCGACATCATCGCCACCAACGTCAACCTTTCCGTCGAGGAGAAACAAGGCCTCTTGGAGACCGCTGATGTCCGCGTTCGCCTCAGCCTGCTCTGCACGATGTTGAACCGCGAGCAGGAAGTCCTTAACCTCGGCAGCGAAATCCAAAGCAAAGTCAACAAAGCCATCACCAAGACCCAGCGCGAGTATTTCCTGCGCGAGCAACTCAAAGCCATCCAGAAAGAACTCGGCGAAGCCGGCGGCGAGATCGCCGAACTGCGCGACAAGATTGACAAAGCCCGTATGCCGGTGGAGGTCAAGAAAGTCGCGCTCAAGGAACTCGACCGTCTTTCCACTGTCCCGCCCGCTGCCGCCGAATACACCGTAGCGCGCACGTATCTCGACTGGCTCATTGCGGTACCATGGTCGCGCGGCACCGAGGACAAACTCGACATCGTCCGCGCCCGTCGCATCCTCAACGAAGACCACTACAACCTTGAACAAGTCAAGAAACGCATCCTCGAATACCTCAGCGTCCTCAAGCTCAAGAGCGAGACGGAGAAGGAAGCTGCCGTCAACAAAGGCCCCATTATTTGTTTCGTTGGTCCGCCCGGCGTTGGGAAGACTTCGCTCGGCATGAGCATTGCCCGCGCGCTTGGCCGCAAGTTCATTCGTCTCTCCCTCGGCGGCGTCCGGGATGAAGCCGAGATTCGCGGCCACCGCCGCACCTACATCGGCGCGTTGCCCGGTCGAATCATCCAAGGGCTGCGCCGCTGCGAGAGCAACAATCCCGTCTTCATGCTCGACGAGATTGACAAAGTCGGCGCCGACTTCCGTGGCGATCCCAGCGCCGCGCTGCTCGAAGTCCTCGACCCGCAACAGAACAACAGTTTCTCCGACCACTATCTCGAAGTCCCGTTCGACCTTTCGCGCGTCATGTTCATCACCACCGCGAATCTTCTGGAGCCGATTCCGCCGGCGTTGCGCGATCGCATGGAAGTCATCGAGTTACCCGGCTACACCGAGCACGACAAGATTCACATCGCCACAAAATATCTCATTCCTCGCCAACTCCGCGAACACGGCCTCAAGCCCCATCAACTCAACATCCGCAAAGAAGCCATCGTCAGTGTCATTCGCAATCACACCCGCGAAGCCGGCGTCCGCAACCTCGAACGCACCATCGCCGCCGTCTGCCGCCGCACGGCCCGTCGTATCGTGGAAAGACGCGCTCAGTCTGTCGCCGTCACCCCGAAGAACCTGAAGGACTTCCTCGGCCCGCCGGAATTCTTCCACGACATGGCGGAGCGCGAACTCGATCCCGGCGTGGCCATCGGTCTCGCGTGGACCAGCGCCGGTGGCGACATCCTGTTCATCGAAGGCACGCAGATGCCGGGCAAAGGTCATGTCACCATCACTGGCTCACTGGGCGACATCATGCGCGAGAGCGTGCAAGCGGCGCTCAGCTATGTCCGCGCCCACGCCCACCAGCTTGGCATCGAACCGAAATTCTTCGACAAACACGACATTCACATCCACGTCCCGGCGGGCGCGATTCCCAAGGACGGCCCTTCCGCCGGGCTGGCGATGGCTGTTACGTTGGCGTCACTGCTCACGCGTCGTCCGGTCCATCCTGCCGTCGCCATGACTGGCGAAATCACCTTGCGCGGCAAAGTACTGCCCGTCGGCGGTGTCAAAGAAAAAGTGCTGGCTGCAGCGCGTGCGGGAATTCGCATGGTGTTGTTACCGGAACAGAACCGCAAAGACATCCGTGATGTCCCGGCGGAGACTCGCAAGAAGTTGAAGTTCGTCTTCGTCAAGAGCATCGCCGACGCTTTCAATGCGGCGATTCCCGCTCCGCCACGACGCTGATCACTTCGGCTGCAACCACGCTTTCAAACGGAAGAACAGCAATGATGTTCCCACATTCGTGCAGGTAACGGTTTGATTCGCCCCGATGATGTCGTCGAATCCCGGCACTGCGCTCCAACTGCCTGACGTGAGATTCGTCCGCGCCATCAGCGAGAAGTGCCGGTCAAACCCGGCATGGTAACTCGCCGAGGCCTGTCGCGCCGTGAAGGAGACCAACGCTTGTCCGTTGACGTTCGTGATGCTGAGGTTGAACGCGCTGTCGCCGTTGGTCGGGTTGCTTCCCGCGACGAACTCCAACAAGTTCATCCGACCGTCGCCATCCGGATCAGCCGAGGTCGCGCCGGTGACAGTGTTCGTGCCGCCGAAGAAATCGGTTTCCCAATTGTCAGCAATGTCATTGCCGTTGGCGTCGGCGAACCAGACGTTGAAAGCGCTGCTGGTCGTCCCGGCCAAGCTGCCGGCGGAGGCCATGAGAGTGTACGCCTGCGCGGGTTGGTCGAGGCGAAGATCGTTGAACGTGGCCACGCCGTTGCTGGCGCTCACGGAGAGCGTGCCGCTCAGAACGCTGCCGCCGGGGTTGCTGGCGAGCGCAATCGTGACGAGGTTGCTGGCCGTCGTCAGCAGATTGGCTTTCACGTCCCGCACCTCGACGGAAATCGCTGGCAACATTGTTGCCCCCGCGTGGACGTTGGTCGGCGGCGTGGTGAACGCAAGCTGCCACGGGGCCGGCGGTTTCGTGAGATGGACGGAATCGAGGACGTCACCCACTTCGTTGTACACCACGACGTGGAGGCTGGTGTAGGTCACGTCAGCGACCGCGTAGCAATTGGTTTTCACTGCCACTTCCAAGCCCGGATCAACTCCGACGATGCCAACATTCGCCAACGGCGCGCCTGCCGCTCCGACCACCAACTGTCGCACACCGTTGGTGAAGAGCCGTTCGTAATAGTGGGCGTGTCCGGAGAGCACGAGATCCACGCCTTTGTCGGCGACCATCGCCTGCATGTCGGCGTTTGGAGTGTGGCCGCCGAAACAGTAGGCTGGTTCGTGGCTGGTGACGATCTTCCACGGCTGGCGGGTGGTGGTGAGATCGTTCGTGGCGAAGGTGAACTGGGCGCTGCCGGGCGAATCGGCAATCTGGTTGTTGATCGCAAGGACGTGGAGGTCGCCGCAATCGAATGAATAGTAATCTTGCGTGCCGGACAGGGCGGACGGATTCTCCGTGAACGCCTTTGTGTTCCGTCCCCATCCCTCGTGGTTGCCGGGGACGTTGTAGAACGGCACCGTCGCATCCAAGAGAAGTTCCGCGGGGCGCAGGAACTCGTTGGTGAAGTCGGCGTAGTTCCCCGAATTACACAGGTCGCCGCCGTACAACGAGAGCAACGGCCCGGTGTTCTTGATCGCCACGGAGATCATATCGTGGACGGCAACCCCGGTGCGACAATCGGCCATCCAGGCAAAACGAAAATCCGTGCCCGGTGGAACCAGCGTGTGAAACGTCTTGTCGGTCCAGTTCGTATTACTGGCCTGAACGCGGTAGTGGTAGAGCGTGTCCGGCTGCAATCCAGTGATGTTGACGACGTGCAGGAATGTTCCGCCCGTGGTGTAGTCCGCGAAACTCGTCTGGGCGGTATTCCCGTAATTGGTCGTCGAGCCGTACTGGACTGTTAACGCCGTGTCGCTGTCGCATTCCGCCAGGATGCAGATGCTCGTGATCGTGCCCGACTGAAGATATGGTCGGCGCAGCAGATTCACCGGCGCGGGCACATCGGAGCCGATAAGCGCGAGCGCAAAACAGATATCGGAACTATTGGTCTGGACCTGATGGATTTCGACGGCCAACACGTTCGTACCGGTCACCAAAGGTCCCGTGCTGCGGGCCGTCTCGAAATAATTGCTCTCGGCGCTGCCGCTCACGGTCACGCTGGCCTTCGTCAGATAGCCCACGCTCTCGCCAAGCATGAGGTCCCGACGAACCTCGGCGCCGTTCAGATAAACAATCGCGCCATCATCGCGCATCAGGCGCAGTGTCAGCGTCGCAAACGCCGCGGCATTGGTGACGGTGAAAGTGTGACGATAGTACGTCGTGATGTACTTGTTGTTGGAATCGGGGCCGTAACTGTTGGTGGTGACGATCCAAGCCCGTCCGTAGCCGAGAGGCGCGGGGCCGTTGCTCCATGCAGCGTCGCTGAAGCCGGGCGCAACCCAACTTGTGCCTTGGTTGGACCCGTTATCGAGATACTTCCAGACGGCGTTCGTCGGGACGAGCACTGTGTCTGTCCCACCGCAGAGGGTCGCCAGCATGAAACCGGCAAGCGCTATCAGTTGCCGCGGGAACGTATGACAATCTCCTGCTGCTGGCGCAACTTGACGATGGAGTCGGCGGGACAGACGCCACGCCAGAGAACATTTGGATACAGCACGCTCCGTCGCCCGATGATCGAGCCGGGATTGAGGACGCAATTGCAGCCGATGTCCGCGCCGTCACCGATGATCGCGCCAAACTTGCGCAGCCCGGTGTCGGCCCCTTCGACTTTGACGTTGCCCGCGGTGGATTTGAAATTCGAGAGGATGACGCCCGCGCCGAGGTGGGCTTTGTGGCCGAGGATGGAATCGCCGACGTAATTGAAGTGCGGCACCTGACAGCCGTTGAAGAGCACGGCATTCTTGAACTCGCACGCATTGCCGAGCACGCAACCGTCGCCGACGATGACGTTCTCGCGGATGTAGGCGTTGGCGCGAATCTCGCAATCGCGCCCGATGATGGCCGGGCCTTTGATCGTCGCCCCTTTCTCGATGACGGTGCCCTTGCCGGTGAGCACTTCCTTGCCCTTCAGAAACCCGGTGATCTTCTTGAGCGCGACCCAAACATCCTCGCACCCATCGAACAACTCCGGGAACGCGAACTGGCTGAGATCAAGATAATCTTCCGTTCGAAACATGGCAGCATCTTAGCCGGCAGTTGTCGCTACGGCAAGTTGTCGTTGCAGTTCGGCGGGATCGCGCGTCGGCAACTGGCAGGTGCGGTTGACGCAGACTTGGGCGAACGGCTGTGTTCCGATCCGAATGATCTTGCGGGGAAGAAACTCGTCGCACACGACCGGCAAGAACTCGCTCGTGAGCGTGATCTCGACGGGATCATGCAACGCGAGGTCGAGCGCACAGAGCATTTGCGGCGCATGGGGTGTCGCAAACAATGACAAGGTCTTCTCGGCGGCGGCCCGATAACGTTTGGCGTCCGCATGCGGGGCCAGACGCAAGAGCAGCAGTGTTGCTTGCGAGTTGCCGCTCGGCTCGGCGCCGTCGTAACTGTCCTTCGCGCGGATGATCACGTGAGGATCGGTGGTCTGGAAGAAACCGCCGGTAGCCGAATCGTAGAAGGTTTCCAACATCCGGTCGGCGAGCACGATTGATTCGCGGAGCCAACGTTCGTCGAGCGTGGCTTCGTAGAGGTCGAGCAACGCGAGCGCGAAGTTGGCGACATCATCGAGCATGGCGGGCACGCACTCGGTCCGGCAAAGACCGCGTTTGAGGAGGTATTCGGCGGCGCGGGTTGCGGCCTGTAGCCACGCCGCTCCGCCGGCGTGCGGGGAGTCATCCCCTGCCGCCGGGACGGCGGCCGCTACACTCAGCGCGGAAATCATGAGGCCGTTCCAACTGGTGATGATCTTCTCGTCGCGGTGCGGACGGACGCGACGGTTGCGGACGGCCAACAACGCGCTGCGTTCCGGTTCTTCGATTTGGCCGTGGAGAACCTCCTCATCAAGGTGGGCGTGGCAGAAGGCGCCGGCGTTGTAGGCCGCGTCCCCTGACGCGGCGTTCCCGGGTTCGCCGCGTGGGGGCACGCGGCCTACAACATCAAGAATCTCCGCACGCGTCCACGTGTAGAACTTCCCTTCAGCGCCTTCGCTGTCGGCGTCCTCGGCGGCGTAGAATGCGCCTTCGGGCGACGTGAGATCGCGGAGGACGTAGTCGGCGGTGCGATGGGCAATGTCGCGGTAGAATGGGTTGCGGGTGATCTGCCACGCCTCGGTGTAGCTCGCGATGAGTTGGGCTTGATCGTAGAGCATCTTCTCAAAGTGTGGGACGAGCCAACGTTCGTCGGTCGAGTAACGATGGAAGCCGCCGGCAAGCTGGTCGTGGATGCCGCCGTTGGCCATGGCGCGGAGTTGGTGCAGCGCCATGTCTTGTCCGCCGCAGCGGAGGAGGAAGTTGAGCGCGACGGCTTGCGGGAACTTCGGGGCGTGGCCGAAGCCGCCGTGCGTGCGGTCGTAGGTGGAGCGATAATGAGAGAGGGCGTGTGCAATCGGAGCGTCCTCCAACGGGCGAGCCGGCGGCTCGCCCCTACCAGCGGTAAGGTGTTCGCGCAGTGTTTCGGTGATGTGCCGGGCTTGTTCGACAATCTCGGTGGGGCGGGTTTGCCAGAGTTCGTGGATGCGACGGACGAGTTGTTGGAGTGTGTCGCGGGGAATGTAGGTGGCGCAGTAGAACGGTTCGAGGCCGGGCGTGAGCCAGATACTCATCGGCCAGCCGCCGGAGCCGGTCATGGCTTGGAGGGCCATCATGTAAATGTGATCGAGGTCGGGACGTTCTTCGCGGTCGAGTTTGATGCAGAGGAAGAACTCGTTGAGCAGCGCGGCGGTGTCGGCGTCCTCGAAGGATTCGTGGGCCATGACGTGACACCAATGGCAGGTGGAGTAGCCGACGGAGAGGAAGATGGGTTTGTTGGCGGCGCGGGCGGCGGCGATGGCGTCGTCGCACCACGGCCACCAATCAACGGGGTTGTCGGCGTGCTGGCGAAGATAGGGACTGGAGGCGTGAAGAAGGCGACGGGTCATGGTTTGAGCCGAACGCGATAGAAACGGTTGGTGACGCCGGTGGCGCTGGGATCAACGACTTGGATGACAGCACTCGTGGCGGTGATGTTGTCGAGGAGGATCGGCCAGGCGTTGGTGGTCTTGAGGTTCGAAGTGTATTCAACTCGATAGACTTTGCCGGAGACGGCTGAGAAAGTGATCTCCCAATCGCCGGTGACGCGGCGGAAGTTGGTGATGGCGAGCCGGCTGAGCGGGTTGTGCGGATGGGTGCCGGCGAGGTATTCCTGAAGGTTGCTCATGCCGTCGCCGTCGGCATCCAACGGGGCGTCGGCGGGGTTGTTCCTGTCGAAGCCGTAGAAGTCCTCCCACCAACTGGGCATTCCATCGAGGTCGGCGTCTGTCATCAGGACGCTCAAGACCAAGTTGCTGCCGCCATATTGAACGCTGAACCAAGTCGTGCCGTCGGTGGAGACAAGCGTGCCGCCGCTGGCGACGTTGGTGAAGGCGCCGCTGATTGCGCCGGCGGTGAGCACGGTGAAGGTGGCGCCGTTGGTGATGGTCTGGACGAAGTCGTTGGTGAGGCTGACGCGCAACTGGCCGGCGAAGGTTACGGTGCTGCTGACGCTGATGAAATCGTAGTCACTGTAGCTGCCGATCTCGACGGACAATGTCGCGTTGCTGCGCTGGGTCAGGTCGCCGATGACGGTAAAGATGCCGGTGCTCGAACCGGGGGCGAGTGTACCGTTGTTGGAGATGTTGGCGAGGTTGGTGCCGCTGCCGGTGAGGAGGCCGCCGGCGATGTCGAGGCCGTTGCTGGCGATGAGCGTGCCATTGACGAGGAACGCGCCGGCGGTTTGGACGAAGCCGGTGCCTTGGAGGATGAGAGTGCTGCCGGTGTTGATCTGGATCGTGCCGGTGTTGGTGAAGCCGAGGACGTCGGCGGGGTCGAGGACGAGTGGCGTGGTTTGGTTGGCGATGATCGTGCCGCTGTTGACGATGCCGAGGCTGTTGCTGCCGATGTTGCCGGAGCCGCGAATGGTGTTGTCGAGGTTGAAGAGCCAGAGGTTGGTGCTGTCGGCGCGGATGAGGTTGTTGGTGCTGTCGCTCAATTCGATGACGCCACCGCCGGTGAACGTGCCGGCGCCGTTGGCGAAACGCAGTTCGCTGCCGTTGAGCGCGATCAGCCCGGCGTTGGTGACGGCGCCGCTGGTGGGTCGTTTGTAGAAGGTCAGCGAGACGCCGGGCAACAAGCGCAGCGTATCGCCGGCATCGAGTATGAGCCGTTCGATTGTGGCCGAGATGTCCTGCGTGACGATGGAACTGACGCCGTTGCCGTGGTCAACGAACACGACGAAGTTGGTCGGCAAGGTGTCGTTGGGAACGATTGCGGGTGACCACTTCGCGGCGCCGCTCCAGTTGCCGGCGCCGCCGAGCCAGTCCACGGAGCGGACGACGCGGTCAGCGACGGTCGGGTTGGAACGACCTTGGAACTCTTCGAGGTTGGTCAGGCCATCGCTGTCGGTGTCGGCGGCGGGGTTGGCATTGGTGGGATTGGCGAAGTAGAGAAGCTCCCACCAGTTGGGCAATTGGTCGGCATCGGTGTCGAGGATTTGGAGGTTGTTCAAGACAAGGTCAGCGCCGCTGTACTGGGCGGTGAACTGGAACGCGCCGTCGGTGGTGGTGAGCGTGCCGCCATTGGCGACGTTGGTGAAGGCGCCGCTGATCGAGCCGGCGGTGAGCACGATGAAGCTGGCGCCGTTGGTGACGGTCTGGGCGAAGTTGTTGGTGAGGGCGACTCGCAGGGTGCCGGCAAATGTCGCGGCGCCGCTGACGGCAATGAAGTCGAGATTGCTGCCGGCGTCGTAGCCGCCGATTTGGACGAAGAGTGTGGCGTTGCTCCGCTGAGTGAGATCGCCGATGACGGTGAAGCTGCCGAGACCGATGCCGGGCGAGAGTGTGCCGTTGTTGGAGATGTTGGCGAAGTTGGTGCCGCTGCCGGTGAGGAGGCCACCGGTGATGTTGAGGCCGTTGGAGGCAATGAGTGTGCCGTTGACGCGCATGGTGCCGGCGGTCTGGATGAAGCCGGGGCCTTGGATGATGAGGGTGCTGTTGGTGTTGATCTGAACGGTGCCGGTGTTGGTGAAGCCGAGGGTGTCGGACGGGTCGAGGATGAGCGGCGTGCTTTGGTTGGCGAGGATGGTGCCGGAGTTGAAGAGACCGAGGTTGTCGGCGCCGATGTGGCCGGAGCCGCGGATGGTGTTGTTGACGTTGTTGAGCCAGGTGCCGGTCTCGGTGGCGCGGATGACGTTGTTGGTGTGGTCGGAGAGTGTGAGGGTGCCGCCGCCGGCGAGGATGCCCGTGCCGTTGGCGATGCGCAGTTCGCTGAGGCCACTGTCGGCGCCGTTGAGGGCAATCGTGCCGGAGTTGGTGATGCTGCCGCCGGTGGGACGACGATGCAAGGTCAGGGATATGCCGGGCAAGAGGTAGAGTCTTTCGCCGGCGTCAATCTTGAGTCGTTCGAGGGTGACGGCGATATTTTGTGTGACGATAGAACTGCCGACCCTGCCGTTATCAATATAGACGACGAAGTTGGTGGGAAGCGTGTCGTTGGGAACGATGCCGCCGGACCATTTGCTGGCGTTGGTCCAGAAGCTGGTGCCGCCGAGCCACTCGGCGGAGAGGATCGTGCGGTCGGGAACGAACGGGTTGCTGCCGCCTTGGTATTCTTCGAGATTGCTCAGCGCGTCGCCATCGGGGTCGGCGCTGGCGACGGCGTTCGTTGTGCCGCCGAACCAGCGGTCTTCCCACCAGTCGGCAATGCCGTCGCCATCGGTGTCGGCGGTTTGGAGATAGTAGATGGCGGTGACGGTGGTGTTGGTGATGGGGATGAAGGTAACGGGGTTTACAGCGACACCATTGGTGTCTTGCTGGCGGATGCCGCCGATTTCCCAGTGGCCGAAGGCGTAGCCGTTGGTAATGAGGGCGGCGGTCGGTGTGGTGATGACGGTGTCGTTGGGGACGTAGCCGGTTTGGTTAACGAAGCCAGTAGGGCTGCTACTGATTTTGTAAAAGCTGTATTGGCGGAGGTCGAGGAACGTGAGCGTTGAGGGGCGCTGGGAAATGCCGCCGTCGGAGATGGTGTCCTTGAGGTTTGGGTGAGTGTCGCGGTTGTATTCGGTGAGCAGGTCGTAGCCGTCGGCGTCGGTGTCGGCGGTGGAGTTGGTGAGACCGCCGAGGTAGTGGTACTCGAACCAGTCGGGGATGTTGTTGGTGTTGGTGTCGGCGGTGGCGGGGATGTAGAGGGCGGTGACGGTGGTATTGGTGGTGATGGTGATGGTGAGGTAGCCGTTGCCGCGACCGAGCGGATCGGCGAGGCGGACATCGCCAAGGTTCCACTGGACGAACCGGTAGCCAGCGGTGGGGACGGTTGTGTAAAGGTCAGGAAGCGTGAAGGCGGAGTTGGTGGGGACGACGGAGATGGTGTCAATGAACCCGAGCGGACTGCTGATAAGATGGCAAGAGGCGTACGCGAAGTTCATGTAGGAGACGAGGGCGGAAGGACGCCGGGAGATGCCGCCATCGGAGATGGTGTCTTTGAGGTTCGGATGGGTGTCGCGGTTGAATTCGTCGAGGAGGCTGACGCCGTCGGCGTCGGTGTCGGCGGTGGCGTTGTAGTTGGTGTCGCCGAAGTAGTGGTACTCGAACCAGTCGGGAATGCCGTCGGCGTCGGTGTCGGCGCCGCCGGCAATGAACTGGGCGGTGGCGAGAGTGTTGGAGACGACGGTGATGGCGAGGTTGCCAACGGAGCGGCCGAGCGCGTCGGTGGCGCGCACTCCGTTGACGAGCCACTGGGCGAAATAGTAGCCGAATTGCGGGCTGACGAGGTCCGGGAGCAGTTGGATGGAGCCGATCGGGACGGCGAGGTTGGTGGCGACGATGCCCGGCGGGATGCTCTGTGTTTGGAAGCGGACGATGTTGGTGGCTTGGATGAGGAGCAGCAAGGGGGAGGCGCGTTGAGAGAGGCCACCATCGGAGGTAGCATCGGCGAGGTTGGGATGTGTGTCGCGGTTGTATTCGTCGAGCAACGTCAGGCCGTCGGCGTCAGTGTCGGACGCGGGGGAATTGGTGAGGCTGGCGTAAAGATGATACTCGAACCAGTCGGGGATTCCGTCGGCGTCGTCATCGGCAGAGTCGAGTGTGTAGTTAGCGATCGCGTCAACAGGCTCTGTAATGACGAAGGTCACGGGATTGATTCCACGGCCGAACACATCGGTGTACGCATACCCATTGATCGTCCAATAGGTGAAACGGTGGGAACCGGACTGGACGGGAGCGAGCAGCGTGCTGACAACGCTGCCGGTGCTGACCATGGTGGATGTCAGGGGGATGATCGCCGGGGGGAAGGAGCGCTGGATGAATTGAACGTCCACGGCAACGGCAGCGGTCGAGAAACCGAGCGCGACCATCAGGCAAACGGCGAACGATCGTAGTTTGCATGACATGGCGTGGGGGCATTCAAGGCGAGAGGGGAACCACCCACCAGGCGTTGGTGACCTGTTGTGAAAGATTCGTGGTGAAGAGGCCGGTATCGAACCCAAACTCGTTAATCTTCAGCGGGAGGTTGCCGACCTGATTGCGCGGGGTCCATTGTGTGACCCGGCCGGTGGTGCCAATTTTGGCGCGATAGACTTCATCGGTAGTCGCCTCCCGAACATTGAGCAGCGAAAAGATTAAGCTACGGCCGGCCACAGTGGTGAGGGTGTTCGTCACTGGCGTATAGGCCAGAAGCACGTTCGAGTAGCTGCCTTGGTTTCCGCGCACATCGCCGCCAGGTTGAAGGACGACGTTGGTGTCACCCCGAGCCAGCAACCACGTCCAAACGCCGAGGAAATCGGGGTCTTGCAGCGGAGAGCGGCTGATCGTGAGGGTGTTCGTGTAGGTGACGCCGTAGGTGGAGTTCGAGGGCAGCGTCAGGAAATGGAAATCAATGAGGTTGCGGTTGTCCTTGGCGAGGATATTGATCTTGAGGTTGCCGAAGTTGGTCTGCCAATCGGTGCCAGCGTTCCAAGTGAGGCGGTAGGTTTGCCCGGCCACGATGTTGGAGAGCAGGATGGCGCCAGTGCCTTCCACGTAGTTGGTCATCAGGATGGCGGCTCTCAAGTCTTGACGGCCGTCCACGAAGCCGATGGCGGCGGCGGTCAGGTTCGTGTTGTCCGGGTCAACTACCGCGAAATCAATGTCCACCCACGTGTTGCTGCTGCGCTGGGCGACGCTGTAGATGGTCGGCAGCGGAATGGCGTTTGGGGGAGTTGTCCCGAAGGTCCGGTACGCGCGGTGGTACACCCGGATTTCCGTGTCCGTGAGCACATAGAGCAATTGCCCGTCTGGACTGTATGATGCGCCGTGAGCGTAATTGCCCGGAGCAAAGGTGTAGAACAAATCCAACTCCGGCGAGAAAATGCGCCCGGAGGGCAGTGCCCCGCTATCCGCGGCAAAAACCAGGCCATCCGGCGCCACGCTGATGGCTTTGGGGTTCCATGATCCCGTGGTCTGGTATTGTCGGATGAACTCGCCGGTGGCCGCGAATCGTTGCACACGGATATTCTCATGATCTGCCGCATACACGGTGCCGTCAGGCCCTACGGCAACATCATAGACGCCATTGAACTCACCACCGGCGGAACCGAGCTGTCCCCATTGCCGGACATAGTTCCCTGCAGAGTCGAAGACTTGGATCCGGTTGTTTCCGCTGTCGGCAACATAGATCAGCGCATCGGGGCCGACCGCCACGCCGTAGGGCGACGCAAGACTATTGGTCCCCCACTGGCGGAGGAGATTGAAGGCCATGTCGTAGAAGCGAATCTGGTTGCTGACCGTCGCCGAACAGACAATCACCTGATTGCTGACCGGATCGAATACGACATCTCGCGCCGAGAGCACCGCCCAATTGGTCAGCACTGCCCCATTGCCGTCAAACACACGAATGCCGCCGCCCGTCGCCATGAAACAACGGTTCGAGAAATCAACGGCGATCCCGAAGCCTTGGACGACATTCCCAATGTTCGTTCCTGAGGCCCACCGTTTCTCGAACCAGAAGTTGTCCTGCAACTGTCGCTGTCCCCAGCCTGTCACCGCCAGTGCCAGACACAACAACCCCACTCCTATGCGAGTTGACGATTTCATTCGTTCACCGTACCTGCAAAACACGTGCCATGTAGAACGATAGCATACTTGGCTTCACAGGAAAGTAGAACTTTCCGAGGATTGAGGGTAAATATTGCCCACCATGCACCCGGCCAGACCCCTCATACCCCAAGGCAGCCTGCTGTTGGCTCCGCTGGCCGGTTATACCAACCTGCCGTTTCGGGGTCTCCTGCGTGCGCTTGGCGGTCTTGGCCTGTGCACCACCGACCTCGTTAACGCGCGTTCCCTGCTCGAAAACCACCGACGCGCCCTTGAACTGATCCGCACCTCTCCCGACGACCATCCCCTCGCCGTCCAACTCTACGGCGCCAAGCCCGAAGAGATGCGCGACGCCGCCTTGTTGTTGCAAGAACGCGGTTACGATGCCGTGGACATCAACATGGGTTGCCCCGTCCGCAAAGTCGTCCGCACCGGCGCCGGGTCCGCCTTGCTCGGGGACATCGCCGCCACCCAACGCCTCGTCCGCTCCGTCGTCAACGCCGTCCGGGTCCCCGTCACCTGCAAAATACGGCTCGGCCCGCACGACGTTGAACTCGCCCGCGCGCTCGAAGACGCCGGTGTCGCCGGGATCACCGTGCACGGACGAACGCGCCAACAAGGCTTCAGTGGCGCGGTCAACCTCGTCGGCATTCGGACCATCGTGCAGGCAGTGCGGCGCGTGCCCGTCGTCGGCAATGGCGATGTGACAACCCCAACGGACGCCAAACGCATGCTCGACGAAACCGGCTGTGCCGCCATCGCGATTGGGCGCGGCGCGTTTTACAATCCGTGGATCTTCCGCGACACCGCGCGCTACCTGATGACGGGTGAACTCGCGTCCGAACCGTCGTTCGATGAGCGGGTCGCGTTCATGACGCGACATCTCGACCGGATGATCAGGCTCGATGGCGAGGAGCACGCCTGCCGTCAGTTCCGCAAGGTGGCGTTGGCTTACATCAAACCGTTCGGCCCCGTCACGGAGTTCCGCCGGCGCGTCGTGAACCTGCGGACGCGCGCGGAGTTTGATGAGATCATGTCGGCGTACCGTTCGTGGCGCGGCCGAATCCGAACAACCGGTCCCGCTTGATCCGTTCCGCCACCGCGGGCGGCACCAGCGTCTGCCAGATCGGGTCGCCATCCTGAATGATCTGGAGCACGTCCTTTGGGAGCACGTCCAAGTCCGCAAAACGATACTCGGCAATCGGCTCGATGAAACGGTTCTCCCGCAAGTGCGCATACAGATGCCGCATCCCTTCGCGCGGACGGAATGTGTCGGCGCCCAGAAACTCTCCCGTCGTCAGGTTTCGCCGCGGATACACGTAGAGCTTGACCGGTCCGTGAAAGAGACGGCCGCAGGCTTCCAAGATGCCGCCTTCGAGATCCGTGTAGTGCTTCTCCGCAAACAACTCGCCGAGAATCGGCGCGCCGACAGGCATCACGATCAGCTTCTGTGTGTATCGTCGCAGATAATCGCTGACGTTGTGAAATCGGGCGTAGTTCGAGATCATCACCGTCTTGCCGAACATGCTCAACGTGTCGGCCCGTGCCAGGAAATCCGTGTGGTCAAGTCCCGGTTTGCCACCCGGATCCTCGGTGTCTTGTTGCGCCCGGCTCGTTTCGTCCAGATGCCGCAGCGTCATCTCCAGCAGCACCAGCGGCTCCTCTCCCTCCAGCAACGGCTCGTGCCGCATCTGCGCCTCCGAGCGTTCCAGCATGTCCAGCATCACGTTGGTCATCGGGCGGAACGTGCCGCGTTCGATCAGGACGGCGCGTTTGTGCAGGACTTCCGCCGGCTCGACCACATCGCCACGGGCGGTGAACAACGCCGCGTTGGTCAATCGTTGATCCACCAGTTGCAGGCTCATCAAGCGGTGGTCCACCCCGGCAAACGACGGACCGCTGAACTTGATCATGTCCACTTCCATGCGCGCGCGGCCCAAGTCGTCGAGCAAGCTCCCGATCAATGCCAACGGTTCCTGGTGTCGGTAGAATGCGGCATGAATGAGATTGACGCCCAGCACGCCAAGTGCCTCCTGCTGGCGGACGTTGTCGTCGTCCCACAGCCGCGCGTGGATGATGATCTCCGAGGGTTCGGCGCGCGGCGCCGTTTGAAAGCGGATACCGAGCCAGCCTTCCCCCGGCTCCTGCCGCGAAAAACTTCGCGCGGCCACGGTGTCGGCAAACACGAAGAACTTCGTTCGTTCGCCGCGCGATTTGTCGAGCCGTTGCATCAGCCGCATCCACTCGTAGTCCAACATCCCTTGTAGCCGTTCCCGGCTCACGTAGCGCTTGCAGGCCCCGTAAATGGCGTCGGACACTTCCATGTCGTATGCCGACATTGTTTTCGCGATCGTGCCCGAGGCGCCGCCGACTTGAAAGAACCAGCGGACGACTTCCTGTCCCGCGCCGATCTCCGCGAACGTTCCGAAAACCTCCCGGTCGAGATTGACCTGGATCGCTTTCTGATGGGTGCCGCCCGCTTGCGAGTTCATTGACGGTGAACTTCGCCAACTACGGCCAAAAGTCAACCGGCGCGCAGCCGCCGCCGCAAATCCGGGCTGAGTTTCCCCGTGCAGACTTCCTCCACCGGCCCGGTCATCACGAGGTCGAGGTTGGGGCCGAGTTCAATCGTCAAGTCGCCGCCTTCCATGTGGACCGTGACGGTGTCGTCCACGAGTCCCTTGTCGAAGCAGGCCACTGCGACCGCGCAGGACGACGAGCCGCTCGCGAGCGTGTGGCCCGCGCCGCGTTCCCAGATCAACGCGCGCACATCGCCACGCCCCAACACTTGCGCGAATTGCACGTTCGTGCGGTTGGGGAATACGGCATGATTCTCGATTAACGGTCCCAGCTTCAACAAGTCCACCGACGTCACCTCATCCACAATGCTCACGCAATGCGGATTGCCGACCGACAACGAGGTGACAGGCAACAGTTGTCCGCCGACGTCGAGTCTCGTCAGGGTCCGGTCAATCACCGCGCGGCCCATGTCCACGCGCACCGCCACGCAACGGCCGCGCTGCAACATCAGTTTTGCCCGCACGACGCCGCCGAGCGTGTGGATGCTGAACTCCGTCTTCTTCGTGTAGCCGTGGTCGTAGAGGAACTTGGCGAAGATACGCAACCCGTTCCCCGATTTCTCCGCTTCCGAGCCGTCGGGGTTGAGGATGCGCAACGCGAAGTCGGCCCCCTTCCCTTTCGCCGGCACGTTCAACAGGATGCCGTCGGAGCCGACGCCGGTGTTGCGATGGCAGATGGCGCGGATGCGTTGTGGCGTCAACCGCACCCCGTCCATGACGAGGTAATCGTTGCCGAGACCGTGTGAGCGGACGAAATCAAAATCGCGTTTCATGTCGCCAAGAGAAGCACAAACCGTCCGCAACGGCAAGCGTTCCGATGGGCCGGGGTGCAATTCAAAGTTTTGGGCAGGTAGCATAGGCCTCCGTGCCTGTAGCGCTGCAAGACGGCGCAGGCAGGGACGCCTACGCTACCGGAACAGAATGATTCCACGTCTGCCCAAAGGTTCGAACTGTGCACCCGGCCGCCATTTGCTGTTTGACGAGGGAAAGCGTTCGGTACATTCTCCCTGCCGACAACCATGGGAACCACTTCACTTGAAGGCCAATCACTCGGGGAATTCCTGATCGTGTCCAAGCTCGCCTCCGGCGGCATGGGCACGGTCTATTCCGCGTGGCAGGCGTCGTTGAACCGGCACGTGGTCGTGAAGGTGTTGCCGGCGCATTTGGCCGCGGATGAGAAGTTCGTCGCGCGGTTCCAGCGCGAAGCCACCTGCGCCGCCACCTTCTCCCATCCCGGCATCGTGCAGGTCTATTCGGCGGGCGAAAGTGGCGGCGTCCATTACATCGCCATGGAACTGGTGGAGGGCGAGTCGTTGGCGGATCGCCTGGCGCGTGAAGGACGCATCGCGCCACGCCACGCGCTCGCCATCGCGGCGGACGTCGCGCGGGCGCTGAGCTACGCCTGGGAGAAGTCGCGCATGATTCACCGCGACGTCAAACCGCGCAACATCCTGCTGGCGACCGATGCCTGCGTGAAGGTCGTTGATTTCGGAATGGTCAAGTTCCTCGACACCGAGGAGCAGATGACGTCCACTGGCGTGCTGCTGGGCACGCCGCATTACATCAGCCCGGAACAGGCGAACGGCCGCAAGGACGCTGATTTCCGCGCCGACATCTACAGTCTCGGTTGCACGTTGTATCAAATACTGAGCGGCCATCTGCCTTACGAGCAGAAGGAAGGCATGGGGGTTGTGCTCTCGCACGTGAACGATCCGCCGCCGGAGATTCTGGATGTGATGCCGGACTGCCCGTCGGCCATCGTGGCGTTGTTGCGCAAGATGCTCGACAAAGACCCCGCCCAGCGCCACCAAAGTTACGCCGAACTGATCGCGGAGTTGACGGCGGCGGCCAGACGTCTTCCGGCGCCCGCCTTGCCACGGCAGTCGCGGTGGCCCCTGTACGCGACTCTGGGGGCGCTCATGATTATTACGGTGGCGGGCCTCCTCCTCTGGTCGCCGTGGAAGAATCGCGCCCCCAAACCAATCCAGCCAGGACAACCCTTCGTCGCTGCCACCGGAATGGAATTGCTGTACATCCCCCCCGGCGAATTTCAGTTGGGCAGCACGCCAGAAGAACGTGTGTGGGCTGAATCTAGCGGTAGTGGCGATCCAGTGTTCTTGGACCGGGAAGGTTACAAACCTCAAAAGGTGCAAATCTCTAAGGGATTCTGGCTGGGCCGCACGGAGGTTACGGTGGCTCAGTGGCAACAGTTTGTTGAAGCAACGCGCTTCGTAACGGAAGCAGAAAAACTCGGACATGCCTTTGCTCCTAGCGGATCTAATGATTCATCGGCCTCTTCTTGGCGGATTATCGACGGGGCAAACTGGCGAGATCCAAAACTGGGTTCCGCGTTGCAGCCAGATCATCCTGTTTCCTGCGTCTCTTGGGCTGATGCCATGGCGTTCTGCAACTGGCTCACCGAAGTGGAGCAGAAGGCGGGAAGATTGCCGCACGGCATGGTGTACCGACTGCCAACCGAAGCGGAGTGGGAGTATGCGGCCCGCGGCGGTCGCGCGACCAGGTTTTGGTGGGGTGATGAAGTCGAGGAGGGCCAAGGCCGGTTGAACTGGCGCGGTACGGACGACGGATTCGAGACGCTCATGCCCGTTGACCATTTTGACTCAGGTGGTCGCAACACGTTTGGATTGGCGGACATGTTGGGAAACGTGTGGGAGTGGTGTCTCGACCATTATGATCCGGGTGGAGCGCACGCGGATCTTTATCGAGCACAAGGAAATCGCTATGTGATGCGAGGCGGTTCGTTCCTGCATCAAGTCGCTTATAATCGCTGCGCGGCGCGACCCGGTTTTGGTCCCGATATTCCCCAAGCGTGCACCGGCTTCCGCGTGTGTTGCGGCGTCGAACCGAAGCCGGAGAGCCAATAGTTCTCCATTTCACTTTTCGCAGCCGAGGCGGAAGACTTTCTTTACCACGGCCTATGTCAGTCCCTCCTGTTTGAGTCTCCCCAACAGCGGCTTCCAAGCGGCTTTGACTTCGTCAGACAACCGTTGCGTCCAGCGCGGGAATTTTTCCGAACCGATGTTGACACGCGGCCACTCCTTCGGCATCCAAGGAATGCCCGGCCATTCGGCCATCGGCCCGCAACTGATTCGCTGCGGCCGTAAGCCACGAGCGCGCATCCGTTCCACGTTGGCCGTCAGTCGCGCGATGTCATCCGTCGTTTCGCCGACGCCGCTGCGGAGGCTGAAACGGTAGCGGATGCCGTGTTGCTGGAGCCAGCCCATCACACCGAATGCTTGTTCGACCGTGTGGCCTTTCCACAATCGTTGCAACATGGCATCTTCCAAGAACTCGATGCCCAGCGTCACTTCGCGCAGACCGGCCAGCGCGAGCATGGCGATTTGCGCCTCCGTTGCCGTGCGGATGTTGAGGTCGCTTATCCAAGTAATTTTCAGTGGCGTCACCAACCGACAAAACTCGTTCAGCCACCGTTGATCGGTGTTCACTTCATTGCAGAAGATGCTGATCGAATTGCCCGTCCGATCCGCTGCCGCCGTCGGCACACGGTGCAGCAACTCGACCAGTTCCTTCACTGCCAAGACCGGATCGCGGTTGACATGGCGCCGACTCGCCCACGGGCAATAGTGGCAGTGCCAGTAACATCCCGTGGCCACTTGATGCGTGACCACGCGAAATTCCGGCCACAGCTCATCGGGCATCGCGTCAATGGCCAACGGGAGGTCCGCGGTGAATGGCGATTGGCCGCCGGCGAACAGATCGAACGTTTCGCCGAATACGGCGCGCAGCGCGTCCCCGCCGCCGAACGGATTCGGCGCCAGCGACAAGTTCTTGCCTTCCGCAATCCACCGGGAAACGTGAGGTTCCAGGTCGAGGCCATAACCCCAGGTAAAAATCAACACATACAGATCCGCCGGCGGCAATGCGATCGGCTCGGCGCTCTCGACGTTGAATGGGAAAAACGCAACGCGAGCGCCGCGCCGGTGTCGCAGCCAAGTCGCCGCGTGCATCCCCAGAGCCGGCGTCCACCGCGCGAACTTGCCGAAGCAACATTCCTCTTGCTGGAAGAAGCCGCCGTTGTGGTGTCGTGGCAACAGAACGATGGCGTTCATCGGGCGTCACATCGAGGATGGCGGTGGCAATCGCTTCCGCGCGGCGCACCGCCGTCAGGCGGGCGGCGGATTCTTCCGTTTGTTGGTTTTGCCGGTCTTCTTTTCGCTGGTGGGGACGTAGCCCATCGCCTTGTACAGACCGCTGTTGGGGCCGTGCTTGGGATCCGCCAGAACGCCGGCGACGACGGCTTGCAGCTTCGGCGCGGTGGCCACGTCGGCCTGATCGCGTTGCTCCATCATCTTGGTCAGCAGGTCGTCGAGCCGATCAATCTCTTTGCGCGCTTCGACGGACGGTTTGACTGCCTCTTTGAACTGCGCCAGCGTCATGCCGGCAAACGAATCGGTGGGCGCGATATTTTCCCAGCCACTCAACACCAGTGTCAGCTTCTTCTCCACTACGGACGGACGAGTACTCATACGAACATCTCCTTACCTCTAGGGTTGGTTACCTCTCCCGTTCCTTAACCGTGGCACAACGCTAACAAAACCCCCTGTACCGTCAAGCCAATACGCAGGGCGAACGCATCACTCAAATCATTGTCATTCCGAGCTTGCGAGGAATCTCTGGAATCCCTCCGGAGAGAAGTTTGAGATTCCTCGCAGGCTCGGAATGACAGAAATAGATGGAAAAAG
>Ga0233425_10005183_pt1 | contig 20899 bp, 17 predicted proteins | sample Watercolumn_Towu_2_FD_181712 | JGI IMG/M metagenome (GOLD analysis project Ga0233425, IMG submission 181712) | Freshwater microbial communities from Lake Towuti, South Sulawesi, Indonesia - Watercolumn_Towuti2014_140_MG | ecosystem: Environmental > Aquatic > Freshwater > Lake | place...
GGGGGACTGGGGGCGCGTTCAGGGCTTCCTGGAGCCGATTCTTGCAAGTGCAGTCACTTCTCGTTGGCTATGTAGGGCAATAGAGGTCAGGGTAGATATTGTATGCAAAGGTAGTCAGATGCAGTCAGTGACGGGGGGGGGTCAGTGGAGAGCCAGAGTCCTGGTGCATGCCGCACGCCCACATCAATGGGATTGGATGACATGCCCCGTACAGACCTCAGTACCGGGTTCGGCAAGGGAGACGGTACTCACGGCACGGCGACGTCGAAGGTCCCCTCGATCACGAGGGTGTGACCGGCGCGGGGGCCGCCGCCGATGATCGTGGCCTGGTACTGCCCCGCGAGCCGCGCTCCGACGGTGTCGAGACGAAGCCACATGTCGATCTCGTCGGGGTACGTCCCGGCCGCGTCGCAGTACGCGATGACCAAAGTCTTCCATTCATCAGGGAGGTCCTCGAGCCCGGCCCACGAGTTGTCGGAGGTGATCAGGTTCACACTGACGGGGCCCGCCGCGTAGTCATCGCAGTCGTAGGTGCCCGGGGAGAGAGCGCCGTAGTCGCCGAGGTACGCCTGCACGTTGCGCCCCCAGTAGGGCAGATACAGGTACGACCCCGCTCCACCAGCCACCTCGGCGCCGAAGGACCGCGCCATCTCGATGCCGTCGAGGGTCCAGACCAGCACGGCGTCTGGATCTTCGTCGGCGTCGGTGTCTCCGTCGGCGTCCACGTCCACGTCTGCATCGATATCGGAGTCGGAGTCGACATCAGAGTCGGTATCGCCGTCGGTGTCGGCATCACCATCCCCGTCCACGTCGGCGTCACCATCCACGTCGGCGTCACCATCTCCGTCGATATCCGCGTCGGCATCCCAACCCGCGTCGTCGTCTCCCTCGCCCCGGCACGCCTGCGTGTCGATGAGAGCTGTTCCGATCAGGACCAGAAGTAGCCAGCGCATGACCACGTCTCCCTGGGCGAGTATCGCCGCGGGGCGGTCCGCGGAACAAGACGTCCAGGTGGAAACGGGATGGTCCATCCCGGGTCGGCGATCTGTTCCTGGGCTGACATGGGCAGTCGGGGTCACAACGTCCTGATGACCCGGATGATATGATCTATCCGTTGCGCGAGGGAGGGACGGTTCCCATGGACCAGCAAAGGATCGGGCATGGCGTGATGCAGGATCGCCCGCTCATCTGGCTGCTCTTCGGGATCGCCCTTCTCCTCATCGGTGCGTCCGCGTCCCGGCCCGGGAGCGGGAGTAGCGCTGGAATGGACGAAGCGGACACGCCGTTCACGGGTGCCGGTGGAACGCTGCGGGTCTACTGTGCCTGGCGCGGTGCCGACTACACTCCATTCCATCGCTGGGAACCGGCAACTCCCGCACCGATCGGGTTCGAGCCCGACGTCATCGCCCGCATCGCGGCTGAGCTCAACATGACGGTCGTGTACGTGGCGCCCCCGATGGGCATGACGAACCCTCGCATAGGGATGCTGACCCAGGGTCTGGCCGATGTCGTGATCTCGACCTTCTCGATCACGCCGGAGCGGAGCCGGCTGGTGGCCTTCTCGAGGCCCTACTTCGTCGACGGACTCGGCGCCATGGTCAGTGCGAACTCGTCCTTCCAGACCCCGGCCGAGCTCGCGGCGAGGCGACTCCTCATCGTCGGCGGGACTACGGGCGAGGCATGGGTGATCGCGAACTGGCCACAAGCTGTGTTGGTCAGGCAGGTGTTCAGCGACGAGCGCACCGCGGTGGTGAGCGGACAGGTCGATGCCTACCTGAACGACCGCTCCCACCTCATGAGACTCGCCGCCGGCGACCGCCGAGTACGTGTCCTTCCCAGCTACCTCACCCGAGAGCCCTGGGGCGTCGCCGTAGCCCGCCACGACACGTCGCTCCTCGCCCGGATCGACGCCGCGCTGGCGACCCTGGAGGCGAACGGCGAGCTCGCTACGCTCCAGCGCCGGTGGCTGGGGCCGTGAGTATGGGCAGCAAGCAAGGCCGGAAGAAGAAAGCTCCCGCAAAGAAGCGCCGGAGCATCGCCGAGCCGCGCACTCGCCTCGCCGGCGCGCTCCGCAGGCTCGAGGACGCCCTCGCCCGCGATCCGCAGGACCTCGGGGCCCGAGTTCGGTCGTTCCACGCCAGGTTCCACGACTACTCGCCGATGAACAGAACCCTGATCTTCCTCCAGCGCCCCGATGCCACGTTCGTGATGGGGCGCGAGCAATGGAGGTCGAGGCACGGGCGGGAGGTGAAGAAGGAGGCGGGGGCGATCTTCATCCTTGCGCCCGAGCTGGGGCGGGGCGACCCGTCCACCGCGATCACCTTCACGCACGTCAAGGTGTACGACGTCTCGGACACGAACGGCGAGCCCTTCGCGCCGCCGGCTCCGCCTCCGGCCCGGGCGAGCGAGGAGCTCGTCGCGGAGCGGCTCCGGGAACTGGAGGCGTGGGTCCGTGGCTCCGGGCTCAAGCTGCGATACGAGGCCCGGTCCGTCAACGCGCTCATCGACGGAGCGACGAACGGGTTGACGATCTGGGTCCGGCCCGACCTCGGCCCGGCGGACCGGCTCGCCGTGCTGGCGCACGAGATCGCCCACGTGAAGCTCCACTTCCGGAAGAATAAGCGCGGTCACATGGAGATCGCCGACGCGTCGGGCCAGCGCCCCAGCCGGGACCTCGCGGAGCTCGAGGCCGAGCTCATGTCCTTCCTCCTCCTCGCCTTCTCCGGCATCGACTCGTCCGAGGGTTCCGCTGCGTACCTCAACTGCTGGAAGGCCAGCATGACCAGTATCCGGGAGCGCGCCGAGCGGTGCTTCGTGGTCGCCTGCTCCGTCCTGCGGGAGTGCGAGCGGCGGAGCTACCGCCGGCTCGTGGACGAGGACACCGTCGTCATTCTCGAGGAGGCCAGGACCGCGCTGGAGTGATCTCCCCTCATCAGGGCCTTGACTGTAGTGCCCAGTTTGCGTTATTGGCACTACATGCCGTTCGTGCGACGCAAGAAGAACCAGCTCCTGGTGGTGCACAACACCCGGACACCGGAGGGCAAGGTCAAGCAGCAGGTGCTCCACACTTTCCCGTCACCGGCCGATCTCGAGGAGACCCTCACCAGAGGGTGGAGCGCCTGGTGCAAGGATATGAAGTGGCGCTTTCCCGAACCGCGCTGGAACTGGACGTGGCTCCAGATCCAGCTCCGCGAGGCGCTCGAGCAGTGGGTGTCCGAGGAACCTTCAGGCGCCTTGGCCCGCCGTGAGTCGAGGCTCTCCAAGGTGCTCGATGAGCTCAACACGACCCTCGGCCGGCTCTCACGGGCGCGACCCGAGGATACAAGAGCCCTGGAGAGGCTCGACCCGGCGCTCAGACAGGTCCGGGAGAAGTTGGGCCGGGTTCTGGACCCTCCGACCGGACCCACGGCTGCGGTCCCCGCCAATGGACACGTTCTCGACGCTGGGGACAAGGAGGAGGCAGATATGGAGTTCGATGAAGGGATGGAGCACTGGTGGGACGGGGACCGGACCGCAGCATGCCGTTACTTCCGCAAGGCTGTGAAGATCGACCCGCTTCACTCCGAGGCGAACAATCACCTGGGCATCTACCTCATGGAAAGTGGCCGGTTCAAGGATGCAGAGCAGCACTTCGAGCGAGCCATCGAGGGAGGAGAGCGGAACATCAGGAGAGAGCACGGACTCGTCGCGTGGGGATGGCTCGAGAACAGGCCCTACCTACGAGCCCTGGGGAACCTGGCCCTGCTGCGGCGGCGCCAGAAGCGGTACCAGGAAGCACTGGATATCTGGGAGCGGCTCCTGACCCTGAACCCGAACGACAACCAGGGCGTGCGGTACCTCCTCGGCGAGGGCTACCACCGCCTCGGTCAGCTCGAGGACGCTCTCGCCGCGTACGAACGCGGCATCGACGAGCCAGGGGGTTGCTACAGCCGGGCACTCCTGTTTCATCAGATGGGTCGAACCGAGAAGGTCGGTACGGCCCTCGTCCTGGCCTTCGCTGGCAACCGGTACGTTCCGCCCATGCTCCTCGGCGAGCGGTGGGAGCGGGTCGATGGTTTCCACTGGACCGGCGCGGCCGAACCCGAGTGGGCGGCCGAGTATGTGAACGAGCAGGGTGACCTGTGGCGGAAAGTCCCAGGCTCGGCCGACCTGCTCCGGCACTGGTGGCACGCCGAGCCGGTCCGTGAGTGGATGGCGAGGATCGACGAGCTCACGGTCCGCCTCGGTCATCTCGAGCCCGGAGACGAACGGAACATGGTCGTCGCGGAGCACTCTGGTTTGGTCTCTGTGGAGATGGCCAGGATCGTGGCCGCGAAGGTGGACCCCAGGGCCGAGGGTCGGGCGCGGACCCACAAGAAGCCGCACGTGGCCTCGCTCGATGAGGTTCGCATCAGGCGGGAGCCCGACGGTGCGGTCATCGAGTACGCCGACGAGAATGTCGAGACCACGCACCTCGTACTCCGAAACAAGGCGGAGTCCATGACCGACGAGGAGATCCTCGAGTTGCACAACGAGATCATCGAGACCCGTGAGGAGATGCGACACGAGTACGAGCACGTCGCGGTCGAGGTGCCGCTGGGCCGGCCGCAGATCGACTTCAGCCCGACCTCTCGGCAATGGGGGGCACGGGGCGACGTGATCCGCGCACTCATCGAAGACGAGGAAGGCGGGCAGGTGAAGATCATCATCGACGATGTGGCGTTGTCCATCGAGGAATTCGGGCGTCTCCTCGTGACCCACGCCGGCTGGGGCATGAGGCTGGTCTTCGTTCCGGACGACGAGATCCACCTCCAGCCCGAGATCGTCGTACAGGAACCGGAGGAGCGATAGAGCCCGAGGCATCCTCATCCCTGGTCGTCGCACAGAGGGCACCGCTCGGCCGGGGTCCTGGATTCGCCCAGAAGGCCCCCGCCATCGCACCGGGCGTGGCGGCGGGTCCCCGGGGGCGGCTACGCAGCGTCACCGAAGGGACACGGGCTTCCTGCCTTTCCTTCTCGGAGAAGCGCGAAAATCGCGCACTCACATGGCTGTGGAAGCTGTAAACTGTAGTGCAACCGGTGGCAGGCCTGATCGGAAATGGAGGGTAGTGCAATTGGCCCGAAGCCGAGACATGGAAGGGCCTGAAGTCCGTCCCTCAAGTGGCGCGATCGTCATCGAGCACAACCTCGACCCTGCGCGATTCATGTGGCTCTGGGCCAAGTATGTACGCGGGATCGACGATACCAAGCACTGCACGGCCTGCCTCAAGGGCTGGTACAGCAAGCGCCTGAGCGGCCACAACGTGGCGCTGCGCGAGACACCGCGCCTCGTCATGGACGAGCACGATGCTGGAGTGTACAGGTCGATCTACGTCTGCGGCGTGGCGAAGCAGGGGTATGCTCGCCACCTCAATTACCCGTATAACCTGCACACCGCAGTGCTGCCCGCGCCGGGCCGAAAGGACAGCTTCCGCTTCGAAAGATGGGAGCTCCAGGTGACGAACGGAATCTTCGATCCCATCCCATCCCTCGAAGACTTGCCTGGAAGGTTCCGCGCTCTTCCAGACGAATTCACGACCTGCCGCATCTTCAGGTGGGCGGTGTGCCGGGGTGCTCAGCTCGTCAGATGAAAGCCCTCGATCGCGAGTCCGTGCTCGGTGAGCACGGAAGAGACGGTTTGGAGATCGGGCCCAAAGCCGCTGAAGTCAAACAGGCCCATCTCGACGAAGCGACGATCGAACGCGACCTGCTCCTCGTAGTGCGGGAAGTCGGCGGTGATGAGCCGACTCTTCTGGAACAGGACCTGGAGCGAGGTGGGATCGCTGCCGTGGTCGATGTAGACAACCTTCTGGTGCCTGAGGTCGACCTTGATGCGTTCCTGAAGCACCGGCAGGGGCTTTCCCTCGAAGTCGTCGTAGAGGAGAAGTGTGACTTTGCCAGAGCGCGTGTGGAGCTTGATCACGTCTGCGGTCTCGACCTCGCCGAACAGACGAACCGCGGCGCCGAGGTAGACGCGGAGCACGGGCGGCAGCCGGCCGGCGAGTGAGGAATGGAGCCGGAGCGAGCTGCCCGGGTCCAACAGGCCGAGGCCGGTCGCGGCAGCCTCCTTGCACGCGGTTTCGATGACCTCGGGCCGGCCGATCGAGTAAAGGAGAGCCGTAGCCTGCTCGTGTGCGGCCTTGGCAGTGCCGCAGAAGGCCTTGATATCGCGCTGGATCGATTCGGGCAGCGAATGGAACGAGCGTCGACGCTCGAAGAGGTTCAGCGCGAGGTAGACGAGGAGATCGCCCGTCCGCTCCTTGCGAGCCGCCTCCATGGCCTCTCCGCCCTTCTCGTTCGCAAGGTGCCGGAGGGTGCGGCCGAGCGTGCCGATGGCCAGAAGCTCTCCCATGCGCGGGAACTCCTCCACAGCCGGCACGCGGCCGAGCGCGAGGCAGTTCGACCAGAGCGCCTCGAGTACCTCCTGGTTCTCGGGGGCTTTCCAGACCGAGCGCGTCCTCGAAGCACCTGCTACACGCCGCTGCCGCGGTCTCAGGGCGAGGACCGGTCGCGGCACAGATGGCAGGCGCGACGGCGACGGCTTGAGGGATCGCTGGTTGCGGCAGTGTTGCCTCTCGGCGAGGAAGACCTGCTCGTCCTGGTCGGTTCTGAAGACGAAGAATGTCCCAGGAGTTACTGGAATCGGCTCGCGGCCGAGCTCATGCTCAAGATAGGCCCGAAGCTCGTCCTGCGTGAAGTACTTCTGGAACGTGCCGCGGGCAGTCAGGACCCCGTCGCGGAAGAGCCGCTGCCGTTCGTAGGCCGTGCGACCGCCGATGAGCACTGCGACGGCGAGGACGCGTCGTGCCAGGGAGTATGCCTTGGAGAGCGCGGCTCGACGCTCATTTCCGTCCTCGATCACATTGAGAACGAAGCCTAGGTTCACGATTTCTGCTTCGATAAGCGGTTCGTCCGGCGCGAAGTACGGGTCCCAGCCCTGGGCCTGAACGCCCTGTTGCCGTAGAAGGGCGACGTCGTCTCCACGACCGCACCCGTAGTCCAAGACCGACCACCCGCGGCCGAGATATCCATGGCGAGCCAGGGCCTGTATGGGTGTGGACAGAGCGCGACGTTGGATCGCCGTCCGGTGGCGCAGCACGGGCGACGCTGAGCCCGGGGCCGCTGATTCCCCCCCGGCCGTAGGTAGGCAGTCCTGTGTCGCAACTAACCGCAGGCCCTCAACGCGCACGCCTCGGCTGCGGAGGGTCTCCTCCCATTGAACGAGGAAACCGATAGCGCCTGGGTCGTCGAACAGGCCAGACGCCTCAGCCGTGGCCGTGAGCTCGACGAGCTCGCTCGAGGCTGGGTGATCGGCGAGAAGCATCTCCTCCTTGCGGTGGAGGACGGGCGGGTTGTCGGTCCGACTGTACTCCCGGAAGCTCACAGTCCCCGTAGTGAGGTCTATCGAGGTACTCGCGGCCAGGGCCGGGAAGGCCTCGGTGAAGAAGCCTGGATACGTCAGCAACGACAGCCGCCGCTCCCGCAGGGAGAGCTTCACCACGTCGAAGTCCCCGTCACACACGGCAGCCAGCGTCGTAGCCTCAATGATTGCGGTGCGAGCGCCTTCTGGCAAACCACCAACGGCCGACTTGTGGATATAGACGGCGTCGTGGATTCGCTTGCCAAACGGCAGATCGCGCAGACCACAAAAAATGCCCTCGGTTGCTCCTTTCTCGTGACCACCGCACCCTATAGTCTCGGACATGCGTACCTCGTTGTTACTCGGGCGGAGCTATCGCAAGGCCCACGAGGTCAGCAATCGTCTGGAGGCCCGGATTGCCGAAGAGGAGCCCGATCCCCCGATGAAGATGGAGGCGGAACTGCTGGGCAAGCACCTCGTCGTCCAGCCCGACGCCGTCGATAAGACATCTCTGGCGAAGAAGGGCCAGATACAATTGCTCCTGGGTCCCGCCGAAGACCTTCCACGTCATTTCGACTGAGCTATCGGCTGGAATGCGGACGACCGTTGGCGGCTCCGCATCGGCAAGGGACGCGGTAAAAGCCCAGCGGCACAGCACGTTCCAGTTCTGTATCCCGGTGCGGCGTTTGAGCACGATAAGCTGTTCCTTTGCCTGCTGCGAGAGGTAGATGTGCTCGATGGGCGCGTTCATTGGGCATGGCCCTCCCAGAAGTACCCGGGCAGCACATACGTTGCGCCGGCTGAATCGTCGTGCTCCAACCTATACTCTCGCCCCACCCAGGGTTTCAACAGTGCATAGTAGCGAGAATCGATTTCCTCGTCGGTCGATAGCAGCAGGACCTGGTGGCTCGCGTTCGGGAAGTAGTTCTGAACGATATTCCTGCGGTGCCGCGAGTCGAGCCGACCGAGCGGCGTATCGATGACGGCAGGAAGCGCACGACCGGACGCTCGTGCAAGCCCCCAAAGAAGCGAGACTGCGACGAGCTGCCGCTCGCCCATCGAAAGCCTATCAGGGTTCAGCTCTGCGCCGTCCGGGTTGAGCAGGTGCAGGGAAAAGTTTATAGGGTCGATCTCGATGTCCGAAACGAGCCGTCGCTTCCGAAGCAGGGAGCCGAGGCTCTCCATGACGAGCACCCGAATGCGCTCGAGGTGGTGATGCAGGACGGCCACGCGAAAGGATCCGAGGACGTCACGCGTCGCAGTCGCGCGCCTCACCGTGCGCTGGGAGTCCTCGCACGAGAAGTCAGCGTCCAGAGCGTTCTCGATCTCGGAGCGAAGCTCTGCTTCAAGGCTTTCGAACTCCTGGCGCAGGTGAGCAAGGCTCATCTCCTCGGCCCGCACCGCGTCTTCTGCGGCACGGAGGCGAGCCGCGGTATCTTCCCGGGCCCCAACGATGGCCTGCATGGCCTCCTCGTCCGGGATTGCCGCGATCTTCCTCTGGCACCGAACGATCTCACTGCGGAGCGACTCCTCCCGCTTAAGCAGGCCCTGCGTGTGAAGTCGAGTCGCGTCCCCGCCTCGACGACGCAGCCCATGAAGAGCGCTCCGAGCCTCAGCAGAAATTCGGAGCTGACCCGGATCCTGAGTGTTGGTCTCGAGCACTTCCAGGTCCGCCGCAAGCTCGCGTGCCACGCTCTCGACAACCTTCTCTGCGAGGCCTTTCTCCTCGAGACGACGAAGTAGGCGCTCATCGCGAACGACAAAGGCTTCTCGCAGGACAGCCGCGTACCGATCACGCTCCTCACGTTCGTCGCGATTCTCCAGATCGCGCATCATGTCCCTGAGAAGGAGCAGTGGTGCATCGCCTGCCGCCACCTCGCGCAACTCTGTCTCCACAGCCACGAGCTCCTTTTGAAGCCCACCCAGGGTGTCCTCGAGCTGAGCGCGTTTTCCAAGCAGCTCGCCACCTTCGCTCCGGAAGCGGAGGTCGGCCGCGTGATGTTCGGCGCGGTGCTCGTCAGCGATGTTCCGCGCCGCTGCGGCGGCCTGTACAGCCACCTCGATACGCTGCCGAAGTCTGGCGATCTCCTGCTCCCGAAGATCGAGATCCCTCCGGTTCTTTTCATCGACTCCAGCGAGCTGCTTCCTGCGGACGAGGAGGTCCAGATCGATGCATAGTTGATCGACGAGGTCGAGTCCGAGAAGCGCGTGGAGTCCGGTGCGGAGAAGCTCGCTCGAGCTCGTCGTGTCCGCGAGGTGCTCGATTTGCTCGCCGTCGAACAGTAGTAGCCGCGACAACCCCAGGGGCATGAACTGCTCAACGAGGTCATCCCATTGGTCGGTGAGGAGGTCGTTCTGGAGCCCGTCTTCGTCGACCTGCACGTACTCGTGTAGACCCCGCGCAGTCGCTCGCCACGTCCTCGCCACTCGATAGGTGTGCTCCACCCCCTCGGAGTGGTGGCGGAACTTCAGCTCGACCGCGGCACCATCCTGGGGAGAAACCCCGCGGTGGATGGAGCGCAGTAGGTAGTCGTGGTAGGCAGCGCCATTACGGTTCGAGATCCGAGCGCGTTTGCCAAAGAGAGCCAGCTGGAGCGCGTCGAGCAGCGTGGTCTTGCCCGTTCCGTTCAACCCTCCGAGCAGTACGATCGGTTTTGCCTGGGATACAGGCGCGAGGGAGATCTCCTGACGATCACAGAACACGCCGAAGTTGTGCAGGACGAGCTTGTCGATGATCATAGCCGCCCCCGGTCCTTGTCGGCGGTGGATTGGCTCTCCGGCACAGGGGTCGCCTCAGTCGGGACGAGCGCGAGCTGCTCATAGCGTCTCTCCTTCGCCGCATCCCTGGCTTTTCGCTCCCGAAGCAGCCGCTCTACGGCTTCGGCCTCGCTGTCGTACGAGTGCCTGGAGAGCGCCCGATCCAGCTCGTCAAACAGCCCGGCACGACGAGTCTTCGTTCGGTATCGCCACTCGATGTCGAGCATCTCGCGCGCCAGCGGGTAGAGGCTATGGTCGCCTGCTTCCATGCAGGCCGCCCTGAGCAGGGCCATCTCATCGCTGCGAAAGACCGGCGCCTCGTCCATCTGCGGCCCTGGGTAGGTGCGACCAGTCGTTTGCTCGTATATGCGGGGCAGATCATCTTCGACCTCACGCTTGTCGACCACCCAGATGCGCCGGATCTCCTCGAGCTCAGCGAGGGTGACGAGATCGATCTGCCGCACGTGCTCGGGCCCATTCGCCCTGATCCACTCCTGTGCCTCAAGCACGCTCCTCAGCCATGCCTGCCTGGCTGATTGCGTGTAGGGGCCGGGGATCGGGCGGTCGTGAAAGAGCTGGACATTGCCTCGGAGGCGGCGGTAGTCACGTAATGGACGGTCGTCTTTTACGTCGAGTGCATTCCGGATGCGAAGGAGCGGCATCATCCACTCCTTCTCTTGGTCGTTCTGGATCATGGCTGCCATCGAGCGGTCTTGGTCAACGAGCGTGCACACCCAGCATCCGAAGCGGCTGTCGCCACAGCTAGGCGTCGAGGTGTCGACAACGAGCGGGCACTCGCCGTCCTCCGACGCCCCAGAGTACATGCCCAGGAGGTCCTTGTTGTCGATGCCCCAGGGGTTCGGATACTGCATAAGGAAGAGCCAGACGTCATCGTTGCTCCAGTCCTCGACAGGCGTGTAGACGAGCGAATTGGCGAGGCTCGCGTTTGGGCTGAGCCGATCGCGGACTCGTCGTGCTTCGCGTCGCGCCATGAGCCCGGCACGCTTCGCGCTCTCGGCTTTCCTCGTACCGAGAACGAGGATCGCCTCGCCGCTCTCGCGGACCACGTTTCGGATGAAGGTGTTCGAAGGACGAATTTTCATCCGCTCAGTGCACCAACGGAACTTGGGCTTCGGCCGGGGGTAGCCGCGCCCGATGAGATTCACCCAGAACGTATCTTGGATCGCTGGCGTGAGGCGGTGCGGGATGACGGGAAGCCCTGACTCCTCGGCGAAACTACGCATTCTAGCCAGGGATTTATCGACCCACACCGCGACGACCGGGTTCTCGACGAGTGTGTCGGTGCTGATGACGTGGACGGGCTTGCACCGTTCGCTGGACGGAAGGAGAGCAAGGGCGTTCACGACGAGCTGGAGGACGGCCGTCGAGTCCTTGCCGCCGCTGTAACCGACCACCCAGGGAATCCCGTCGCTGCGATAGAGCTCTCCGATCTCGACGAGCAGGTCGTCCACCACGGCCGCGAGCCCGCGGTCTCCAAAGGCCGTCTTCCGTGCACGACGTTCACCCATTTCGGCCTTGTAGGTAGCTCTGCTCGACGCGAAGCTCGTCTGGGTTCAGCGGCTGCTTGAGATGGGTCTTGATTGCGTTCGTCGTGAGAATGACGTTGTTCCCCGCCTTCGAGACTCTTCCGCCGATCATGGCCCTACCCTCCCAGAGCTTGGTGTTCTGCCGCGACCAGTCGAGAAGGTGGAGCTTCTTGAGAGGTGTCTTCCAGCCCGTCTGGGTTCTGAGGAGGCTGCAGCCGACCCGGCCGAGTGCCTGCAGGATGATACCGTGCGAGTGGATGAAGTCCCGCCGCACCTCGAACGCGGTCATCTCCCGATCTCGGACCATCTGCCACTCCGGAAACTGCCCGGCTACGCTCTCCCAGAAGTCCTGCGCGAGGGCAGCCTGTGCCTCGAACGGTTCGCCCCGCCGGTCGACTAGGAGCGACGCTGTCGCGTGGTAGAGCGCGCTCAAGGTGAACAGGCGCCGGCTTCGAGGCGAAAGCGTCGACCTCTCGACCTCGACCAAGTTGCGGAACGGCTCGGCCTTGAAGGAAAGGAGCTTCGCGAGCTGGGCCATTTGGTCCCGGTGGTCGTACAGCACACCCAGGGACGTCGTCACCCTGACAGCATGGCGGTTCAGGTCAGCGAACATCTGCTGGCAGCGTTGAAGCCCGCGGTCCTGGAAGAAGACGACCGAAATGCTCTCGTCCGCCAGGTCCGAGTTCTCGCGGAGCGCCATCTCGATCGCCGCGCGCCGATGCTGGCCATCGTTGATGACGAACTTGGACTGCATCGAGACATGCAAGGATCCAAGCCGGTAGCTGTCTCCCGTGCCCGCCACGGGCACGAATCTGAGGTCGCCATCAATCGAAGCCGTGATCGAGGAGAACGTATAGGTGTCTGTGTTCTCGAGCACATAGCGGGACAGGTTTGGCAATCGCGCCTTGTTCAGGCGACGTTGCGCGCGGAGTTCGGGCACGAGCTCGTCCTCATCGAATAGAAAGATCTTCGGCAGGAGGCGCAGCGGGCACATTGAGACGTAATACTCTCGCTTCGCCTGGACCCCCCGAATCGCAGGGAAGACGTACTCGAACTGGGCAACCCGCTCTGTTGGGGGGTTGACTTCAGTGGTCGGCATGGCCGAGCATGTATCCTGGTCGGTTATGTTTGTCAAACGGAAAACAAACAGATGCCATTACTGAAACATCACACGGTCATCATATCAAGCGAGCAGACCTCTGGATGGCAAGACGGCGAGCGTCCAGTATACCTGGATTGTAACGCCACGACCCCGCTCGACCCGCGGGTGCGAGAGGCGATGGCACGTTACCTCGTCGAGGAGTACGGAAACGCCGGCTCGCGCACCCATACGTACGGTGTAAACGCTAAGCAGGGCGTAGAGAACGCGCGACGGGAGGTGGCCGAGGTCGTCGATGCCGAGCCGGATGAGGTGATCTTCACGAGCGGAGCGACCGAGGCCAACAACCTGGCCATTCTCGGACTCGCGAACGCTGGTCAAGCATCAGGTCGCATGCATCTGGTGAGCACGCAGATCGAGCACAAAGCCGTGCTCGAGCCGCTCGAGCACCTTCGGTCCCGGGGATTCTCACTCACGCTCGTTCCGCCCTGTGCCGGAGGCTGGGTCGATCCTGCCGCGATCGTCCGGGCGCTTCAGCCAGATACCCTTCTCGTCTCAGTCATGGCCGCGAACAACGAGACCGGAGTTCTTCAGCCAATCGACGAGATCGCTGCGTGCCTTGCCAACCACGCGGCGTACCTCCACGTCGACGCTGCCCAAGTGTTCGGCAAGGAGATCGACCTGCTCAGGGCAACTCGCATCGACTTGCTCAGTGTGAGCGGGCACAAGATCTATGGACCGAAAGGCATCGGTGCCCTCGTCGTGCGCCGACGCGGATTCTCACGCCCGCCCCTGGAGCCGTTGATGCACGGCGGTGGCCAGGAGCGCGGCCTTCGTCCGGGCACTCTCCCTGTGCCTCTCGTGGTGGGCCTGGGCAAGGCAGCCGCCTTGGCTTTGCGCGAGCATTCTACTCGCCGCGCTGCGTGCCTCGCGTACCGGCGTCAGCTCCTCGATGAGATTTCCCCTCTCGGTCGGGAGTTGAACGGTGACCAAGATCGCTGCCAGCCCCACGTCCTCAACGTCAGCCTGCTGGGTCTCGATTCTGAAGCGGCCATGGTCGCGCTTAAGGACGTTGCAGCCCTCTCGAACGGCTCGGCGTGCACCTCTGCCGAGTATAAACCAAGCCACGTCCTCCAGGCCATGGGCCTACCCGAGTCTCGCATCCGCGCGGCACTCCGTTTCTCCTGGCATGAGGCGACCAGGAGCGTGCCACCGCTATGCTCGATCCTGACGCCCTTCATCGCGCGGCGAGGAACCTGAATCATGGTTGATAAACGTTGTGGAAAAAAGCCTGACGCCCACCGGCCGCAGCATGGGAACGTGTGTGTCGAGCCGCTCAGGATGCACGCCTGTCAATTGTGCAACAGCACCTTCTTCATTTGCAGGCCACACGACCGCAGGCTTGTCTACTACTCTGTCATTTATGCGAGTCGAGATGAGGCTTCATGCGCATCACACCAACCCCGCCAGCCGCCTCACTCTGGCATCGTTCGAGTCATCACCCTGTGAATCTCCTCCGAGGTCATCGAGGATGTCCAATATCACTTCGAGTCGGTCCACATGCCGACTGCTATCCAGGCGACGTTTCAGCTCAATCAAACCCGTATTGGCGTAGCGCTCAAAAAGATCAAATCGGTCGTCTGTTCGGTCGTCAGCTAGGATTTCTAGGGTGCCGTGGGCTGCTACAGCAAGAGCATTGATGTATCCATCGTCCTCGGGACTCTGGAAGTACTCGAGGCGGATTCCCTCTCCGTACCGTTCAGGTCGTTCGTGCTGGTCTTTTTTGGAGTTGATGGTGTATCCCATCGCCGCAGCGAACATCATACCCTTCTGCTTCGTCTGGAATAACCTTAATTCCTTCAACTCGTCCAGAACGATCTCTAGATCCTTAGGGGGACGGATGCGGTCTCTCACGGCATGATCTCCTTCAGCTCTGACCAGTCGAAGACGGTATCTGGCTCAGCGGCGACATACTCCACCGGGATTCCGCGGAAGTTGATCGTCTCACCCGTTTCCTTAGGAGTGTGGAGGGTCAGCACGTACGCGGATCCCACAGCGATCCCCAAGGCATCCTCCACTTCACCTTGCCACTGGTCGTAGTTGGTCACTAAAACGATCTGAGGCACTGTACGGCGCAGTCCGACAGGGACGGTGCGCTTGAAGCTGTCCATCGTTGCGAAGGGTGCGTCCATGACCAATGGGTACTGGCCGCCGGCGAAGAGGAATCGTTTTCCATCCCTAGAACCCTGGGCCTGGTCAGCCAACTTGATGAGCGAGGTGACAAACGCCAAGGCCAAGGCCCTCTTGTTGGCCGACGACGAAGCCGAAGGGCGCCACTGGTTGTCGCCACCAAGCTCCTTAATGGACAGGCGAAAATCGCTATCAAACTGAACGCGGCGCGGAAGCTGAGCGATCTCATCCCACTTGAGCTGAAGCTCGTGGTCCAAGTTCTCCTGCACTAAGGCCACCCATCCGGTGCGGAGCTTCTGGAGGCCCTTGCGGACGTTCGTTGCTGCCTGGATCTGCCGACTGATGCGCGATTCCTTCTCTTGGTCCTTCGCGCAGCGATCACGCTCGGTGCGGCGCTGTTCGAGGGTTTCCTCTTGCTGGGCGAGCTTGTCTTCGGCTCGCGAGATCCTGAGCCGAACCTCGTGCAACTCGCTGTCATGTCTGTTCTTTGCCGCTTGAAGGTCTCTCGCAGATTCCTGGCGGAAGTCGCGGCCTCGGAGTTCGCCCTCCACCCGCGACCGTTCTGCCTCGGTGATTTCGAGGGCGGACTCGAGCTCAGATATCTCGATGCGCCGCTGGTCGAAGTCATCGCGGAACATGTCCTTGCGGCGTTGCAGGTGGGCGATCTCGCCGCCTAGGTGGGTTATGGCAGTCTCGAGAGCCCCCAGTGCGGAGGTGTTGCGCCACTCGGCGAGGCTTCGTCGAGCCTCTTCGTCGATGGACTTGCCGCAGATGCAGACGCCAATACCTAGCAGGTCGTCGACGAACTGGGGCTTGATCTTAGCTGGGATCTCTCCGCTCTTCCGTGCCTCGCTGGCAAGTTTCACACCGACGGACAGTACGTCGGAGCGCAGGTGGAGGTACCCGTCGGCTGAGATTCGATCGGCTAGCTCCCCTCTTTTCTCTTTGATCCGCTCTACGAGGTACCCGAGCTTCTGGTCCAACTCGCGGCGTTTCTCCACCAGTGGACGAACCTCCTCGATCTCGGCCAGTCGATCTTCGACTTCCTCTACGAGCTGCAGGATCTTCTTCTCTTGCTGACGCTCTTCCGCGATCTTGGCGGAGAGGGAGTCCATGTCGGACTGAAGCTCCTCCACCTCTTCCGTGAGGCGTTTCGCGTCGCCGGACGATACTTCCTTCAGGTCGCGCTCAAGGTTCCTCTCGACGTCGACCAGGTGAGCGATGGAACGGTCCAACACGAGCAAGTCAACGAACGTCTCCACCGCTCCCTTGAGCTTGTCGGAGCCTGCCTGAGCGACGAGCTCCTCAAGGTCCTCGCCCCGAAAGAAGAAGAACCCGGCCAGCTCCTCAGGCAGAAGTAATCCGATCTCTTGGTGTGGATCCCTGTCGTTGATAGAGCGGGTGACACCCTTCTCGTCGGTGACATCGACGTTCAGCTTCTCAGTATCCGCATCGTCAAGCCTACCGTCCTGGAGCTTGCACAGCCCGGCGCTACGCTCGATGGTGTATGTTTGCCCGCCGCTTTCTAATATCAATCGGACATTCGACTTCACCTCCTGCCCCACAGGCGTGGCTTCGACGGCCTTGTGGGAGATGATTTCCCCAGGGTTTTCGAAGTCCTTACGCCCGTACAGGCACCAGAGGCAGGCGTTGAGGAACGTGGTCTTCCCAGAGCCGTTTTCGCCCAGGATAAGCGTCACCGAATGATCTCCGGGCGGCGCAAACCGGATGGTGTACGTCCCGGTGATCTGTCGGAAATTAGTGATACGAAGCTCACGAAGAATCATCGGATAGTCCCTTTAATCACATCCTGGATGCTTTTCTTCAGGCCATGCGGCCTGAGGAGATGACGGTGCTCCGCCTCGATTTTCAGCGTCGCCTCCAGGATATCCCTCTCCTCGGGGGAGAGCTGCTCCCAGATCTCAGCGAGGAGCTGCTGTTTTCGTTTATCGATCTGATGCCAGTCGGACTCGGTTGGATTCATTGCGTCCCCTCGCTGAGCCGATGTCGTGGCGCCAGCATATCCAGAAGATGCATTTTTGTCAGCAGGGGGAGGAGTGCGTACCGCGCGTCCACGGAGTTTCGCGCGAGCTCGATGAAGTCCACAGCCCGCTCCATCTCCCGGCGAACCAGCCGCTGCTCGGCGACAAACCCACCTGGATCGAACTGTTGGTCGCCGGGCGGGATCACGAAGAAGTCGAAGATCTCGGCCTGGAGCTTGCCCTCGGACCGCCGTAGGACGCGTCCCCGGCGTTGGATGAACTGCCGCGGATTGGTGGAGCTCGCCAGGATAAAGGCCCGCCGAACGTCGGGGATGTCCACACCCTCGTCGAGACAGCGGATAGCCACTAACGCCTGGAGGCGCCCCTCTCGGAATGCCTCCAGCGTTGCTACTCGCTCTTCGGGCGGGGTCTCGTATGTGTAGGGGGCAACCCGCATCTTCAAGTCCCGGCCGAGCAGTCTAACCGCAGCCTCCACTTGTCGGATTACAGTATTGTCGTGGAGGTCTGCTGGGTCCCGGTAACGGGCCCCCCCCCCCAGTTCCTCTGGGTACTCGGACCTGCCGTCGCCGCAGTAGACGAGGTTGAACTCGGTCCGGGTCATGCCTTCCATGACCTTGCGAAGCGCAACCAGCTTGTTACGAGCCGCACCTATGAGCCGCGCCCGGCGTATGAGGAGGCGGAAGGCAAGCTCGCTCTTCTCAGGGTCACCGCTGGGACCCATCAGGCGCGCGATGGATTGAGTCAGGCGTAGGTACTCCTCCATCTCGTCGGCATCCAGATCTACCAAGACCGGATGATAAACGTAGGGCGACAGGACCGTCGGTTTGGCGCGGAGGGCCTCGGCGAGGCCGAACCGGATCACCGGCTCGCCAAAGTACTCCTGAAGCGCGAGCGTGCCATCGGTGTCCCACCTTCGCTCGTGAGTCGCGGAGAGGCCGAGGCGCAACGACACGTGCTCCGGCAGCGCCTGTCGCAGGCCGCTGGCGCCCAGGTTGTGGACCTCGTCGGCGATGAGGAGCGTCCGCACCTTCAGGCGCCGGAGGATGTCCTGGAACGGCTCACCCATGAAGGTGCGGTTGGTCGCGACGAAGCTCACCACGGCTCGTTTGCCTCGGTTGGCCAGGAGCAGGGCGTTCTTGGCTCGAGGGTACCATTCGCTGGCAGACTCGGCGCAGCGGAGGGGACGCAGGCCAAACCGCTGCATGACTTCGAGCCACTGATCCACGAGGGCGAGAAAGGGCGCGACGACAACCACGACGAAGGGGCCACCGGTTCGTTGGAACACTCGGGTTGCCGTGGCCAACGCCGCGATGGTCTTCCCAGAGCTTGTGGCCATGGCGTAGATGCCCTTCCCCCCGGCCTTGAACCACGCCTGGATTGCGTCCTCCTGGTGGGGGCCTAGCGATAGCCGGGCAGGCAGCGCGAGGATCTCGCCTAGCATGGGAGGACGGCTCAACACTGAACCAGAGGGTGACACATCCGCGGCGTCTAGCCCCTCTGACGGTGCGATCTCCAAAATGTTTCTGGCCAATGCCTCGTGCAGGGGCACCACATCGAGCCCTTGGGTCCCGTTGCTCCACAGGCGTTCGAAGTCGTACTGGAACTGGAGGAGGATGCGTTGATCCTCGTTATCCGAGCCTCTAAAAAGGTGAACGCTCTCGAAGTTGCGAAGGTACGCTGAGCCAGTTTCGTTAGCGCTCCCGGTGAAGGCGGAAGATGCTCCGGATCCATAATGAAGCATCCCGAATTTTTCGTGATACAGGCCGGGTTCCCCTCCGCTGCGGACGGTGGCGATCCTGATTTGCAGAAGCCCTCGCGACAGGGCCCACCCAAGGAGAATCTGCGGCTTGCGGCCCAGGTCTTCGGCAGATGGAGCAGGTTTCACTAGCCACTCGTGTGGCCGGGACAGACTATCGGAACACGTCTCGATATCAGGCCAGCCGAGACGGGGAGAGCAGACAAGCTCCATCCTCCCTCCGCTCTCGAAGAACTCGAGGAACTCCTTTGGGGCAGCAGCGAACACGCTGCTTGCGAAGAAACCAGCGGCCCGCTGATAGAGGCGAGCGCCGGGGAGAACGCGCCGCAGGAACTCATCCCGCAGCACGGCGGCTGCTCCACGGTATCGAGTGTCGGGCATGGCGGGGTGTCACCTCAGCAAGGACATGGCGTTCGACTACTTGCCTCATTACGCCTTTCATAAGCCCGAAAGCAGCTGGTAGAGTGCCAGTATGTGGTGTGGTGTGGCCGGCTCGCACTGCGGCTCGATCACAACGCTGGGTCGATCAGCTGGATGTCTCCCACCATCGTCTCGGTTCGCTGCCGCTCGCGCACGGGTGTTACCCGTCGTCGTTTGTGCCACACAGCGTGATCGCGACCGACTGGGGCCCCCCGTAGGCATGGGAGGTGGGCTGCTTCCTACGGAGACCTTGCAGAGCCGCACGAGCCGCTCGAAGTGCGCCTCGTCAACGTCCAGGTGCTGGGCGATCTGTCGCAGGAACTGCTCCTCCTTGGGTACGAACACCCCGTCGGCGACAGCGATGTCGAAGAGGTGCTCGAGCAGCTGCCGCTGCTCGTCGGGAGAAAGCCTGCTTTTGATGTCACGGGCCATGCGGTCAACGTCGACGTTTTGCGAGCCGAGTTGCTCCACGGAGGCGGCCAAGGTAGCGTGGGCGTTTATGCCCAGTCCGTCGACTCTGCGGCGGGCCTCCGCCCTGATTACAGTTATCTCTTGTGGCGAGATCTGGTCGTCGGCCCCGGCAAGGACGAAGCCGAGCCTGGTCACCATATCTGCAATCTCGGGGCCGCCGGAGGACCGATGCTGATCGATCTGGGGCAATGTGAGCTTGCTGCCGTTCGAGGCGGTTAGAGGCATTCTCGTCAACGTAGGGCCATTAGTCATGGGTGGCCTCTCTTGCACCAGCGACCGATCTTCGGGACAGGGTTGCGTGGTTGGTTCGGGATTCGCCTTCTGAGCCGACAACCCCTCCAGTCCCAAAAGACGAGCCACTAAGACATCCTTCTCTCGGCCACTATCGTCGAGCCCCCTGAGACGACACAGCTCCTTCAACCGGGCCTGTGGGAGCGCTCCGAGCAACTTCCCCAGCGAAACGGATCTTGTCCTACAGAGGGAGTCGATGATAGACGTCCTGGCCCGGCGGTCGAGTATCAGGATGTGGAATTGGCCAGCGAGGTGGAGCAGCTCTCCCCTCTCCAAGAACTCCAGGATGTCTCTTGCTTCCTCTTTCATTATACAACTCGAGGATATGCCGAAGGCGGCGCGACGTATAGCCCCCCCGAACGAGGTCCAAGGAATCTTTGCTGACCCCACCCAGCCCCGTGATCCGGTTCCGTGAGATCGCCTGGGATTACGATGGGATGCGCGCACTCGCTCAAGCTGGCTGTCCGGTGCACCAACCCCGGCATCAACGTAGCCCCGTGCCCGACCGTGGCAGAGGTCCCCCAGGGCGGCTCCGTGGAGTACGAGTGGGGTGGTCTCGAGTACCCCTTCGCGCCCTGCCCCGACGACACCGCGACGGAGTGTTTGCAGGAGACCGTCGCCCCTATGGGGCACTACACGGCCCGTTTCTGCTGGGGCCTCAACGTGGAGGGTACGCCTCCATGCCCCGCCGAGGTCCGCGACATCCGCTGCAGCGAGGTCGACTTCGAGATCCCCGAGCGCGACGGCGTGGTCGAGTTCACTGTCGATCACGGCGGGTGAGATGACCACGTAAGAAGACCGGCCGAGGCCGGTCCTGATGCGGGCGGGTTGGTTCCGTGGCGCTCAACGCGGAGAGACGACACCCCCGGCAGCATCGTTCGGTGGACACCTCCCGGAGATCTCCGCCTCCAGCATGCGGCGGCGTTCACCGAGGGTCATGGCGACGACCTCGGGGACGGTGAGGGCGTAGCCCGCCACGGATGTGTAG
>Ga0233425_10005184_pt1 | contig 20899 bp, 12 predicted proteins | sample Watercolumn_Towu_2_FD_181712 | JGI IMG/M metagenome (GOLD analysis project Ga0233425, IMG submission 181712) | Freshwater microbial communities from Lake Towuti, South Sulawesi, Indonesia - Watercolumn_Towuti2014_140_MG | ecosystem: Environmental > Aquatic > Freshwater > Lake | place...
ATTTCTGAAAAAAGGCTTCACGACTGAGATTTCAAAAGAGCATCTTACCTTTGCGCAGAAGCTATTAATCAAGTTTACGCATCTTTTGGAGTAATTGCGTGTTAATAAAAAAATAAGTTTTCAATGGGTATGCTGTTGATCGTAGAGGAGTGATATTGTGGTCAGGCTTGGATTGTGCCGTATGTTTGTATCTCAGCCGATAAAGTTTAGAACAACGACAGCGGCTTATATTAAGAGACTTGGGAGGTTGGAACAACTCCAGAAAATATCTACTCTATGTTTGGAGAACGCGCTGGCTTTGTATAAATCCATTGAATATTGCGCGGCTCAACATATTGGGTGTTTTAGGGTCAATAGCCAATTTTGGCCGGTCAAAACCCATCCAGATGTCGGATATGAATTTGCGGATTTGCCTGGCGCCGGTGAAATTAAAAAGATTTTGCTTGAGTGTCGTAAGAGGGCGCTGGCACTTAACATACGACTATCTTTTCACCCAGATCAATTTGTTCTTTTAAGTACAGCTAAGACAGATGTTTTAAGAAATTCAGTAGATGAGCTTGAATACCATACTGAGGTCAGTGAGATTATCGGAGCCGATGTTATAAATATCCATGCTGGAGGAGGATATGGGGATAAGCCATCAGCACTGCGAAGGATGGGGAGTGTGATAAGGAAATTAAAAAAAACTGTTCGGAGCAGGCTATCCGTTGAGAATGATGATCGTGTGTATACTCCACGTGATCTACTGCCCTTCTGTGAAGAATACGATATTCCTCTTGCCTATGACGTCCATCATCATCGGTGTTTGCCAGACGGCCTAAGTGTGAAACAGGTGACCGATGCGGCTATTAAAACGTGGGACCGCGAGCCGCTGTTTCACATTTCTAGTCCAAGGGATGGTTGGCGTGGAGGCAAGACTCTGCGGCATCATGACTATATTGATATTCGTGATTTTCCTAGTGAGTGGGGTTCATTGAATATTACTGTTGAGGTAGAAGCTAAGGCCAAGGAGTTGTCGGTTCTTAGACTGTATAATCAGATGCAAAAATTATAAGCGGATTAATTACTTTAACGTTGTTTTAATGTGTAAAGGTAATGAAAAGAAAAGATGTTTGTAAAAAGATTGCGAAACTATTAACCGAGCAAAAACTTGGGATTCTGTCTACGATGGGAGATGGTTATCCTTATCAGAACATTTAAATACAAAAAACTGAAAGATAAGGGCCAAGTCAGTGTTTTTATCGATAACTGTTAAAGGAGGCAAAAGCAATGTTATTAGAGATACATACGCATTCCAGGAAACACTCTAAATGTAGTAAGGCCGATCCCGTAGATATCGTTAAAAGGGCGCGTAAAAAGGGCGTGCAGGGTGTTATTATAACGGAACATGAATATCAATGGACAGCTGATGAACTCGCTAGTCTTCGAAGAGAAAGCGAGGTCGAGAATTCATTTATTGTACTTTCTGGACAGGAAGTCAAAACCAATATAGGTCATGTTCTTGTATACGGAGCAGACAGGAGTATATCTGATAAGGTTGATCTTGCTGAGCTTAGGAACATGTTTCCCCGTGCGGCACTTATCTGGGCGCATCCGTTTAGGGGAGGGGCTATTCCGTCAAAAGATGAATTATTAAATCCGATGTTGGACTCGGTGGAAATATTTAATATAAATCACACGCAAAAAGAGAATTATCTGGCTCTTCAACTTTGGCACAAGTATAAATTCAATGCTGTTGCAGGTACAGACGCGCATGACGAGAAAGATATTGGTCTTTTTTCAACACAGGTTTTGCATCCCGTAACCAATATTGAAGAATTCGTCGAGGAATTGAAAAAAGGCAGATGCATTCCTTTCGTAAAGGAAATACCAAGGTCCGGCAGTAATTTGGTAGTTACTGAAATCACGATGGGGACTAAGGGCGGAGACGAAGTTCGTAATAGGCTGATAACAAAACAGTTCGCTGAAGGGGAAAAGTGGAAAGCTGCCAGAAATTCTTTAAGTATAAGAGAATTACTTTATGACAGAGGCTTTGATTCGGGCAAGTATCGCGTACCCAAAACGTTGGACATTAATGAAAGCGATCGGCTTATCATAGAAGAAGGGCAAAGGGGAGACATTCTCTTTGATACTCTCGCTTATGTAGATCCGGCGATAGGATCGGTATATTTTAAACTATCGGCGCAATGGCTGGCTAAACTGCACGGCCTTAAACTGAGCAATAATGAACACGAGCACACTGGTAAACGCGAAGAATCCAGATTCGATTCATATTTGAAATCATTCACGTCTACCGGAAATCCCTATTGCGGAGAAGCCAAGAAATTTATCGATCTGGTAAAAGAGGCAGAGAGGAAAATATTTCATGATGATACTGCAAGGTTTTTGCTCTGCCACGGGGATTACCATCCTAAGAACATAATAATAGGCCAAGATAGGGCTCGTGATATTGGGACTCTATACGTGTCTGTCATAGATTTTGATAATGCTATGTATATGCCGCCGGAATTTGACGTAGGATATTTTATTTCTCAGTTTATGTATCAATATGTGGCCTTTCCGCACGTGACAAAAAATTATCGGGATGTGGATTTTGTTAGTGCGTACCAGGATTTTGCTGGGGATAATAGCGTAGTCTCCGGGCGGCTGATAGATTTGTTCAGGCTGCGAGCCAACTTGAGTATAGCGGCGTTTCTAATCAAAGTGGGTAAAGGAGAAAGCCCGGATATGGATTTTTTAATAAAAGAATCACAGAGGCTTTTTAGAAAAATATTATAGGTGTAGTCTCTGCTCTGACAGAACCACATCGCATATACAAATAAACGAATTAATCAATAAGTTATCCGCCTAAAAAATATTGGAACTTATAGATGATGAGCGGAAAGAGGAATTAGATATTACGGCTGATGCATATCTCTATATTGTCGGCATTTCATGGATAACGATGTTGACCCCTTTCACAAAAAAAGATCGAGAAATACGCTTTTATGCATGTAATTGTCAAACAAATTTATGTCAAAAAAACTTTCAACTCAAATACTACAGAAGACGGCGAATTTTGCAACTAAATGATGTTTTAGGGTGTTAAGGATGGCGCGTATTAAGACATAGAAACAAGTATAGAACCCAATAGTATCAAAAAACTAGCTAGGATTTTTCTTTTTACATGAGTCCTTTCCCGGAGTAGGAAATAACTCAACAAAAAACCAAACACCAAATTCACCCTAACAAGAGGATTTACTTTGGTAATAGGGGCTATCTGAACCGCCATGTAATATAATAAAGTTGCTATAGCGGAGAAAAGAGACAAGGGGAGTAATCTTTTTATGGACGGCCTGTAAATATGCCATCTGATAGGTTCTTTTCTAAACGGGCTTATCAGAATCATCATCCAGATCCCTATAATGAAAGTGATAAAGGGGTATGTGTACCCGGAGCTATATCCGATTGCAATTTTAGCCAGTATTCCGCCAAGCGCGGCGTTAACGGCGCGAAATATTCCGTGAAAAGATATCTCTCCTCCGATTTTGTAAAAAATAAATCCGCCCGCAACCATTAGTATTGCTCCAAAAATAAGCGTGACGGTTATTTTTTCCGGGAGTATAAAGGGAGCGATAAATAGAGTAAAAAGGGGTGCGGTATTAGCGAGACTAAATGTGGAATAAAAATCCTTTTTTACACCCAAGGATTGGCTGTAAATTCCCAGCACTTCTAGCCCCCCCGCGGCTATAACCAGATACCAAAAAACGGGGCTGGATGAAAGTCTAAAATCTATAAGAAACGGAGGCAGCAACATAAGGGCCGTCAAGGACCTAAACAATAGAGTAAACTGATAGGCGGACATCCTGCCTAGATGATGTTTACTCATCGCAGTCCAGAGCGAGTTAAAAAAAGCAGCAAAAATCGTAAATAGTATCCACATAATCTTAAAAAAAACCGCAAAAAGCACAAACTTCAAAAGTCAAACTTCAGACAATAAAATAGAATGTGAAAAATATTAGGGTGGTGAAGTATAGCAGTTTATGTGAAATATAGAAATTGAATTTTACGCAGAAATGTTTTGCTTTCACAAAAGTATCACTTTATAATTACAGTCTATTTGAAAATATGAAAAGACACATTTTCTCTTTGTTGGTGTTTGTTATTCTTACACTTATTCTCACTTATCCGATTGCCTTGAATATGGGCGAGGCGTTAACGGAGCCAGGAGATTCTCTGTTTATTACATGGTGCCTTTCGTGGGATTTAAAATCATTCTTTAGTGATCCCATGAATATTTTTAGTGCCAATATATTTTACCCGCATAAGTACACTCTTGCGTACTCTGAACACATGATAGGGGTGGCAATAATGGCGGTTCCTATATATGTTTTTAGTCATAATCCAATCCTTATTTATAACTCCATGCTTCTTTTGAGTTTTATTCTATGCGGATGGTGTATGTATCTGCTTGTTTACAATTTGACTGCCGATTGGGTTGCCGGCATAACAGCCGGAGTAATTTTTAGTTTTTGCCCATTTAGATTTGAGCAGTTGGGGCACCTGCATGTACTAGCGGGGCAATGGATTCCATGCGCTATTCTGTGTTTGCACACAATATGCGGGTTATCTGAAAAAAAAGGCAGAAGGGCGATGGCTTTGTCATTTTTGTTCGGCCTTTTTGTGTTTTTTCAATTTCTATGTTCAGGGCATAATGGTGTGTATTTGCTTTTACTTGCCGTGCTATTTTTAATATATTTCAAAAACCAAACAGGATTGTATCCATGGGTAGCGTTAATTATTGCCGGAATAATGTTAATTCCTTTCTACTATCCATATCTCAAGCTTGCAAGAGAATATGGTTTTGAACGGCCTATTGATGAGTTCAAAATATATTCCCCTCAAATCTCCGCGTATTTTGCGGTTCACGGGGAGAACTGGATTTATGGAAAGTTTTTGGATAAATATTGCAAACCGGAAGCGGTTATGTTTCCCGGGATGGCGGCGATAGTTCTCGCGTTTTGGAATAGAGTGCCGAAAATAGTTTGGAGAAAAACCACTGATTGTACAATAATCTTGAAAATTATTAACAGTCTGATGTTTGTTTGTGTGGCGGTGATTATTTTGGTGTTGGTCACTGGCGGGATGGATTTGCATAAAGAAATATGTGGGGTTAAATTAAAAATTGGAGACTGTACGAGTCCGATGTATTTATTGCTCGCGTTAATTTTGGTTAAAATGATTTTGTGTAAAGACAAAATGAAAAAATGGATGGACGTATTTAGAAATAATTTTGGCCCAATACAGTTTTATATAATTTTCGCGTTGCTCGCGTTTTTATTAACCTTCGGCCCGGTGATTAAGTTTATGGATAAGGATATTGTAGGCGGGCCGTATGCCATACTGTATCATTTCTTTCCGGGTTTTAAAGGCCTGCGCGTGTCGGGGAGAATATATGTTCTATTTGTATTCGCTTTAAGTGTACTGGCCGGATACGGATTAAGGGATTTTAGGCAAAGGTTCAAAGTGTTTTCTTATGTTTCTATTATTTTGCCGTTTATTATCTGCTTGGAGTATATAGAGATCCCGATTAAGATGCGATGCAGAATGGATACTGATCCGCCGAAAGTGTATGAGTGGATCGCAAGACAGCCCGGGGATTTTGCGATAATAGAGCTACCGATGCCTGAATGGCCGGAAAAATTCGATCACGAAATACCGTACATGTATTGGTCCATATATCACGGGAAAAAGATCGTAAACGGATACAGTGGTTATGCTCCGCTGTCTTTTTGGCCTATCGCGGGATGCATGCGGGACTTCCCGAGTGATGATTCTATGGAAATTTTAAACTATCTGGGAGTTAAATATGTTGTTGTTCACAATAATGAGATAAAAGGATGGGGATTGCCTGATGTATCAAGTAGAATTGGACAGTTTGACGGGAAGGTTATACCTTTTTTTAATGATGGTGAAGATAGCGTTTATGAAATTAAGCCGGGCAAAAATGGAACTGGCGATAGTTTACTCGGTAGCCCGATTTCTAAAAAAAATTGGAATATTGTTTCAAATTATAATCAGACAGAAATAAATTGTGCAATAGACGATAACCTTCGGACAAGGTGGCAATCGGGAGTGCCGCAGTCGCCGGGAATGTGTGTTGAAGTTGATATGGGTGGTATTCATAAAATAAACTCAATATCGTTTTACATGTCAAGAGCTTCTACTGATTATCCTAGAGGCGTGGATATTGAAGTTTCTTGTGACGGCAGGGTTTGGGAGAAGAAAGAAACTGAACATATTTATGCCAATTATGTAAAACATTTGGTAGAATACCCGGACGATAATCGGCTGATTATTGAAATTTTGCCTACGGAGGCAAGATTTATAAAGATAACACAGACCGGAAGGCATGATACGTTTTACTGGTCTATATACGAAATGGACATATGTTAAAATCATTGGTGGTTATACCTACGTACAACGAAAAAGGCAACATACAGAAAATCACGGAGAAAGTATTGTCTCTGGATAAAGATTTTTATGTTCTAATTGTCGACGATAATTCTCCAGACGGAACAGGTCCCTTGGCGGATGAGCTGTCAAAAAAGTATGACAGGGTGTCAGTCCTCCATAGAGCGGGGAAACAGGGATTAGGGACCGCGTATATTGCCGGATTTAAGAATGCTTTATTAAGAAAAGATGTTGGCTATATTTTTGAGATGGATGCGGACTTTTCGCACAATCCGGATGATCTCCTAAGATTGAGAGAGGGATTTAAGGAAGCTGATGTTGTGGTCGGCTCACGCTATTGCGGGGGTATAAGGGTAAAAAATTGGGAATTTAGCCGCCTTTTTATAAGCAAGTCGGCGAATATGTTTGTATCTATGGTTGCCGGAGTTCCGGCATCAGACAGTACGGCTGGTTTTGTGGGATATAAGCGTGAGGTCTTAGAAGCGCTTGACTTGAATGGTGTGACTGCTAATGGATATGGCTTCCAGATAGAAATGAAATACAAAGTAAATAAAAAAGGTTTCAAAATTAAGGAAATCCCAATTGTTTTTAGCGGTAGGGCGGAAGGCGAGTCAAAATTTGACTTTAAGATTATAAGAGAGGCTTTTCTCCTGGTATGGAAACTAAGATTTCGGTGATATTGCCAACCTATAATGAGAAAGAGACTGTACGGACCGTCATAGGCGAGACCGCGAAAAATGTGTCTCTTTTGAAGGAAATAATTGTTGTTGATGATAACTCCCCTGACGGCACCGGCGACATCGTGAAAGAAATCTCTACCAAAGATAAAAGAGTAAAACTTATCCAAAGATTTAACGAGAAAGGCCTTACAAGCGCAATATGGACAGGGATATCCAACGCAAAGGGCGAATATATCGCGTGGATGGACTGTGATATGGGTATGCCGCCGGAAGTGATTAATAAATTAGTCGACGAACTTAGCGGTTGCGATATTGCTGTTGGTTCAAGATATGCGGCGGGTGGCAAAGACACAAGAGGTTTTTTTCGTAGGTCTGTTAGTTATTGCTTGAATTTTTTTGCGCGGATGATGTTGAAAGTAAAAACAAAGGATTTGACAAGCGGCTTTTTAACGGTAAAGAGAGATGTTTTTAGTAAATTGAAACTGAGTGGTGATTATGGCGAGTATTGCATAAGATTTTTGTGTGAAGCGGAAAAATTAGGATACAAGATAAAAGAAGTGCCGTATGTTTTTAAAGACAGAACCGCGGGCGAGAGTAAAAGTGAAGCGGGCTTTTTTAGGTTTGGATGGGGTTACTACAAAATGATAATGCGTTTGAGGGCGGAAGGCGGTAAAAAAATGGAGGAATGACATGATTAAAAAAACGGAACTTCCATTAACTAAATTGGGAAAACTTGCCAGCATAATTCCGGGTCATGAACCTAAGTTGGAAGTTGCCATTAATAGAATTCCTGTAGAAGAAACGACAGGGATTATTCCCGTGTGCGAACCGAGACTAGACGGTAATGAAGAAAGATACGTCATCGAATGTATAAGGAGTAGTTGGATTTCTTCCATAGGAAAATTTATTAAAGAGTTTGAAAAAATGTTCAGCCACAAATGCGGATGCAGATATGGGGTCGCTTGCACTAGCGGTACGACCGCGCTTCATTTGGCGTTGGCCTCTTTGGGGGTAGGGCCCGGAGATGAAGTAATAATCCCTACATTTACAATGATTGCCACGATAAATTCTGTTACTTATGTTGGAGCAAAGGCCGTTCTTGTAGATTCGGAGATGGATACGTGGAATATTGATATTGATCAGATAGAAAAAAAGATAACAAAAAAGACAAAGGCAATAGTAGTCGTACACACATACGGCCATCCTGTAGATATGGATAGAGTAAATAAAATCGCTAAAAAGAATAAATTGTATGTTATTGAAGACGCCGCTGAAGCACATGGCGCCTTGTATAAGAATCGGCCGGTAGGAAGCTTGGGCGATGTCGCGTGTTTTAGTTTTTATGGAAACAAAATTATTACAACAGGTGAAGGCGGAATGATGGTAACAAACAATAAAGAAGTGGCGGAAATAGCGCGAAATTTAAGGGACCACGCTTTTTCTCACGAGAGGCATTTTTGGCATAAATATCTCGGATACAATTATAGAATGACTAATGTCCAAGCGGCTATAGGGTTGGCCCAAACAGAACGCTTGGATGAATTCGTCAGAATAAAAAGAGAAAACGCGTACTACTATTCTTCATTGTTAAATCAAATCACGGGAATTATTACACCTCCCGAAAAATCTTATGTGAAGAATGTATTTTGGATGTATGGCATAATGCTAAAGGATGAGTTCGGAATGAGCCGTGATGAATTCAGGAAGAAGCTCGCGAAAAGCGGCATTGAAACTCGCACGTTTTTTATTCCGATGCACGTACAGCCCATATATCATAAAACATTTAGAGGGCAAAAATATCCTAAGGCTGAAGAACTATGTAAGAGAGGATTGTACCTGCCAAGCTCTGTGAAGCTAAGAAAAAGCGATATTGAATTTATTGTGGATGTGATAAAAAAGATGGGATGAGCGCAAATATTTATCCGCTTTCATCCGTGTTTATACTGTTTCGTTTTGCGAAAAAACAGGGAGGGTAAGGTGATGAAGAATATTTTGTTGATTTTTTTTTCTGTAACGTTGGCGGTGTCCGGCCAGGTATTTCTTAAAAAAGGCATGATGGATATAGGACAGATTCCTTTTAATATTATGACGCCTATTTTTCTTGTCGGCAAAGTATTTTCCAATTTTAAATTGTTTTTAGGTTTTACGCTTTTTGGATTAAGCTCCGTCGTGTGGCTGGTTGTTTTAAGCAGAGTAGAACTTAGTTTTGCTTATCCCATGGTGAGCATGGGGTACATACTCACGTTACTGATATCATGGAAATTTTTAGGAGAATGTATTTCTCCGATGAGATGGATTGCTGTATGTGTTATATGCGCAGGGGTAGCGATGTTGGCTAAAAGCTAAAGTAAACATCACAAAGATAAACCCGAATTTTGCGTTCGAAAATTCGCCCGAAGGGCAGGCTTTCCGCGGCACCGTCCTTTAGATACTCTATCAAACGGCGTTGGCAAATGAAATCTCTAGGCTCTATGCGGGCTTTTCGACCGCCTTTAGGGTTTTGTGCAGAAGTTTCTCATCGTAGAAGCGTTTCCAATGCAAAAAATGGGGAAAAAACAAAATGGGATTAATTATTCATTTTTTACCTCGACCGATTTAAAGTAGATTGGCACCACTTTTAAGAAATCTACTTTAAATTCCAACACGGTCGGTTTATCCAACTCTATTTCAAGCCAATATGCTTTGTATTCTGCTGGGATATTTGAAAGTTCCATTTTTGCTAATGGAATAGTCCCGTGTCCCGTGACAACGGATATGACGGCGGAATTGTCAGGAGATGGACGTCCTGACTTTATGGAATAACCGATTTTATATTTCCCTTCGGGATATCTCCTGTAAGGTCCGAAGACAAAATTACCTCCAGGGTCAAGTGTTGGATCCACAAAGGCCGCACCGTCTTTTTCTCGTCCTGTATGAAATAAGTCTTCAGCCTTGTAGCTACAGATTGGATCTTTTGTGTCAGCTGTCGTGAGATAAATATAATCCGCAGAGATATAACACTCGCCTAGGTACAGTACTCTAAACTCAAGTACGGCTAATTTATCCAGAGTAAAATCAATAGAGTAATCTTTGTAATCCGCCGCACAGTCATTTAAAGTTATATCTTTGTACGCAATACGGCTATTTCCATTTTCAGTGGTTATTTCTATCGCCGCTAATTTATCGTCAGTTTTATTTTCAGTATTACGAGGGTTTATCTTCATCCTGAATAACATAGTGTATTTACCGGGCGGAAACATTTGCCATGGGCCAAATATAAAATGCCGAGTATCGTCGGAAGGAAGTGTGTCAGCGTGCAACGCCAAATTATTTGATGCAGATTTATCCACAACATTTTGTCCGAATCTATGCGGCATATTTTCACATTCATAAAATACACCGGTTTTTGCGGGGATTGTGTAAATGTTTTGAGCAATATTAGTAAGAGGCGGGTCTAATATCTGAAATAAATATATCGGCCCATCTTGAATTATGAATTTTACGTATGGGGATTGCTCCATGTTTTTTAGTGCTGTTTTAAAGGGGAAGGGGCTAACTTTGTATGGGTATGCTTCTTCATGCATGTTGATATATTTTATGCCAAGGGATTTCAATAATTTGTACTGATCTTCATTAATCATTCCCATATTGATGCTGACTAACGGCCAGAATATTTTATCAATATACTTTTTTGTAACAAAAGGCGAATATCCGTTTACGATAGGAACGCGGTAAATAGTGGTGTAGTATTGATAAACGGTTGACCAAGAAGATTCTCCCGGCCAGAGTGGGATTTCCAATAAAGGATCATTAGGAGCGGATTTAACGATGTAATCGTATGTCCTGTTGCCGGAATTAAACTTGCATAGGCCTACTTTAGGGAAAATATGAAAATCTAGACAGATTAAAATGATAGAAAAAATGGTAATAAAAGAAGCGAATGCTTTTTTTTGTGCCGATTCTGTTAGGGCTTTTATCCCATAGCCTGCGAGCATCGATCCGGCCAACAATGTAAGCATAAATATCCTTGCAGTTGCCCGAGGAAAATAGAAAAATGGTATGACCTTGTAGCACATTTTATACAAAGGAAAATAATAGAAACTAGGCCCAAGCGATAATAAAAGTGTCACGACAAACGCGATGAAGTAAAAGAAGAAAGGAAAACTGTCTTCGGCCAGATGTTTTTTTATCGACAAAAATGATTTACGGAATAATCCTATGGATATCAGTACATAAGAGATAACTCCCAAATAAATGCATTTTTCCCCGTCAGGGTTGACGCGTTGAAATATGTGACGTATCTGTGGAGAAAATAGTTTTATCTCGTTAAATTGTCTCCCGCCTTCAGTGATGGAACTGCTTATGACCACCATCTTTACATACATCATATAGCCGAACGATCCTATCCATCCCACGGCAACAGGAATCAATAACAAGGTAAATTGAAAAAAAGTGAGCCTTTCCTCTTTGTTACAGAAGATATATTTGTAAAGCCAGAAAACTACGGTAAATAATGCCATGTAGTAACCCATGTGATGTTCTTCCATGCCCATAAAAATTGTACAGACGGCGGAGAGCCAGCCAAAGATCCATTTTCTTTTCTCCCAGAGAAGTTCATATAGAAAAACAATAAGTGGTATCCAAAAAAGAACTAACCCTGTTGGATGACCTCCGAAGAGCTGATTAAGCCTAAATGGCGACAAGGCAAAGATTGTTCCTGCTGTAAGGGCGGCCAAGTTATTGTTAAAATATTTTCGCGCCAAGAGGTATGTGAAAAGTCCGGATAGTAAGAACGACAGTATTAACATGCAATTATAAGCAGCGACGTTTCCTAAAAAAGAAAACAATAGAAATAAAACCGAGGACGGCAATTCTTTCGGGTCATAAGGTCGCGGCAACCCCGCGGCTGAAAACATATAGGGATCTTCCAAAAAGTGTTGTCCCGGTGTCTGAAAAAAATCTTTCAACATCCAGTAAGTATAGTAAAGCTGTAAATGATCACCCGGGACCAACTGTTCCGAGGAATAAACAGGCGACGGGCTGTAGGCATATGGAATCGCGGAGTTGAATTTGGTGACAAGCGGGAAGGAAAAAATAACCGCAAGCAAAGTAAAAAAGACTATCGTGAAAAATATTTTTCTAGGATCCTTCATTATTTATTTTCTTCCTGCGTGGGTATATGCGACTTTACATATGAACCGTGAACTAAATATAAAATTCCGCCGATCACACATAACCAAATATTTAGCGTAAAAGTTACTAGTGAAATTGAGAAACTTTTTGCCGCCTGAATGCCCATGTTAGAAAAGATCCCTACATACGCGCTTTCTCTGACGCCGAGTCCGGCGATGGATATCGGAATCATGCTTACTACCATAACGCTTGGTACAAGAGCGACAAACCAGAGATAAGGTATTCTGATGCCGAGTGAAATAGAGATAAGATAATCCATTAAGACTTTCAGAAAAGCCATACAAAGTCCGGAAAGCCACACCCTTAGTGTTACTTTACTGTCTGCGCCAAATGTCGCAAAGGAGTCAAAGATCTTGTGCAGTAAGGAGAACCACTTATGTTTGTGGGAAAGGGTCTCAACAATATTTCTTATTTTCTGGTGAACAGCGATCCACAGACATGTCCAGATAGCTAATAATAGAATCCATGTTAATACGAGGACGTGTTTTAAAACTATTGTTTTGGCGATAAAAAAAAGCACTATTCCTGAGGCAAGGAATGTGCTGGTAACATTCATTAGCCTTATGAATAGAAGAGAACTTGGTGCATGCTCTTTCTTAGGCAGGGATTTGCCGATATTAAAAGCGAGTATTACATCAGGGCCAAGCGAGGACGGAAGAAATGTTCCGAAGAAATAACTCGTTATGACTGCCCTGTAAATGTCTTTAATTTTAACATTAACATTTTTTTCTAAAAGAGTGATTTTCCAGGTGAACGCCCAAACTAGTTGGTGTAGGAAAAGAACCAAGATCGCTAGAATATAATATTTCGGATCAAAATTGGTGAGGATCCCCCTCATGCTTTTAAAATCCGTTTTAGCGAATAAAAAACACAAAAGCGCGATACTGACGGTAACGCGAATTATGAGATTAACGTATTTTTTCATTAATAAATATCTTTACCTTTTTGTTTCGCGGTTGTGCGCCTAATAAATTTCTTTAAAAAAACACTGCCTAGTGATATCCTGCCTTTACCGGGAAGACGAAAAATATAATCATCCTTTAATCTTATCAGTTTGTAGGGGTCACTGCCTACCTTATTATAGGGAATTCCGTGTGTTGGCCCCCAAAAATTGGAAAGATATCCGGCGTCTTTGCATAGCTTAACGGATAAATTGCTTCCTATTCCCCAAGGATAGGCAAGATGCAATATGGGTTTTTGAGTTTTTTCTTCCAATATTCTTTTCGATTCTTTCAAATCGAAAAGAATCGCGTCACTCTGTTCTTTTTTTGTTTCCCACACGCCTCTGCTGAAATATCTGGGTTTATCGCTCATTCTGGAATCCATTTCATACAGAGGAAAATCGTTAGGGATGTCTTTTGTTTCTTTGCCGTTAATAATAACTGTCGGCCTGTCCAGCCAAAGCTCATTTTTGAAAAGTCCTTCGGTAAAATTAGCGACAATTCTATCGCTTACAAAAATTCTTTTATGCTCAAGCGTATGTGATTGAAACTCCACGGTATCGGTTTTTGCCAGCTCTTGAATTTGTGGCCATGAGATCCAATATTTACTTCCGATAAACATTGGGGTAATGAATGCGGTTGCGGTAAAACCATATTTTTTTAAGAGAGGATAAGCCACGCTGTAAAAACTCTCATGTACATCATCAAATGTAAGGCACACGGTCGTGCCGGACAGTATACATTTCCCGGATACAAAAGAATATAATTCGCTGACCTTGCAAGTCTTGTACCCATTTTCTTTTAAAAAAAATAGTTTTTTCTCAAAGTCTATGGGCGATACCTTGTGCGAAATAAAGACAGGAATATAGTCTTTGATTGGACAAGGAAATATCTGCCGCACAAAGGGCGGATAGGCGTTTCGTAAATAAAAACATAATTCAGTTAAAAACGGATTTTTCATGCAGTGATTATAGAACACTGGCAGGCGCTTGACAAGAATGAATTACTCTTCTTTGTTCTCGGCGCTGTTTTTTTTGCCGATCTTAACGGGAATTTTGCGGAGCCTGATTGATTGAGGAGTTACTTCCACAAGCTCGTCATCATTAATATAGTCTATGCACTCTTCTAGGCTCATTTTTACGTAAGGCGTGAGGATAACATTTTCATCGCAACCAGCCGCGCGGATATTGGTAAGTTTTTTTCCTTTGGCTGGATTTACATGAATATCGTTATATCTGGAGTTTTCACCGACAATTTGTCCGACGTAAACATTTACTCCTGGTCCCATAAATAATTTGCCGCGTTCTTCGAGATTAAAAAGGGCGTAGGCGACAGTCTTACACTGCTCCATAGAAACTAGGACGCCGTTAATCCTATTTTTCATTTCTCCGACATGTTTGCCGTAGCCGGAAAAAATATAATTCATTACCCCCATGCCTTTGGTTTCAGTCATAAATTCAGAGCGAAAACCGAGAAGGCCTCTAGTGGGAATTTTATAAATCATCTTTACCATGCCGCCTTCGCCATGGTGCATGTCCAGCAATTGTCCTTTTCTTTTTCCAAGATTTTCAATAACAGGGCCCATGTATTTTTCATCAACGTCAATCACCAGCTCTTCGTACGGTTCAATCAAGACACCATTTTCTTCTTTAAAAATAACCTTTGGTCTAGTGACTTGTAATTCGTATCCTTCACGGCGCATTTTTTCTATTAAAACCGAAAGATGCAATTCTCCTCTTCCTGAAACTTTATAACCGGCTGTATCGGTAAGTTCTTCGACGAGAAGCGCGACATCGGAAAGTGTTTCACGATAGAGTCTGTCGCCGATATGTCTTGATGTGACAAAATCTCCTTCCTTTCCGGCGAATGGAGAAGTGTTTGGAATAAAATTCATAGAAATAGTAGGAGGATCAATTATTGTCGCGGGTAGTGGCAAAGGATTTATAGGATCAGTAATAGTTTGTCCGACCATGATAGATTCTACTCCCGCTACCGCGATGATTTCTCCTAATCCGGCGCTATCTGTATCTTTTTTATCAGTTCCTTCAAAGCGATAAAGTTTTGTAATCCTTGTTTGTCCGATTACTTCATCGCCTCTTGTGATAACAACATCCTGGTTTAATTTTAAACTACCCGATGTAATTTTTCCAATCGCAAGTCTGCCTAAAAAAGAAGAATAATCTAGAGAGCTAACTAAAAGTTGTAACGGTCCATTTGGATCGCCTTTGGGTGTTGGGATGTATTCTATGATCGCGTCTAATAACGGAATCATGTTGGTGCTTTTTTCTTCAAGCGCTAAAGACGCGTAACCATCGCGCGCGGACGCGAAGACAACAGGAAAATCCAAAATGTTATCGGGCGCGTGCAATTTTACAAATAAATCGAAAACCTGATCCATTACCCAGTAGCATCTTGCCAGTGCCTTATCAATTTTGTTTATGACTACAATTGCCGGTAGATTTAGAGCGAGTGCTTTTTTTAAAACAAAATAAGTTTGGGGCATTGGGCCTTCCGAGGCATCAACTAATAAAAGCACTCCGTCCGCCATTTTTAAAACGCGTTCTACTTGTCCGCCAAAATCCGCGTGACCTGGCGTGTCGATAATGTTTATCAAATGATCTCTATATCTAAAAGAACCGTTTTTTGACGCGATGGTAATGCCGCGTTCTCTTTCAAGATCGATGCAATCCATCATGCGTTCGGCAACCACTTGATTGTCTCTGAACATCCCGCTTTGTTTAAAAAGTTGGTCGACAAGAGTGGTCTTACCGTGGTCGACGTGAGCGATAATAGCGATATTCCTAATTTTTGTTTGGTTCATAAAATTTAAATTCCTCCGACTTGCCGGTGGAGTATATACTCTTGGCTATTCAATAGCAAGGAAATTTATCTAAAAAATAATTCGCGGCATAATTCGCGGCACATAATTCGCGGCATACTTGACAAAAGCTGATTCGTAATGCATATTGTGATTGAAGGAACAAGTGGCCACGGATTACGATGATTAAGGCAAAGGATATCAGGGTATATGTACGAAAAAACTATTCTAAAATATTTATCAATAGCGGTGTCAGTTGTCTTCTTGACAGAAACCATCGCGTTTTCTGCTCCAGCAGAAATGTCGCAAAAAAAATCTGAACGCAAATCTTGTTTAAGTAGTGAAAGCGAATTTCTGAAAGGAAATATGAGTGGAGTAGCTGGTGCAGTAATCGGGCTACCGAAAGATCAGGTTAGGAAAGGTTTACGAACTTCGCCAAGAACTGCGCCAAACAAACCTCAAAAAAATCGACTAACTACAATATCTCCCAAAAAGACAAGACAAGGATTTTCAACAATTGGTCTGATGATGGCGATGTTGGCTGTTGCGGTAATTGCCTTGCCGGCACTTTTGGTTATAGCTTTATTAACGTATTTTAATCCGGCTAAAGCGGACGAAGGTGAAAGAAAGATTATTCCTTCAGCTGAAATATTAACCGAAATTGGGCCGCAAGGCGTAAATTATTCTTCAGGAAGGGCTGACTTATCTTTACGGCTCAGGCGTGACAATAGATTGTCCATAAAATTTGGCGCGAGCCGTTTGGCGGATTGGGGCGCGATTTATGATAACGACATTTTTTGGCTTTATCAAGAAAACGGAGATTTGATAGAGGCCTTTACAGATTTGAATCTCAATACTTCGCAGGAGCAACTTCAGATTAATGAAACATTTGAACATTGGGCTAAGTGGGGTGTTTTGTCCTACAAGATAAACAACTTCGAAGTAATCGGCGGAACAATTATTCCTATGGTCCCAATGTTGACAGATGATGGAGAAAATTATACTTTGCAATCGGATGGTTTAAAATTATATGCGGGAGCAAAATATTCATTAAATGGAAATCGCAGTTCCAGAAATTTGCGGTGGAATTATGATTTAAGCGCCGGGTTGTTTTATGTTGGCGGTGTTTCTCCGGAAAGATTTTACGATGAAGGCGCGCTGGATGATACAAGGTTGAGATTTGACAGCGATTTACTATGGAAAAGTAGAATAGGTTTCTGGAGCCAGGTAGATGTCGGGTTTCAACCCTATCTAAATCAGGCAACGGATTTATACTCAAACTATGGAGATTTATTGAATAGAGAAAATGGAGAAACTATTTCTGCGGATGAAGTAACAGGTAGGGTTGTTGGGGACATGCTGTACTACCAATACTACCGTGACGCGATAGGAATATTTCTCATAAACTCTGAAACAGGTGAAACGCCGGAAACCATAGCGGATGTTGTTGATCTAACAAACGGGACAGATGGTATAGAAGTAGGTATTAAGCAGGGTATGCAGTTTGTGATATTAGGACCGGATTTGGTTCGTGCCGGTCTTGGACCAACATTACATGGGCGGTTGTGGTGGGCAAAGGCGGGACCTGAAATATTCGCGAGAATGGAAAAAAGAATGTCTATATGTGCGGATGGGGACATTAATTTTTGCGACCCTGTGACCGGAGAGGTTATGGATGTTGATTCTTATGGTTGGGATTTGGTCCCGGGCATGAGGCCGTATATTGCCGCAGGCGCAAACGTTGATTTAGGAAGACACAATAGTTTGTCCGTGACCGGAGAACTTAGAGGCGGTAGTGAGTTGTTGTTGGCACAACCACCCGCGTATGACTTTGGTTTGAGATGGGATGTTTGGACTAGATATGGCGCCGCAGGTATTAGCGCGGGGGTGGGCAATGAGGTAGGCGGTTATCCTGTGAGTAGAGAACCGCAGTTTAAAGTAGGCGTTGATGTTAAAGCGGGAAGGAATAACGGAGATACCAAAGGAGGGCTAAAGCAAAACGGCGCGCTACTTTTGCCGTTTTTGGGAGCTGGAGGATTGGGAAAATCGAGATATTCTGCCTTAAGAAAAATAGGTTTCGTGTTTCAAGCCGCAAAGTCAAAAATTAGAAAATTATTTTTGTTGGTGTTAATGACTGTCTTTACCTCGGCCTGTAGTCTGTATCAAAAAGAGCCGGTTAATCATTCTGAAACAATTGAGATTACAGAGCAAAACGGATATGTTGAAGAGGACGGCCCAAGCCCGTTGACATCAGTAAACGGCGGAGATGTGGACCCAAATTGCGAGATATCAAATAACGTTGCATTAATAAGAGGCAATAACAACCCTTTACGTTGTGCCCCGGGGGTGCCTTTTACTGTTGGTTTTGCATACTATGATGAAGTGTTTGTTTCTCAATTAACTGGAGAAGACACAGGAGACAGTGGGGAAGGCGCGGGAGGAGAGATTGTATATTACGCGAATAGTCCGAATCGGGTGCAAGTGATATCACGTGAAAATATTTTTACATCCGCTCTTGTTTCATGGGATGAGGGTGAATACGGGCGTGTAGAAATGGGAAATCTAACTGAAGCGTTTGATGAAAAAGGCGTGGAACTGTTCCCGCCATTTACTGTTCAAATAACGAATGAAGGAGAAGGAGGATTAGAAGTAAACGGTTTGTTGGAAGTAAGGACTGAGTTGGCCGGAGAACCGAAGAGTGCATCGGATTTAACGAATTTATCTTTGGACAATTATGATCACGCGAAAGTCGCCCCAATTGGTGATGGAAATCTAGGTGAATATGATCCTTATGCGGGTGATACTACAATTACAGCTACTTCCAAATCCAGTCGTGGTAGTGATGAATTAGGAATTGTGGTAGAAGTTTTAGACGGAAGTTATGATTTAGTCCAAGGGCTTAAAGTTAATTTGAATGGTGAAATGAGTGATGGATCAAGACCAATCAGATATTTCGTGAAACTATATTGTGATGAAGAATCCAAATATTTATGCGGTGAATCTACGACTATGCCTTTTGCCGTGGTAGATAGCGGTGATAGTTCATATATTGAGGTCTCACCGGCGGTCGCGGAAAATTGGGCGTGGGGAGTAAACCCATGGGGATTTACGGAGAATTCTTATGTTTACATGGGAGCTATTAACAAAATAGAAATTTGGGTCGAAGGTTATGACGGGAAAAAAGTTGAAAGAGTCGGTGTGCAGGGAATTTTCGGTACAGGATCAAACGAGTCAACCGGGCAGATGGGAAAGCGCGCGCATGTAGAAAAAGTGGATTATGACGCGGAGGGAGTGCCGGTGGGATTTTTTACGGATAGCGGTGCGTCTGATTCATTGGCAAAAGTTGATAGTGGAGAAGTACGAAAGACTTTAGCAGATATTTCTGTCAGTGAAATTGTTAGCGCCATAACTGATGGGTTTGATTTTGGCTTGGCGTATGTGTATGACGGTTTACTTAGTGACCTAAAAGATTTATTTGGTTTTGTGTGGAATGATAAAGGAGTGGGCAACAAACCCTTCTTGGCATTACATGGCAGTATGAAGGATGAACCGGTAGCGGTGTTCCATGAAATATGCGAGTATCTTGTGAAAATTGGCGGGCTTAGTATTGAAATTTCCGGTGACATGCTAATTATTAGAAAAGGTGATTTTGTAAGGACAATAAATGTTTCTGATGCGATGAAGAATTTGCGTGAAGACGGAGAGGATTGGGTGGATGATGCTGCAAAATTGGCGAACAATCATTATAAAATAAGAATTCTGCAAAGGCATTTATTTAAGAACGCGGACAAAGAATTTACACACTTAATAAAAGCCATTCAATATGCCGCAAACGGAGAATTTATTGAATTGCAGAAACTCTCGGCCAAGTATCCGAAAGAAAAGAGATTGAAAGAATATACAAATAACGCGCTACAGAATATGTTGTTAAACGAACAACTGCATATGCTGAATGGGAAGGTGCAATTTAGCGATGAGTCGCAACTAGATGACATAGCTACAAGACTTGTGGGAGAGAAATATAACGAAGAAGATGTGGTAGTGATTCGTTATAGTTACGCCAGTATGGATTTTGCGCGGGCGCTTATGCGAGCGGTATTGAAGAGAGGCGCGCAGGTGAGGCCATACTTGTATGATCCGGAATTGGAGCGGACAATCGGAGATACGGATAGGGAATTGTCGGTGTCTTATTATTACGAAGAAGGTACAGGCGCGATTGAGATAAGCGGGATTGGCGAGAGTTATGGTTTTATTCCGGCAAGTGGAGATAAAGAAGTTTTTAGAGAAGACAACAAATTGATTCAGATAAGGGTGCCTAATCAATCGGATATTTGCTCGGCATATGGAATTCATACAGAGAAGCCATTAGGATATGTTGCCGCTGAAAAAGACTATATTGAAGGGTACATGACTGTTGTGGGCGAGGCATTGGAGCAAGGGGCGGACTTATTAGGCGTGATAGCGAATTATCATTCTAAGGGAAGAAAGACACCGGAATCTTCTCTAGGTGTTGCAGCGAATCCAAAAAAATTAAAGGATAAAAACACGAAACTAGAGGCTGAGCTAATATATAATAATAAGGAGGTACCTTTTTCTAAAGCGGTTTTAAGAAAAATCGCAAGGGGATTTCTTGATACCGTTGATATCCCGCGTGGGGCCACGTTATTACTAAGAATATACCCGAACGTTGTTCCAATGGCCGTGATTGTAGCTAAAATGGCGATTCAAAAAGGGTTTAAAGTGAATTATGTGATAGAGGATATGTACGCGTATCGTGAGATTGCATTGAAAACTAGGACGGATCGTTTAAGTGATATGACGGAAGCGGGAGGGAT
>Ga0233425_10005185_pt1 | contig 20896 bp, 15 predicted proteins | sample Watercolumn_Towu_2_FD_181712 | JGI IMG/M metagenome (GOLD analysis project Ga0233425, IMG submission 181712) | Freshwater microbial communities from Lake Towuti, South Sulawesi, Indonesia - Watercolumn_Towuti2014_140_MG | ecosystem: Environmental > Aquatic > Freshwater > Lake | place...
TGCAAAAACGGTTCATAAAATGGCTGGCCAATTCCCGAATGTCTTTTCGGCGCTCCCTTAAGGGCGGCAGGCTGATGACCAGGGAGTCGAGGCGATGGAGCAGATCCTGACGAAAGGTTCCTTCGTCCACCATCCGGTTCAAGTCCCGATTGGTGGCTGTAATCAGGCGGAAATCACTGAGGAGTTCTTTCCGTCCTCCCACGGGACGAAAACGGCGTTCCTGAAGGACCCGCAGAAAGGCCTTTTGAACAGAAAGGGGAAGTTCACCCACTTCATCGAGAAAAAGCGTCCCGCCGTCGGCCTGGAGGACCAGCCCTTCATGGGCCCGGTCGGCATTGGTAAAAGCCCCTTTTTCATGACCGAAGAGGACGCTCTCCACCAACGTCCCCGGCATGGCCGCACAATCCACGATAACAAAACTTTTCGAACGTCTGGAGCTGTTATGGTGAATGGCCAGGGCAAAGAGTTCTTTTCCGGTTCCGGTCTCTCCGGTAATCAGAACATTGGTATCGCTTTGGGCCGCTCGCCCGGCCATTTCCAGACAGCGGCGAAAAGGCGGGCTCTCCCCGACCAGGGCCTCCCGTTCCATCAGCAGAGAGGTTTCTTTCTTTCTTCGAGCGTCCCGGTATTGGAGGGCCCGCAGCAGAGGCAGGAGTAATTCTTGACGAGTAAAGGGTTTCTGCAGATAGTCCCAGGCGCCGGTGCGGATAGCTATCTCGGCCCCTTCCGGATCACCGGCCCCGGTGATGATGATCACTTCGGGTTTGGAATTGGTCTTAAGGATAGTCGGCAGAAGATCGAGCCCGTTACCATCTGGAAGAAGGACATCCATAAAAACCAGATCATAATGTCCGGAAAAGGCCTTCTCCCGGCCCTCTTTTAAAGTGTGGGCCTTGTGGGCCTCATGGCCCTCTTCACACAGCATGGAAGAAATGGTGTAGCACATTCCCACATCATCATCAATGATCAGAATACGGGCCATAGAGTCATTCCCCCATAGACGCTTTCCAGAGATCTAAACCCTTCGCCTCATCATCTTTGAGCCATAGATCTTCTTCTCTACTCCCAAACGCCTGCTTAAGCCATGCCCATCGGCCCGTTATCTATCCCTTATCCAAGACCTTTCGAAGGGCCCTAGCCAGATCATCCAGCAGCACCGGCTTGAAAAGAAAGGCCCGGATACCCAGGGCCTCGGCTGTCTGTTCGTTGATCGTTTCATTGTAGCCGGTACAAAGTATAATCGGCATCTCCGGTCGGAGCCTGAAAATTCTCTTGGCCAATTCCGCCCCGGTCAAATCAGGCATGGTCATATCCGTAATCACGGCATCAATCCCCAAAGGGTCTTTTTCAAAAAAGGTCAGGGCCTCTCGGCTGTTCAGATAGGAGTAGACCTCATAGCCCAGATCGTGGAGTCTGTTCCGCAGGGTATAAACCAAGGCCTCTTCATCATCGACCACCAGTATTCTTTCCTTTCCTCCGGGTATGGGCTGGGGTTTCGGGGGCTGCCTATCCGCCTCGATCTCCAGGAGTCGGGGCAGAAAAACGTCAAAAGTGGTCCCGAACTGCGGTGAACTGTGGACGGTGATGTCTCCTTTATAACTCTTAACAATCCCATAAACGACAGCCAAGCCCAATCCTGTTCCATTTCCCAGCCCTTTGGTCGTAAAATAAGGATCGAAAATTCGAGGTAAAATCTGCGGTTCTATGCCCTGTCCAGTGTCACTGACCGTCAATTTCAGATAAGGTCCGGGGCGTAGCGTTTGAGCAGGCCCGGTTTCCCCCTTTTCAATAATAATTTTGGAAAGATCAACCGTCAGGACACCACCCCTTTCCTGCATGGCCTGGGCGGAATTGGTGCACAGATTCATCAGGATCTGATGGATCTGGGTAGGGTCGGCCATGACCATCCCGAGATCCGTCTCGATGGATTGTTCGATACGGATGGTACTGGGCAAGGAAGCCCGGAGCATTTTAAGGGCCTCCTTGACAATAATCCCGGGGGCAATAGGTTTTCGATCTTCTTCCGATCTGCGGCTGAAGGTCAGGATCTGCCGGACTAAATCCCTGGCCCGGGTCCCGGCCTGCATAATCTGTTTCAAGTGCGGATAGACCGGATTTTCGTCCGGAAGTTTCATCAGGGACAATTCCGCACATCCCAGGATAATGCCCAGGATATTATTAAAATCATGGGCAATGCCCCCGGCCAGGGTTCCGATGGCCTCCATCTTCTGCGCCTGCTGGAGTTGGGCCTGCATCATGCGCCGCTCGCTCAAATCCCTGATGACTCCAAAGGTCCCGATGGCCCGCCCGTCGACCCGTTCCACCACGTATCGCAGTTCGCAGTGGAGTTCTCCCCCCTCAGCCTTTTCGCCCAGGAAATGAATAGTGCCTACCTCTTCTCCCACAATCGCTTTTTGAAAAAGAGCAGCCACCCGGTCTTGATCCTTTGGTTTGATAAAAATTCGAAAATGTCTACCGATCATCTCTTCGGGCTTGACTCCGAAGACCTCTTCCGACTGGGGAGAAACGGCCTTGATGGTTCCGAAATGATCGGTCTCGAAGATGAGATCAAAATTATTCTGGATAAGGTTTTTTTGTCTTTCCTCATTTCTCCGCAATAAAACTTCCGCTTCTTTCCGCTCGGTGATGTCTTCGGCGGAACCGAGAATCTGCCAGGGCTCACCTTGTTTGTTTCGGGCAAAAAGGATATCCCGGCTGCGGAGCCAGCGCCACCGCCCCTGAGCATCTTGCATCCGATATTCCACTTCCAAAACGGTGTCATCATTTAAGGTGCTGAGCCGGGTGTGATGCTGAGCCACTCGGTCTGCATCCTCAAGATGCAGGAGATTCTGGAACAACAGGGAGCCCATGGCCTGGATTTCATCCTGCCGATATCCCAGGATTTTAAAAATTTCTCGATTGGTATAGACATTGATCTGATTGATCAGGTCATAAATATAGATCAGATTAGGGGTAGTATTAAGGATTCGTTGAAGAAAATACTGTGTCTGCGACAGGTTGCTTTCGGCCCGTTTCCGCTCGGTGATGTCGACGAGGGTAATGACCGCCCCCCGGACCGAGCCATCCTCCAAGATCGGGAAAGAGGAATATTCTATGGGGAAAGAAATCCCGTCCTTTCTCCAGATCAATTCATTATCGGAGTAAAACTTTTGGCCCTGTCTGAGGGTTTGATAAAGTGGACATTCTTCAAAAGGATAGGGGGAACCGTCGGCATAACTGTGATGAATCAGGAGATGCAGGGTGCGACCGGTCATTTCTTCAGGGAGGTATCCCAGCATGGCCGCCCCGGCTTTATTGACGAAGGTGCAACGCCCCTCGGCATCCACTCCCAAAATCCCCTCATAGGTCGATTCCAGGAGCAGGCGGATCTCCTTCATCAAACGCCGCCGTTCCTCCTCCCCTTTCTTCCGCCAGGAGAGATCCTGAAGAGTAGCGGCCCGGTATAACACCTTCCCGTTTTCATCCCTCACCGCGGAGACATCCACCTGGACGGGAAAAATGGTCCCGTCTTTCCGTAGGTGGTTGGCCTCGAAGACAAGGTGTCCTTTTTCTTCCACTTCCCGTATCCACTCAGGCCTTTTGAGCAACGAATCCGGGGCATAAACTGTGGAAATGGGTTGACCGATTAATTCATCAACCGTATAGCCGTGCATGCGGGCATAGGCCGGGTTGATCATTTCCAGGGTATCACCGTTGCCGACGGATATTCCCCATTCGGCATGTTCGAAAATGTACGCCCACTTTCGCACGTTTTCTTCGGCCCGTTCGTTACCCTCGGAAGCCTTTTCCAATTCGGCAATCCTACGGCGCAATTCTTCTATCTCGGCAATCAGTTGAGTCTTTGTTTTTTCTTGATCAGCCATCACACCGACCTTAAAGGATTGGCCCGGGTAAAACAATTTTTCGGACAGTAAATACTTATTTTAAAAAAATCAGAAATAACCCAAAAAAATACTTAAAATCTTATAATCGAAAATGACACTATAGAATAGATTTGAAGGAGTCAAGAAAAAAGGAAAGAAAAAAGAAGTTCTTTTCGGATTTTATTCCCGATAAAAGAATCTGACTTGATAAAGGAGTGTTAAAAACGGTTTGAGAGGGAGAACGGAAGAGTAAAAAAACAGCGCCAATACATAAGCCGTCACCCTTGTCACTCCAAAGAAGCACCCGGTCTACAGCGTTTTTCGCTTCTTTCGTTTGTTCCCAAAGGGGTGCGGCCGACAGACAAGCGGGTAAAAATATCCCGCCCTATTTTATCAAAAAAAGAGGAGGAACAAACCGGTCCCAGACTAAGGCTTCCTATCCAATTCCCGGCGGACTGCCAGGCCGATTTTCTCCAGAACATAGGGTTTCCGGACATAGGCCCCGGCCCCCAGGGCCTGGGCCTGACGGACCCGATCGGTTTCCGAAAAACCACTGACGATGATCGCTCTTTGTCCGGGATGTATCGCCAGAATCCGCTTATAGGTCTCCAGACCGTCGATACCCGGATCCATGATCATATCCAGGACCAGGAGATCAACCGCTTGAGCCCGGAGGACCTCTACCGCTTCCTCTCCACCGGACACGGTTTGTACCCTATAGCCAAGATTTCCAAGCATGGCCGCCGCCAGACTCCGCTGTTCCGGAACATCATCCACAACCAGGATGGTCTCTCCCTGCCCCAGATATTCGCTTCGGGCCAAAGGGCCGAGATCTTCGGGAATGGCCTCCCGGGTTACCGGAAAATAGAGCACAAAGGTGCTGCCTTTTCCTTCCGTGCTTCGCACATCAATATAACCCTGATGGTCTTTAACCGTGCCCCAAACGACAGCCAAGCCCAGTCCCGTGCCGCTTCGGCCCATCACCTTTTTGGTGTAAAAGGGCTCAAAGATCCGTTGGAGATCCACAGGCGATATGCCCATGCCCGTATCCGAAACCGACAGAAGGACATATTCTCCCTCCCGGGTCTCCTCATAACCGGGAATGGGCTGATCAATATAGCAGTTTTCCGTCCGGATGCTCACCTCTCCAGGACCGGAAAGGGCCTCGGCGCCGTTAGATAAAAGGTTCATGATGGTTTTTCCCAGATGCACCGGCGACCCTTTGATATGCAAGAGGTCCGGGGTCAGATCTATCCGGAAAGTAACCTGCGGATGATGAGACTTCAACCTCTCGAATTCCGGCGTATTTAAAAAATCCGCAATAATCTGATTCAGATTGACGACCTGGGAAACCGCCACCCCTCTCCGGGCCAGGGTCAGCAGATCCTGGATGATGGCCGTGGCCCGCTGGCCAGCCTGAAGGATATTAGAGGCATGATCCCTCAGGGAACTTCCGTCGGGGGCATCAAACATCAGCAATTCCGAATAGCCGACTAAAACGCCCAGGACATTGTTCAAATCATGGGCTACGCCGCCGGCCAGGGTTCCCAGGGCCTCCATTTTCTCCGCCCGTTGCAGACGTTCTTCCAGGCGAAGCCGCGCTTCTTCCTCCAGTTTGCGCTCGGTGATATCCCGCATCATGCCCAAAAGATAGGACACCCCCTCCTCATGAAACCGGCACAAAGAGACCTCTACTTCAAGATGACGGCCTTCCGGAGTCTGATGGACCCATTCATATCGTTGCGGACCTTGATGAATAGCCTTTTGTACATATTCCTTTCCCTTCTCTATGGAAGGTGTTCCGTCCGCTTGATACTGGGGAGAGAAATGGAAAAAATTCTTCTGCAACATCTCCTCTCGACCGATACCAAAAAGGTGTTCGGCCACCGGATTGCAGTCGATAATCGTCTCCCCCCGGATAACTAAAATGCCTTCCTGGGCGATATCAAATAATGTCCGGTAGCGCAGTTCTTTTTCCTGAAGGGCCCTTTCTTTCTGCTCCCGTTCCAATTCAAATTCATATTTCTGCCGATAATATCCGGCCCGCTGGTTTCGCCACAAGAAGGCCAGGCTGGCCCCCGCTCCAATGATCGCTAGGCAGACCAGAAGAATGATCATCCGGGCCTTTCCGGCCTTTTCCTCAAAAATTTCTTCCCCATCGACCTTGCTGAGCAAAAACCAGTGGCTATTGGAAATCTTTTGCAGGGACCCCAAAACCGGCTTAGAGCGATAATCCGAAAATTCAAAAAGACCCTCGGAAAGAGAATAGGAGGTGCCCCTCGGCCGTTCAAAGGTCTTCAGCGGCAGACGCAGGGACAGGGCCGTCTTTCGCTGATGCCGAAGGTCGTTCAGACATAGAAAATCCTTTTCCTGCACCTTCAGGAGAATCGTTTCCGCCGATTGGCTGGGGATCGGCCAGGATTGCAGCAACGGATAAAGGACCTGGTAGGGATCGATGCGAATAATAAAAAAACCGACCAGATCGGCCTGCGCATCGTCCGGATCCAGGATGGGAACAATAAGATCCATATGAATACTATGACTAACCGCATCTTCGAAAAGGGTGGTCATCATCACATTTCTATCCCGACCGACCTCAGAGATGACTGCATGCAGGTCACGGCCGAGACTTTCCTCCTCATTTCCCCCCACCAGGACAATCCGTCCCTGGGGATCAAGCAGGAAGACATTACTGTAATTCTGATTATTGAGGATGGAAATCATCCAGGAGAAGATCTCCTGCTTAATGGGGAAGGAGCGAGGTTGTTTCTGAAATTGTTTGATACGATGGGACATCAAGGCGTTTTTAAAGAGAACCAGGCCGTCATTCAGCCGTTCCTGACGCCAGCGGCCGACCTGATCGGCCTTTAATTGGGAAATGAGGGCTAATTCTTTCTGTTTTTCGCTCTTAATCTTCTTCTGTTCCTGGAAGTTATAAAACCATCCCCCCAGAGCAAAAACCAGAATAATCAGTAAAAATAAGATGGCCAGCCGTTTTGGGAATCGATCCTCTTCATTAATCAGAATCATAAAAGCTTTCGTCTTCCTGATAAGGATGGTGCAGCTTTGAATCTGAAATCTTCCCCCGGAGATAGCAAGGACTGCTGTAGCCAGTTTATCCGAGGCGTCGGTGCCTTTGCACCTTACGCCTTGGGCCTTTTGCCCTTATATCCGGGTCAGATGCCGGTATTTGATGCGATGAGGCTGATCGGCCGCCGCCCCCAGACGGGCCTTACGGTCCGCTTCATATTCCGAATAATTGCCGTCAAAGAAAAGGACCTGACTATCCCCTTCAAAGGCCAGGATGTGAGTGACGATACGGTCCAGGAACCAGCGGTCATGGCTGATGACCAGGGCACAGCCGCCGAAGTTTTCCAGGGCCTCTTCCAGGGCCCGCATGGTATTGACATCCAGATCATTGGTCGGCTCATCCAGCAAAAGCACATTGGCCCCTTCTTTGAGCATCCGGGCCAGATGGACCCGATTTCTTTCCCCCCCGGAGAGGAGTCCCACCTTCTTCTGTTGATCGGTCCCGCCAAAATTAAATCGCCCCACATAGGCCCGGGAATTGACCTCCCTCTTGCCTAAAGGGATAAGGTCCTGTCCTCCGGAAATCATTTCCCAGATGGATTTTTCCGGATCGAGGACGTCCCGGCTCTGGTCGACATAGGCCAGCTTGACCGTCTCACCGATCCGTAAGCGTCCGGAATCCGGATTTTCCTGTCCGGTGATCATTCGAAAGAGAGTGGTCTTCCCGGCCCCGTTGGGGCCGATGACCCCGATGATCCCGCCCGGGGGAATGAGGAAAGAGACCTTATCCAGCAAGAGATGGTCGCCATAGGCCTTACTGAGGTTTTCGGCTTCGATAACCACATTGCCCAACCGTGGTCCGGGCGGAATGTAGATTTCCAGATCTTTTTCCCGCTTTTCACTCTCCTGGCTGACCAGGGTTTCATAGGAATTGATCCGGGCCTTGGCCTTGGTATGGCGCCCCTTGGGGGACATGCGGATCCATTCCAACTCCCTTTCAAGGGTCCGTTGCCTTTTCCCTTCACTTTTTTCTTCCTGGCGAAGGCGGTTCTGCTTTTGCTCCAGCCAGGAGGAATAATTGCCCTTCCAGGGGATTCCCTCCCCTCGATCCAGCTCCAGGATCCATCCGGCTACATTGTCCAGAAAATAACGGTCATGGGTAACCGCAATGACCGTGCCGGCATATCGCTGCAGGTGTTTTTCCAGCCAGGCTACGGATTCGGCATCCAGATGATTGGTCGGTTCATCCAGAAGAAGGATATCCGGATTTTGGAGCAAGAGACGGCAAAGAGCCACCCGCCGCCGCTCTCCTCCGGAAATGATCCGGACCGATGTCTCCCCCGGCGGGCAGCGCAGGGCATCCATGGCCATATCCAGACGGGAATCCAGGTCCCAGGCATCCAGGGCATCCAATTTTTCCTGAACCTTCCCCTGCTTTTCGATGAGCTTATCCATGGCCTCATCCGACATGGGTTCGGCAAACTGTTCATTAATCCGATTGAACTCATTTAACAAATCAACCGTTTCCTGAACCCCCTGCTCGACGATTTCTTTGACCGTCAGATCGTCATCCAAAAGCGGCTCTTGTTCAAGATACCCAACGGTATATCCGGGAGAGAGGATGGTCTGACCGTTGAAATCCGGATCAACCCCGGCCAGAATTCGTAAGAGAGAGCTTTTCCCGGAACCGTTCAGACCAAGGACCCCGATCTTGGCCCCATAAAAATAGGAGAGGGAAATATTTTTCAATACCGGTTTCTTGTCATAGTATTTGCTGACCTGAATCATGGAATAGATAACTTTATTCGGTTCAACGGCCATGGTGCGGAAAACCTCCTCTTCGTTTGGTTGAATCATATTAGTATACTGAGAGGTTCCTTTTCAGGCAAGGAGAATATGTCTGAAGGCCGGTCCTTATTTGACAAATCCATCGAAAAGTGCTAAAAATGTTGACTATCCGTAAGGATAAGGTCTGCTTAACATATCAGACCATCACGCCAATAAGGAGCTTCAATGAAATTAAGAGTAACAGTGATCGGGATTATGGGGACCCTATTTATGATGAGCCTGGCCGTTTCCGCCGAAAGTATGACCTTGAAAACTCAAAAAGAGAAAGTCAGCTACTCCCTGGGATCGAGTATGGGGCGGAAACTGAAACAGGAGGCCGTAGACATCGATCCCGATATTTTAGCCAAGGGATTGAAGGATGCCTTTTCCGGGGCCAAATCGCCGCTCAGTGATGAAGAGATGCAAACGACCCTGATGACGCTGCAAAAAGAAATGGCCGCCAAACAGGCCGAAAAAATAAAAATCCTCGGGGAAAAGAACAAGAAAGAAGGGGAGGCCTTCCTGACGGAGAATAAAAAGAAGGAAGGGGTTAAAACCCTGGCCAGCGGACTTCAATACAAGGTTCTCAAGGAGGGGACCGGCAAAATCCCCAAGCCGACCGACAAGGTGAGTACCCATTATCAGGGCACGTTGATCGACGGAACGGAATTTGACAGCTCCTATAAACGGGGAGAGCCCATGACCTTCCCGGTTAAAGGGGTTATCCCGGGATGGAGTGAAGCCCTGCAGAAGATGAAGGTCGGTTCCAAATGGCAGTTGTTTCTGCCGGCCAAGCTGGCCTATGGTGAACGAGGCGCTCCGCCGTTTATCGGACCGAATGCCGTCTTGATTTTTACCATGGAGCTCCTGGCCATACAGTAAAGCAAAAATTCTTTTCTCTATGGAAACCACCCCCAAAATCGGAAGACTCCATGTCCTGACGGATACCGTCCTCCAAACCCGATTCTCCGCCGGAGAGCTGACCGAAAGGGCCATCGCCGGCGGGGCCGATACGATCCAGTATCGGCAGAAAAGCGAATCGACCAGGGAGATGATAAGGGTCGCCTCGGAACTTCAAAGCCTCTGCCGCCGATCGGGCGTCTCTTTTATCGTCAACGATCGGCTGGATGTGGCCCTGGCGGCTGAGGCCGATGGAGTGCATTTAGGTCAAGACGACTTTCCTCTTCCTTTGGCCAGAAAGATACTGGGGAAGAAGGCCATTATCGGCGGATCAGCCGGCACGCTGGAGGAGGCGCGGAAGTGTTTTAAAGAAGGGGCCGATTATATCGGCTTCGGACCGGTTTTTCAAACTACTTCCAAAGAGGATGCCGGGCCGGCAAGCGGCCTGATGCTCCTGGAACGGATTGTCCGGGAATTTCCTCTGCCGATTATTGCTATCGGAGGAATAAACCTCACCAACGCCTCCTTCGTTAAACAAACCGGGGTTTATGGTATCGCCGTGATCTCGGCGGTCAGTTGTCAGGGCGACCCCACAGAAGCCGCCAAGGCCCTTCGAGATTTATGGATATAAAGGTCTTCTTTCGAGTTCCGGAGTTGTAACGGCACAAGATTTTATTATGTCGGATCATCTTTTAGATATCGGTGAATTCGGACTGATTGGGAGAATCAATGATCTCCTGAAAAAAGAAGGGATTTCCTCTCAAGAGGTCACCCTGGGGATCGGCGATGATACGGCCGCCTTCCTTCCCCGTCCGGGATTTGAAATGCTGGTCACCTGCGACACCCTGGTGGAAGGTCGTCATTATCTGCCGGCCTGGATCAGTCCTTTTGATCTCGGGCGGCGGGCCATGATCCAAAACATCAGCGACATCGGAGCCATGGGCGGCCGGCCCCTTTATGCCTTGGTTTCCTTAGGTTTAAAACCTGACATTTTGGTCCGGGATATCGAAGCGATCTACCGGGGTTTTCTCCAGGAATTGAATCCTCTGGGGGCCTCGATTATCGGCGGCAACCTCACCCACACCGGCGGCGGGATCTTCCTCGATATCACCCTCATCGGAGAAGTGGAACAGGGGATGGCGGTACGCCGTTCCGGAGCCAGACCCGGCGACAGCATTTCAGTCAGCGGTTATCCGGGGCAATCGGCCGCAGGCCTCCATCTTCTGCTTCAAGGACAGAAGTCTCCCGGTCTTTCTGAACATCCTTTGGTCCGATCTTATAACACCCCTTCTCATCGGGCCTTGTTGGGCAGGGCCATCGGTCAGTCCGCTCTGGCCACGGCCATGATTGACATCAGTGACGGCTTTCTGGGAGACCTGAAACATATTTGCCGGGAGAGCACGGTCGGGGCCTTTTTATTTAAGGAAAAGCTCCCCCTCAGTCCGGCGCTAATCCAAGCGGCGGCCGAGGTGCAGTGTGACCCTTTGGACCTTTTTTTCGGGGAAAGCGACGATTATGAATTGATCGTCACCTCTCGACCGACGAACGGCCCCCTGCTTCGGGCCCTCAGTAAAAGGCATTGTCCGGTCCCCTTAACGGAGGTAGGCCGGATCACCGATATTCCGGGGGAAATTACTCTGCTTTCCGCCTTTGATGCCCCTCGCCCCCTGCAGGCAAGCGGATGGGATCATTTTAGCCAACAGGCCTGAAACACAAAGATCAGGGTCCAAGAGACTAGGATTAGGGCCCGCGCTTGCAGCATGAGTATTAATCCGCCATGCCCCGCCTTCCGGGGCGTGGCACCACGAAACATGAAAATATCGGAGGGCCTTGATTGGCCTCAAACTCTATTTTCGTAGTAAAGGACCGTAAAGCTTAGGCCCTGCGCCCTGGGGCCCTGGCCCCTATTTTTTCGCAGGAAAGGATGATCATGTTTGACCAGGAAATGGCCCGCCGGGCCGCAGACAATTTGCACCACCTTCGAGAAACCAAACCCCTGATCCACAATATTACCAACTATGTGGTCATGAATTACACGGCCAATGCCCTCCTGGCCTGCGGGGCGTCACCGGTCATGGCCCATGCCGTGGAAGAGGTCGAGGAAATGGTCTCTTTTGCCGGGGCTTTGGTTCTGAATATCGGGACCCTCTCCCCCCCGTGGATCGAGGCCATGCTCAAGGCCGGCCGAAAAGCGAACACCCTGAACATTCCGGTTATCCTCGATCCGGTCGGCTCCGGGGCCACCCGTCTGCGGTCGGCAACGGCCAAGCGGCTGATTGAGGACCTCTCCATCCAGGTGATTCGGGGCAATGCCTCGGAAATCCTTTCTTTGGCCAAGACCCCTTTAGAGGCAACCACCAAAGGAGTCGATTCGGTCCACACGGTCGATCAGGCCACCGAAACGGCCATGGCCTTGTCCAGGGAACTGAAGACCACCCTGGCCATCACCGGGGCGGTTGATCTGATCACCAACGGCGATCAGCTCTGCCGGGGAATGAACGGTCATGCCCTGATGAGCACGGTTACCGGGACCGGTTGTGCGGCCACGACCATGATCGGGGCCTTCCTCAGTGTCGACCCCGACCCGATGCAGGCCGCCGCGACGGGTCTGGCCTATTTCGGCTTGGCCGGAGAAAAGGCCGCCGCCCAGGCTGTCGCACCGGGGAGTTTCCAGATCGCCCTCCTGGATGCCCTTTACCTGATCACGCCCAAAGAGCTGTCGGAAGGGGCCAAGATCCGCCGGGGCTAAGAATTGTCTTCTTTTCTTCGAAACAAACAGATGAACCCCTTTGATGTCCTGGTTATCGGGCGGAGTTGTCTGGACCAGATTGCCGTAGTGGAGCGGTACCCGGCCGAAAACCGTAAGGCCCCCCTGGAATTCAGAATCCTTGAAGGAGGCGGTCAAGGCGGAACGGCCTCCTGTTGTATCGCCACACTGGGAGGCCGAGTCGCTTATGTCGGGAAAATCGGGGATGATGACGAGGGTCGATTTTGTCGAAAGCGTTTGGAAACCTTTGGGGTGGACACGGATTTTTTGGAAATCGTTCCCGGAGGAGTTACCCCGGTTGCCTATATTTTTATCACCAAAGGAACCGGTGATCGGACCATTATTTACGAACGAAATGCCCTCCCGAAGATCATCATCGATGAGACGGTCGACCGACTTATCCACCAGTCAACCGTTATCCTGCTGGACCCAGAGACGACCTATCTGGGAGGCACCATTGCCCAGCGCAAACCCGACCGATCGGTCATCGTCTACGATTGTGAAAATTGGCGGAACGGGATCACCGATATCATGAAGACGGCCGATTATTTTATCCCTTCGGCCGATTTTTTGAACTCACCGGAATTGGGCTTCGAGACTCTTTCCTTTGCAGAAAAAATGCTCCAATTGGACCGGATGATCGAAGGGCAACTGATCCTCACTGACGGCGAAAATGGCGCCTATTACCTGGTTAACGGCCGGATTGGGCAAGTGCGGCCGCCGAAGGTCACGGTCGTCGACACCCTGGGGGCCGGGGACATTTTTCATGGGGCCTTTGCTCTGGCCGTCAGCCAGGGCTTTCATCTCGCCGAAGCGGTCACATTTTCCGTAGCCACGGCCTCCTTATCCTGCCGCGAATACGGCGGAAGAAGGGGCCTTCCGGATTGGGACAACGCCCTGGCAACCTCCCGAATGTTGGAAATAATCGAGTTTTAATCTCAGGATCTCCGGAAAATGGCCAAGGAGCCGTTTTGGAAAAGGGGCTTGAAATTTTCAGAAAAAAACAAGATAATGGAATCTGAATCGAAAGGTTACTCTAATGTCTCCATCCCTTTCCACCACTAACCGAGGCGAGAAGGAGTCATTCCTCATGAATCCCGATGCCGCACCCCGGATACCGGATAAAAGAAGAATCCCTCGTATCCCCATGGGTGTGACCATCTTGATCCCTCACCTTCAACTCAAATTGCTCTGCCATAATCTGTCCAATGAGGGCTGCTTTTTCAAGGAAACGGATCTGGGGCCGATGGGAGAAACTTTTTTCCTATTTTTGGACCCTCCGGAGATCGGCATAATCATTGTTGAAGGTCGGATCGCCCATAAAGGAGAAGACGGAAAAGGGACAGGCATCGAATTTATCTCCATCGATCCCCCGGAAAAAATCAGGCTGGCCTATTTTTTGGAAATCTTTCAATAGAATAAAAAATGTATTTCGTCTGTTGCAGATCCTATATCCTCTGTCTTTAGAACTTCTTCCTTATTGTTTTGTAATCAACTGCAACCCAACCCGGACCAGCCGGAACCAAAATGAATTTTCAAAAATATGTATATGTCTTATCTGGTCCGGGTCACTATCATGCTCTCCCAAAAATTCTATCCATTTTGCCTGGATTTTTATTCTTAAGTCACTGTTATCCCTTCCCGCCTTTTTCTATCTTGGCCCAGGAATCTTTCAAGGCTACGGATCGATTAAAAACCAGTTTTCCCTCCTTTGAATCCAGGGCATCGAGACCAAAATAGCCCTGCCGTTCAAATTGAAAAAAACTCCCGGGGCCGGCCTCGGCCAGACTCGGTTCTACTCGGCAAGACGTCAGCCTGATCAGAGATTCGGGATTTAAAGAGGATTTAAAATCCTTTTCATCGTCTTCCCCCAGGACGGGCTTCATGAATAGATAATCATAGAGACGGACCTCCGCTTCCAGAGACTGGGCGGCTGAGACCCAATGCAGTGTAGCCTTGACCTTGCGGCCGTCCTGGGAATCTCCCCCTCGGGTGGCCGGATCATAGGAGCAATGCAGTTCAATTATCTCTCCGGTCCGATCATCTTTGACCACCCGGTTACAGGTGATGAAATACCCGTAACGCAGGCGTACTTCCCGGCCCGGGGCCAGGCGGAAAAATTTTTTCGGCGGATCTTCCCGGAAATCGTCCTGCTCGATATAAAGGACCTTGGAGAAAGGAATCTTGCGGGTCCCCATATTCGGATCTTCCGGATTATTGACCGCCTCAAGTTCTTCGATCTGCCCTTCGGGATAATTTTCAATAATCACTTTTAGAGGACGCAGGACAGCCATTACTCGCGGCGCCCTTCTATTCAGATCCTCCCGCAGACAATGCTCCAACAGGGCGATCTCCACCGTACTGTTGCTCTTGGCCACCCCGATCCGTTCGCAGAAATTCCGCAAAGATTCAGGGGTATAACCCCGTCGGCGCAGCCCGGAGATGGTCGGCATACGGGGATCATCCCAGCCGGAGACATGTCCCTCCTGGACCAGCCGGAGCAATTTTCGTTTACTCATCACCATATAGGTCATATTCAGACGGGCGAACTCAATCTGCCGGGGATGATGGATCTCCAGGGCCTCCAGAAACCAGTCATAGAGGGGACGGTGATCTTCAAACTCCAAGGTGCAGATGGAATGGGTGATGCCCTCCAGGGAATCGCTTTGCCCGTGGGCATAATCATAACTGGGATAGATGCACCATCTGTCCCCGGTCCGATGATGGCTGGCCTTGAGGATGCGGTACATGACCGGATCCCGCATATTGATATTGGGATGGGACATATCGATCTTGGCCCGCAGGGTCCGGGACCCTTCGGCAAAGTCTCCGGCCTTCATCCGAGTAAAGAGTTCCAGATTTTCCTCAATCCCCCGGTACCGGTAAGGGCTTTCCTTTCCCGGCTCCGTCAATGTGCCCCGATAGGCCCGGACCTCGTCAGCGGAGAGATCACAAACATAGGCCAATCCTTTCTTAATCAGGGTAACGGCGAAGGCATAGAGCTGATCGAAATAATCGGAGGCATAAAATTCCCGGTCATCCCAATCAAAACCCAGCCAATGGACATCCTCTTTAATGGAGTCAACGTATTCCACCTCTTCCTTCGTCGGGTTGGTATCGTCAAAACGAAGATTGCACAGTCCGTTGAATTCCCTGGCCAGACCAAAATTAAGACAAATGGATTTGGCATGGCCGATATGGAGATAGCCGTTGGGCTCGGGAGGAAAACGGGTCTGGACCCGCCCCTGATTTTTTTGATTTTTTAAATCCTCCACAATGATTTCTTTGATAAAATGGCTGGGGGAGGAAACAGTACTGGACATAATCAAAACTCCTGTGAACTTCTATTTAATTTTGCTGGTTTTTTGTTTCTGATGTTTTTATAATGGCAAAAAGTTGTTCAATTCTCAACAAAAATATGAGATGAGGCCCGAAGATGGATTCAGCAATCATTCAAACGGCGAAATGGATCATCGATTCCAAACGGCTGGTCGTCTTTGTCGGGGCGGGGTTGAGCACCGAATCCGGTATCCCGGACTTTCGCAGTCCCGGGGGGGTCTGGGATCGCTATAATCCTGAAGATTTTTATTTTCAAAACTTTATGGCCAGCGAACAGTCCCGGGCCACCTACTGGCAGATGGCCACGGAAATGTATGACTCTATCAAAAACGCCCGCCCCAACCCGGCTCATCTGGCCATTGCCGAACTGGAACGCTTAAATAAACTCGATCTCATCATCACCCAGAATATTGATGGTCTTCATTTCAAGGCCGGCAATAGCGAACCCAAAGTCATTGAACTCCACGGAACAGCCCTCCATGTCTCCTGTCTGAACTGCGGCCGGAGATATGACCGGGAGGCGATCCAGGAACGTTTACGCCAGGGAGAATCGGCACCCAAATGTGACCACTGCCGAGGCCCCTTAAAACCGGCGACCATCTCTTTCGGCCAATCCATGCCGGAGCAGGAAACCGCCGAGGCCTTCCAGCGAGCCGCCGAATCGGACCTTTTTATCGTTATCGGTTCTTCCCTGGCCGTTCAACCGGCCGCCTCTTTGCCCCAAGTAGCCAAAAGAAACAAGGCCCGGCTGGTGATCATCAATCGTGACCCGACTCCCTTGGATTTCATCGCCGATCTGGTGATTCAGGGTCAGGCCGGGGAAATCATGGCCGGAATAATCGGGGAAGTAAAAAAGTTACTGGCCTCCTAAGACAGGGAAAAGACCTCACTCCGAACCCTGATCTCCGAACTGATCATCCCCTTTCCCTCTAGCGTTTTCTTTGGAAGGTTCGATCCTGATGGAAAAGCGGGGAGGGCTGATCGCCTCGCTCCGGCAGAGAAAACAGCGACTCGGGGGAGTGAGGCGGTCTCTCTTTTTAAAGACATGACCGCAATCCCGGCAGACGGAAGGAAGGAGAATAAATTTTCCCCCCAGAGAGCGGGATCGGGCAATATGGACCAGATGATCATAGACTTCCTTTTCCCGAATGCCCACGGCCTGAGAAATGTCTTTGGCCGTCCATTCCTGTTCTTTCAGCACAAAGATTATGGATTGACGGATCGTTCCCATCGTGCCTTCTCCCATCTCTGGAGTTTTTCTCTTTCACCACAAACCATCTTAGAAATCCCTGCTAGAGGTGTCAAGTCTGAAAAGGGCCTCCGTTGATTCCTCCCTTGTCAGCCCCGGCCCCCTATGTTATACCTAAATCAAGCGATTGTTCACCCTTTTCTTGCTCAAACGGGCGGGTCTAAAGCCCGCCCCTACGGTTGCAGGTTGACCAAATGGGAAGGGGCGGGGTTTATCCCCGCCCGCCAAGAGTGAGGTCCGGCCCTGGCGGGATTCCATCATGAATCGCTCAGTTTAGTGACTTAAGAATAAAAATCTAGGCAAAATGGATAGAATTTTGGGGAGAGCAGGATATTGACCCGGACCAGACAGGACATATACAAATTGTTAAAAATTCATTTTGGTTCCGGCTGGTCCGGGTTGGGTTATACAATGACCAGGATTTATCCTGGGGAAGAAAAAAAATGATTAAAATTGAACAACTGACCAAAGAGTACGGCAAGGTCCGGGCCGTAGACTCCCTTTCCTTGGAAATCCATCGCGAAGAGGTCTTCGGTCTTTTAGGCCCTAATGGAGCCGGGAAGACCACTACCATCAAGATCCTGAACACCCTGGTCAAGCCAACCTCCGGGAGGGCCTGGCTGGACGGTTTCGACGTCGTTCAAAATCCCCTGGAGATCAAACAGCGGATCGGGGTGGTTCCTCAAGAGAACAATCTCGACCGGGACCTGACGGCTTATGAAAATTTAAAAATCTACGGACTCCTTCATCACCTTCCGGATCTCTCTCGAAAGATTGAAGAGCGCCTCCGCTCCGTAGACCTCTGGGAACGGCGGCATGATCCGGTCCAGACTTTTTCCGGAGGCATGCAGCGACGCCTGCTCATTGCCCGGGCCTTGCTCGGTCAGCCCCAATTCCTTTTTCTAGATGAACCGACCATCGGATTGGATCCTCAGGTCCGTCGGGAGATCTGGAATACCATCCGCCGTATCCGGACCCAGGGTGGGACCGTTCTGCTGACGACCCATTATATTGAAGAGGCCGAGGCCCTGAGCGATCGGGTCGGCATCCTTTCTAAAGGCAAACTGATTGCCCTCGATAGCCCGGAGAATCTCAAAAAAATGGTCGGCGAATATGTAGTCGAATATATCAATCAAGACGGCAGCAAGGTCTATCAGATGTGCCGAACCCGGGAAGACGCCCAATGCCATCTGCTGCACACGGAAAACGAAATGACCTTTCGCAAGGCCAATCTGGAAGATGTCTTTGTCAAATTGACCGGAGCTCGGATTGAGACATGAACTGGTATCCAATTTTCCTCCGGGAGATGTTGCAGTTTAAAAAGAAGCTTTTTCGGCTGGGTTATATTTTTACCTCCATGATGGTCCCTTTGCTCTATTTACTGGCCTTTGGTCTGGGGCTGGGGCGCAGTGTGCAGGTCGCCGGAGGCAGCTATTTCGATTATCTCCTGCCGGGCCTGGTGGCCATGAGTTCCATGAACAATTCCTACAACTGGATTGCCAGCGGACTCAATCTGAGCCGGCTCTATTTCAAAACCTTTCAGGTCCTGGTCCAGGCCCCTATTGCCCCTACATCGATTATCGCCGGATATGTCATCTCCGGTATGGTCCGCGGCTTATTCGCCTCACTGATGATCATCCTGGTGGGCCTTCTGGCCGGATCGGGATTTCATCTTTCGCTGATTTTCATCTTTACCCTCTTGCTCAATTGCTTCCTCTTTTCCAATTTAGGAGTGATCGTCGGGATGATCACCAAGAGCCATGAAGACACCTCAACCTATGCCAATTTTTTTATCCTGCCCATGGTCTTTTTCAGCGGCACCTTCTTCCCTATTGAGCGGATGCCGGCCCTCTTAAAGGGGATCATTCTCTGCCTGCCCCTGACCCATACCAATATCTTGATCCGGAAAACGGTCTGGGATGGTCAGGCCTGGCTGGCCCTCCTGGTCATGACCGCTTATGCCGCCCTGTTTTTTCTGATCGGATCAAGGATGATCAGGAATTATAGTGAATGAACAATCTAAAGACTTCTGGTGCGAGTTCCGGGTTTTTCGGAAAAGGTTTTTATGTGAATCCCCCATTTCCAGCAGGGAACAACGAGGCATGAAAATAGCACGGAACATTCCGCAGCCTATTTTCGTTTTAATCCGCCATGCCCCGCCTTTGGGGGCGTGGCACCACGAAACATGAAAATATCGGAGGGCCTTGATTGGCCTCAAACTCTATTTTCGTAGTAAACCGCAACACGAAAACCCGTAACCTGTAACCTGTTCAAAACCCAATGGCCACTCCACCTTCGAAAAAACGCCTGCTCCTCACCGGAGCCAGCGGCTTTCTGGGCTGGCATCTCTGTCGGCAGGCACCGCCGGAATGGGAGATTTGGGGAGTAGTTTTTTCAGGCACCCTGGCTATTCCAGGGATCACCGTCCTTCCGGCCGACATTAGAAAGTATCAAGACCTCAAAACCGTCTTTCAAACAATCCGGCCCCAAGCGGTCATCCATACCGCCGCTTTTTCCGATCCCAATTACTGTCAACTCCACCCCCACGAAACGGAGGCCCTCAATGTGACCGCCTCCATCCATCTCGCCGGGTTGTGCGCCGATCTCCTGATCCCTTGTCTTTTCACATCCTCGGACCTGGTCTTTGACGGACTTCGGGCGCCTTATTGCGAGGAAGACCCTCCCAATCCGATCAATTTTTACGGAGAACAGAAATGGCAGGCCGAAGAAGGAATGGGAAACACCTATCCCCAAACGATTATCTGCCGGTTACCTTTGATGTTTGGAGAAGCCGGACCGACGGCCAAAAGTTTTCTCCAGCCCATGTTGAAGGCCCTCCGGGGAAAGGGCAGTCTCTCTCTCTTTGTCGATGAATTTCGAACACCGGTTAGCGGGAAAACCGCCGCTCAAGGGCTGTATTGGGCACTGGAACACATTGAAGGGATTATCCACCTGGGCGGGAGGAAACGGATCTCTCGTTATGATTTCGGCCTGCTTTTAAAAAAATGTCTTAAATCCCCACCGGCGACACTGATTCCCTGTTCGCAAAAGGACCTCCCCCAGGCCGCCCCCCGACCGGTGGATGTCTCTTTAAACAGTACAAAGGCCTTTTCTCTGGGCTACCAGCCGCCGTCACTTAAAGAGGATTTGCTGGAGGCCTTAGACCATCGCCCCTTTTAGAATTCCTTGATCAAGTCTCTTTGCCCCCTGTTTGGATAACCAGATTCTTTTCGCACTTCTCTCCGGAAAGCCCGCCGATCGTCAAAACGTCGAACCTCCGGCACTTGATATTATGACAATAAAACAATGTTAATCGGTCAACGGTGATCCGTTCCAGAAGGTCGTAACAATCAACACAGAGAAGTTTTTTTCCTCCATAGTCATCCTCCTTGTTTTGCAGGCGAAGGGTCTGAAAAGGGACCGCACATAATGTTGTCGGCCAGGTCCGATGGCTAAACAAGGCCCTGAGGCCGCTTCAATCCGTCATCTCCCCTCAGGGGCGTGACGCCATCAAAAATGAATACAGGCCCGGAAGCCTCCCACGCCTATTTCCGCAGCAAATTGATCCTGCTGCGCTTTTTCTTCTTGAATCGCTATCTATCTTATCTTATACTTCCACCGAAGAAATGAAATGAATTAGTTTGCATCCGGACATTCAAATTTTCGGTCGGTCGAGCCGCTCGACATCGTCGAGCTATAAAGAGGCTCTCATTCGAGAGCCGAACTGTCGAGCTACGAAAAAGCATCCTGTCCGACTCCCGGCAGGGAGTCTCTCCAAAAGATCGGCACAGCCGATCGGCCGGATGCCGTATGTCGACCTTTAGCAAAGATCGCCATCCGGCGATCGACCGGTCGACACAGTCGACCTTTAGCAAAGATCGCCATCCGGCGATCGACCGG
>Ga0233425_10005186_pt1 | contig 20893 bp, 25 predicted proteins | sample Watercolumn_Towu_2_FD_181712 | JGI IMG/M metagenome (GOLD analysis project Ga0233425, IMG submission 181712) | Freshwater microbial communities from Lake Towuti, South Sulawesi, Indonesia - Watercolumn_Towuti2014_140_MG | ecosystem: Environmental > Aquatic > Freshwater > Lake | place...
GAGGGTCTTGGCGCGGACGCTGATTTCCGCCAGGGCCTGGAGCAGCAGGGTCGACTTGCCGATGCCGGGGTCGCCCCCCAGCAGCACGACGCCGCCGCCGACCAGGCCGCCGCCCAGGACACGGTCAAATTCCGCCAGGCCGGTGGCCAGGCGCGGCGTCTCCACTGCCTGCACGGTGGACAGGCGCACCACCTCGCCGCTGGCGGCGAGGGCCTGGAAGCGCCGGGGCTTGGCCTCCTGGACGGATTCGGACAGGGTGTTCCAGGCCAGGCAGTGGGGGCACTGGCCCTGCCATTTGCTGGTCTGGCCGCCGCACTGGGCGCAGACATAGAGGGTGGTCGCTTTCGCCATGGTGCGATTAGAGCGCAATTCGGCCGCCGCAAACAAAAAAGCCCGGCAAGCCGGGCTTTTCGGACGGGGCGAGCCTCAGTCCGCGGCGCGGATGTTGGACGCCTGCTTGCCCTTGGGACCCTGGGTGACGTCGAAGGACACCTTCTGGTTTTCCCGCAGGGTCTTGAAGCCGGTGCCCTGAATCGCGGAGAAGTGGGCGAACAGATCTTCGCCGCCATCGTCGGGGGAGATGAAACCAAAACCCTTGGTTTCGTTGAACCACTTAACGGTACCAGTTGCCATGTTTGAGCATTCCAAAAAAGATGATGAATACGGGCCGTGCCCGGGACGCACAAAATCTCAGAACAGGGAAATGACGGGCAACTGAAAAACCGACGGGATGCGATGACAGCTGGCGAAAAACACTGAGCTAGGAATTGCGCGCGCCAGATGATTGCCGCGGCAACCGGCCAAGTCAAGGACTATTTCCCGGCAGCGGCATGGCTTGCCGGCAGCTTCCTTGTCCAACGTCAAGGAGAGGAGGCGAGGACGGATGGAGCATCGTCCCCATCCCACTACTCCTGGACCGCTTCATGACCACCATCAGCCAATACCTGGGCGACGACCACAACGCCTGCGACGACCTGTTCGCCGCCGCCGAGAACGCGGTGGCGGTGAAGGACTGGGCGCGCGCGCGCGCGCACTTCGACACCTTCACGGCGGGCATGCGGCGCCACTTCTCCCGCGAGGAGGACATCCTGTTTCCCGCCTTCGAGGCGCGCACCGGCATGAGCGGGGGCCCCACCTTCGTCATGCGCGGCGAGCACCAGCAGATGAATCATCTGCTCGCGGAAATGCGCGACGCCCTGGAGCGCTCCGACAGCACTGCCTACCTGGGCCTGTCGGAAACCCTGCTCATGCTCATGCGCCAACACAACGTGAAGGAGGAAAACATCCTCTACCCCATGGCCGACCAGGCCCTGGCGGGCGAGCAGGTGGACCTGGTGGCGCGCATGGAACCGCTGCAGGCCTGAATTCGGCCGCCATGAAGCAGGAAATCCTGGTGGACGCACGCTGGCTCGAACCACCCGAGCCCATGGAAAGGGTGCTGCTCGCCCTGGACCGTCTGCGTCCCGGCGAACACATCCGCTTCCTGCTGCACCGCGAGCCCTATCCTCTTTACGGCATCCTGGAGAACATGGGCTACACCCACCGCACCCACATGATCGAGGACGGCTGCTTCGAGATCCACATCGAGTCGCGCTCGGGCGGACGCTGATGCTCGGCCCCGGACTCGCCCTGGAACAGGCCCCGCCCTTTGCCACCCCCTTGCGTTTCTTCCTCACGGCACCCTGGTTTCTCGCCGCGGCGGGCCTCCTCGCCGCCTGGGCACCCGCCTGGAGCGACGCGCCGCTGACGCCGGCGGGCCTGGCCCTGACCCATCTGGTCACGCTGGGCTTCCTCGGCATGGTCATGCTGGGGGCGCTGACCCAGATGCTGCCTGTGGTGGCGGGTGCGCCCGTGCCGGCCGTCAAGGCGGTGGCGGCTCTGGCCCACGCCGGCCTGGTCCTCGGCACGCCCCTGCTGTCCTGGGGGTTGGCCACCGCCTCCGTAGCGGCACTGGATACTGCCGGCATTGCCCTCGCGCTGGGCCTGACGGGGTTCCTGACGGCGGCATCCTTCAGTCTGGCCAAGGCGAGAAGTATCGACACCATGCGCGCCATGGCGCTGGCCCTGGCGTTCCTGGCGGCCACCGCCCTCATCGGCCTGGCGCTCACCGGCTGGCTGGCCGGCCATTGGTCGCTGGCCGATCCCCTGGCCTGGCTCGGACGCCATGCTTTGCTCGGCATGGCGGGTTGGGTGGGCATGCTGGTGGTGGGCACGGCCTGGCAGGTGGTGCCCATGCTGCAACTGACACCGGCGTATCCGCCCCGCCTCACCCGGGCGCTGCTCATCGCCCTCGCCGTGTCCCTGCCTGCCGCCCTTCTCCTGCCGCCGCCCTGGCAGGTGCTGGGCCAGGGCGGCCTGGCCCTGGGCTTCATCGCCTTCGCCCTCGCCACCCTGGACTTGCAACGACGGCGCAAACGCAAGATCGCCGACGTGACCCTGCAATTTTGGCGCCTGGGCATGATTTGCCTGATCCTCGCCGCCGTCCTGTTCCCCCTGCCACTGCCGGAAGCAGGCCGGACCACGATCGGCATCCTGTTCCTGGCGGGATTCGCCGTGCCGGTGGTGAACGGCATGCTCTACAAGATCGTGCCCTTCCTCGCCTGGTTCCACCTCCAGAGCCAGAAGGGCATCCTGGCAGCGGGCCTGCCCAGCATGAAGGATTACCTGCCCGACCAGCGCGCGCGTGGCCAGTTCCTGGTGTATCTTGCCGCCGTCGCCTGCCTGCTGGCGGCGCCTTTCCTGCCTGCCCTGGCCCTGCCGGGTGGACTGCTGCTGGCCTTGTCCTCAGCCTGGCTGGGCTTGAATCTCATACAAGCCGTCCGACTCTACCGTGCCCACGGCGGACTGCTCTGATCCGACTCCACAAGGGAGGCCGCGCTGGCTGCCCCCGGATGAAACGCTTATCATCCGACTCCAGTTTCTGCCGACAAACGGCTTCCCACCCTATCTGCCGCCTCGAGCCCATTGATGCCTTCCCCGGCCCGCCATCGCTCCAAGGCGCCTCTCAATACCCAGGACCGCTATGAAATGCGTGGATGACTTCCGCCTCCGCCTTGGCCAGCACGAGCTGGTACCCATCATGATCGGTGGCATGGGGGTGGACATCTCCACGGTGGAACTGGCCCTGGAGGCCGCCCGCCTGGGTGGCGTCGGCCACATCTCCGACGCCATGGTGCCCACGGTTATCGACCGCCACTTCAAGACCCGCTTCGTCAAGGACAAGCTCAAGCTCTACAAGGCCAATGTCACCAACCTGGCCGACAAGTCCCTCGTCAAGTTCCATCTCGGCGAACTTGAGGAAGCCACCCGCATGCATGTGCGTCGGGCCATGGACGCCAAGCACGGCAACGGCATGGTGTTCATCAACTGCATGGAAAAGCTCACCATGAACGCCCCCAAGGAGACGCTCAAGGTGAGGCTCAACGCCGCCCTGGACGCCGGCATCGATGGCATCACCCTGGCCGCCGGCCTGCACCTGGGATCTTTCGGCCTGATGGAGGAACATCCCCGCTTCCGGGACGCCAAGCTAGGCATCATCGTCTCGTCCTTGCGCGCCCTGCAGCTGTTCATCCGCAAGAACGCCCGCACCAACCGTCTGCCCGACTACGTGGTGGTGGAGGGCCCCCTGGCCGGCGGTCACCTGGGCTTCGGCATGGACTGGGCCCAATACGACCTGGCCACCATCGTGGCCGAGATCCAGTCCTGGCTGAAGGCCGAGCAATTGGACATCCCCCTCATCCCCGCCGGCGGTATCTTCACCGGCAGCGATGCCACGGCCTTCCTGGAATCCGGTTCCGCCGCCGTGCAGGTGGCCACCCGCTTCACCGTCACCAAGGAGTGCGGCCTGCCCGACCCGGTCAAGCAGGAGTACTTCAAGGCCGACGAGGATGACATCGAGGTCAACGGCATTTCCCCCACCGGCTACCCCATGCGCATGATCAAGAGCAGTCCGGGCATCGGCGCCGGGACCCATCCCAACTGCGAGTCCTTCGGTTATCTGCTGGATGCCAACGGCCGCTGTTCCTACATCGACGCCTACAACCGCGAAGTCACCGCCCACCCGGGCGAGAAGAAGATCAAGGTGATGGACAAGACCTGTCTGTGCACCCATATGCGCGACTTCGATATCTGGACCTGCGGCCACTACACCTACCGTCTCAAGGACACCACGCTGAAGCAGGCCGACGGCAGCTACGCCCTGCTTTCGGCCGAACACGTGTTCAAGGATTACCAGTTCAGCAAGGACGGCAAGATCAACCTGCCGGGCTGAGATGCCGGATCCGCATCCCGCACGTATCTTTCCCCCCTGCGCTGGCGCGGGGCGCAACCCCGAGATCTTGCAGCGCGTCAGGAACGCCGGCCGGCGCTTGGTCCGCCTCTTGCCGGCCCTGCTGTTCGCGAGCGTGCCGACCCTCGCGCAACCGCTTGACTCCACCCGGCCGCAAGCCATCCCACAAAGCTCCGAGCGCGCAGAGAATGCAGCTTCGCCCAGCCAGGCCGAATGGCTGGCCCGGGCCAGCCTGCTGGAAAAGCAGCGCGACTGGCACGGCCTTCTGCTGCTCGGGCGCCAATGGACCTGGAGCGACAGAGACAATGCCCTGGCCTGGTTCGTTCTTGGCCGCGCCTATTCGGAACTGAAGCGCAACGCCGAGGCCATCGCCGCCTATCAACATGCCCTGCGCCTCGATCCGGGCGACATCCATGCCCGCAACAACCTGGGCAATGTCTACCGGGACAGCCAACGCTACCGGGATGCCCTGTATGCCTACCGCGAGGCGGTGCGGGTCAACCCCGATTACCTCCCCGCTTGGCACAACATGGGAAGAACCTTTTTCGTCATGAAAGGCCAAGTCGGCGTCATCGATGCCGTCGAGCGGGTTCGCCGCACCCATCCCGAGCTTGCCAATGCCTGGTACAGCCTGCTGATCGGCTATTACCAGACGAGAAACGACGCAGCGGCGCGCGAAGCCCTGGACCTGCTCAAGCGCCTGAAACCCGAGGAAGTCGATCGCCTGTTCGCCATCTTGCTCGACCGGCTGCAATGACCCGTCTTCCCATTGCCCCGGTCTTTGACGATGCCGGCCTTGCCTCCCCCGAGGGAGCGGTAAGACCCTATGCGACGGTTTGTGCTTAGCAACATCATGAGGTACTTATACACAAAAAAATCGCTTGACATGGCAATGCGGCCGCAATAGGCAACACGCCTTGCAGTGTATCGCAACTCATTGTTTTATTAGGCTTAATCGTCTGCCCATTTTCTAGGCCACGACTCTAAGCCCGCGTTTCTTAACCTTTTCCTGGCGTTTCCAGATTACTTGTCCACATACTTATCCACAGCTATCGTGGACAACCCGGAAACTCCGTTTCGGTTGAACCGGTTTATTCGTACTGCTGCCAAAGCACTTTAAGAAGTGCGCATATTCGAAGATAAGCAGCAGTTCAGGCAGGCGGCTCGAAAGGGCTTTTTCCAGTTCCCTCGCACCGTTTGCAGGCACGCGGCAACGGGCGTTATTCCCCATCCAGCACATACCTTGAATAAACCTCGGATTCTGAACCCCTGAAACGCCAAGGAAGACAGCACAGAAAAAAGCCCGCTGGACGCGGGCTTTCATTGCTTTACGGAACAGTGTGGAAGCGAACTTGGCGGAGAGGGCGGGATTCGAACCCGCGGTGGGGTATTAGCCCACACACGCTTTCCAGGCGTGCGACTTAAACCGCTCATCCACCTCTCCGGAAGGGGCGGGAGAATACACGCAGCCGTCACTTCAGGCAAGGCAAAGGCGCGACTGATAGAATCCGCGCGCCATTCGAGGATTATTCGATCATGCCCACCCCCTCCTTCGATGAACGTCTTGCCGTCGTGGTCCCGGTGAAGAACGAGGCCGAGAACATCGAGCCCCTTATCCGCGAGATCATCGCCGCTGTCTTCAGCCTGTCCGATTTCGAGATCGTCTACGTGGACGACGGCAGTACCGATGCCACGCTTGCCGAACTGAAGCGCCTGGCCGCCGAGCTGCCGCAGCTGAAGATCGTCCGCCACCAAGCCAGCTGCGGCCAGAGCACGGCCATCACGTCCGGCGTGCTGGCCGCCCGCTTCGACTGGATCGCCACCCTGGACGGCGACGGCCAGAACGATCCGGGGGATATCCCCAGCCTGCTGGCCCGCCTACGTGCAGCCAAGCCGGAGGAGAACCTGCACATGCTGGCCGGCTGGCGCGCCAACCGCCGCGATACCTGGTTCCGCCGCTTCTCGTCCAAGGTGGCCAACGGCGTGCGCTCCAGCTTGCTGAAGGACGCCACCCCGGATACCGGCTGCGGCCTCAAGGTGTTCAGCCGCGCCACCTTCCTGCGCCTGCCCTACTTCGACCACATGCACCGTTTCCTGCCTGCCCTGGTGCAGCGCCACGGCGGCCGCGTGGAATCGGTGGTGGTGAACCACCGTCCGCGGGAGCGGGGCACATCCAAGTACGGCCTGCACAACCGCCTGTGGGTGGGCATCGTCGACCTGTTCGGTGTCATGTGGCTGATCCGGCGGGCGAAGCAGCCGGTGCTGCTGGATTCCTGACGCCAACCCATGTCCCCCCGCGCCATCCTCAAAGGCCTGCTGCTGATCGCTTCCCTGGCGGCCCTGGGCTTCCTCGCCAAGCAAGGCCACCTGGCCGACATGTTGTCGGAACGCTGGATCGACGCGGAAGTGCGCGGCAAGGGCTGGACCGGCGACCTGGTATTCCTGGCCATGGGTGCGGCCACCACCGCCCTGGGCTTCCCCCGCCAGGTGGTGGCCTTCCTGGGGGGCTACGCTTTCGGCTTCATCAGCGGCTCCGTATTGGGCACCCTGGCGGCACTGATCGGCTGTGTGCTGGCCTTCTTCTATGCGCGCTGGTTCGGGCGCGGCCTCATCGCCCACCGCTTCCCCGGTCGCATCCGCAAGGTGGACGACTTTCTGCGCGGCCATCCCTTCAGCATGGCGGTGGTCATCCGCCTGCTACCGGTGGGTAGCAACCTGGTCACCAACCTGCTGGCCGGCGTCACCAGCGTACGCGGCCTGCCCTTCTTCGCCGGCTCAGCGGTGGGATACCTGCCGCAGACCCTGGTATTCGCCCTGGCTGGCAGCGGCGTGAATTTCAACCCCGCCCTGCGCCTCACCCTGGCCGGCGTCCTCTTCGTGGTTTCCAGCCTCATCGGCGTGTGGCTGTACCGCCGTCACCGGCACGGCGTCGCCCTGGAGGCGGAATTGGATGAAGCCTTGGGCGATGAGCCCACCCGGGCCACCGGAACCCAGTGAACCGCCGCGACAGCCCGCCCCATTGGGTAACCTGGATTGCCTGGCTGGCGCTGCTGACTGGCGTCGCCCTCCTGAGCCGCCCGGCCCTGCCCCTTGACGAAACCCGCTACCTCTCGGTGGCCTGGGAGATGTGGCAGCGCGGCGATCTCCTGGTCCCGTTCAAGAACGGCGAGCCCTACAGCCATAAGCCACCGCTGCTGTTCTGGATGATCCACGCCGGCTGGTGGGCGTTCGGGGTGAACGACTGGTGGCCGCGGCTGATCTCACCCCTCCTGGCCCTGGCCGGCACCTGGATGACCTGGCACTTGGCCCGCCGTTTCTGGCCGCAATCCCCTGACAGCGCCCGCTTCGCCCCTGTGGTGCTGCTCTCCAGCCTGCTCTGGCTGCTCTACGCCCAGGCACTGTTCTTCGACGTGCTCATCGCCTTCTGCGCCCTCATCGGCCTCACTGCCGTGGTGGAGGCCGCCCACACCGGTCGCCGCGGCTGGTGGGCGGTGTTCGGCCTTGGCGTAGGACTGGGCGTGCTGGCCAAGGGCCCCGCCATCCTGGTGCACCTGTTGCCGGCGGCCCTCCTGGCGCCCTGGTGGCTGCGGCATGCGCCCAGGGCCTTTTCCTGGTCCGGTTGGTACGCGGGCCTCGGCCTGGGCCTGCTGCTGGGTGTGGCCATCGCCCTGGCCTGGGCCATCCCGGCGGGGCTGCATGGCGGCGAGGCGTATCGCAACGCCATCTTCTGGGGTCAGACGGCGGACCGCATGGTGCAATCCTTCGCCCATCGACGGCCGGTCTGGTGGTACCTGGCCGCCCTTCCCCTCTTCGTATTCCCCTGGCTGTTCTGGCCCCGCCTGCTGGCCCAGTTGGGCAGGACCCTGCGTGCCGAATGGCGGGATGCCGGCCTGCGTTTCGCCCTGGTCTGGTTCCTGGGCGGCCTGCTGATCTTTTCCGCCATCAGCGGCAAGCAGCCGCATTACCTGCTGCCGGAATTTCCTGCCGCCGCCCTGCTCATCGGCCACGCCCTGGCCCGTAACCCCATCCGCGCCAGACCCTGGCTGCCCGGGATCGCCCTCATCGCACTAGGCGTGGCGCTGACCTACCTGGCGCTGGCGCCGGGCGAGCCCCAGGGCGCCCTGCGCATCGCTGCCCGTCTGCCGGCCTGGGCCGGCGCCGGCTTCCTGCTGGCGGGGATGCTGGCCCTCTCCCATACCGGCCACCCCTCGGCCCAAGTCAAACGGTTGGCCTGGGCCAGCCTGCTGGCCCTGCTCTGGTTCCTGTTCGCGGTCTTCCGCCCTCTCGCCCCCGCTTACGACGTGGCGCCCATGGCGCGGGAACTGGCGCGCTATCAGGCCCAGGGCCGGCCGGTGGCCAACGAGGGCAAGTACCACGCCCAATACCAGTTCGCCGGTCGGCTCGGACAACCCCTGGCGGCGCTCCATGCCCCGGCCCTGGCGGACTGGCTGGAAGCACATCCGGACGGCGTCGCCGTGGTCTATCTGGGCGCCCATGAGCAGGCCGCACCCTATCGGGCTTTGTTCCGCCAGCCCTACCGAGGCGGCGCCGCCCTGCTCGTCGACCGGCGTGGCGCCCCGGCCCTGCGCGGCCATGCCGGCGCGGTGCCCGAGGACAGCGAGGATTAGGGTGAACATGGAATACCGTCGCCTGGGTGGGCTCGAGGTGTCGGCCATCGGCCTGGGCACCATGACCTTCGGCCAGCAAAACACCCAGGCCGAGGCCCATGCACAACTGGATTACGCCTTCGAGCGCGGCGTGAACTTCATCGACACGGCCGAGATGTACCCGGTGCCGCCCAGGGCCGAGACCTTCAGCCGCACCGAGCGCATCGTCGGGGAATGGCTGGCGCGGCAAGCGCGGGACCGGGTCGTCCTCGCCACCAAGGTGGCCGGGCCCCGCCGCGCCCTGAACTGGATACGCGGCGGTCCCAAGGCCCTGGACACGGACAATATCCGCACCGCCCTGGAGGGCTCCCTCAAGCGCCTGCGCACCGATTACATCGACCTTTACCAGATCCACTGGCCGGAGCGGAACGTGCCCATGTTCGGCCAGTACCGCTTCGACCCGGACATGGAGACCGATGCGGTACCGATCCGGCAACAGCTGGAGGTACTGAGCGAGCAGGTGAAGGCCGGCAAGATCCGCCACATCGGCCTATCCAACGAGCATCCCTGGGGCGTCATGGAATTCCTGCGCCTGGCCCGGGAGCACGGACTGGAACGTGTGGTGGCCATCCAGAACCCTTACAACCTCCTCAACCGGACCTTCGAAGCCGGCCTGGCGGAGATCGCCTTCCGCGAGGAACTACCCCTGCTGGCCTACTCCCCCCTGGCCTTCGGTTACCTGAGCGGAAAGTATCAGGACGATCCGGCCGCCGCCGGACGCGCCACCTTGTTTCCGGGCTTCGCCCAGCGCTACCAGAAGCCCAACGTATCGCCCGCCGTGGCAGCCTACGCGGCGCTGGCGCGAGAACTGGGAATGTCACCGGCCACCCTGGCCCTGGCCTTTGTCTACCGGCGCTGGTTCGTGGCCAGCACCCTCATCGGCACCACGTCCCTGGCGCAACTGCGGGAAAACCTGGATGCCTGGGATGTGGTGCTGACGCCCGAGGCACTGGACCGGATCGAGACGCTGCACCTGCGCTACTTCAATCCCGCCCCCTGAAAGAAAAACCGCCGCATAAAGGCGGCGGTTTACCGGGAAAGATTCGGCTTACTTTTTCTTCTTGCCCTTGGCAGCATTGGCGGCGGCGCTCAGCGCGGCACCGGGCTTGAAGCGCACCACCTTCTTGGCGGGGATCTTCATTTCCTTGCCGGTCTGGGGATTGCGGCCGGTGCGGGCCTTGCGCTCCTGCACGCTGAAGGTGCCGAAGCCGATGAACTGCACGCTTTCGCCTTTGGCCAGGGCATCGGAGATGGCTTCGATGGCGGCGGCAACGACGACGGTGGTGGCGGCTTTGCTGGCGTTGGCTTTGGCGGCGACGATATCGATCATTTCAGCTTTGTTCATGGTCAGGTCTCCTGGTTGATGTCATGGGAAATGACGGGGCGGATCATAGCAAGGCTGCGGCGGTTGTGGCTTGCCGCGCATCACTAATTTCGAGCAATTCCGTATCTTCATGCCGGTAGGCGGGGCTGCAACAACAAAAAATGCGCAGCGGAACGCCTCCGATGTTCTCAATGCGATGCGGGATACCGGGTGGTATCAGCACCGTATCGCCCGACTCCACCATGAATCTGGCCTTGCCCAGCGTCATGCGGCCGCGACCATCGGTGAGGTGGTAGATCTCCTCGCTGACGTGATGCCGATGCAGGCGGGTGGCAGCGCCGGGCGGCACGATGGCCTCGGCCAGACTCTGGTTGCGCGCGCCATGGTGGACAGGATGCATGAGTTCCCGCACCTCGGAACCGTCCAGGGTGCGGTAGGGCTCGATTTCTGCATAACGGGTATGCACGGCGGCACGACGACGTTGGAATCCGGAAATGCCGGCTTACCAGTTGGTCTCCCGCTCCGCCGTGGCGGAAATGCGGTGGATGGTGAGGTCGGCGCCGTTGAACTCCTCCTCCGCGTCCAGACGCAGGCCGACGCTGGCCTTGAGGGCACTGTAGACCACCGCGCCGCCGGCAAGCGCGATGACGATGCCCAGCAGGGTGCCCACCAGTTGCGCCGGGAGGGAGACGCCACCGATACCACCCATGGCCTGCAGACCGAAGATGCCGGCGGCGATGCCGCCCCAGGCGCCGCATAGGCCGTGCAGGGGCCAGACGCCCAGCACGTCATCGATCTTCCACTTGTTCTGGGTGATGGTGAACATCACCACGAAGAGGGCACCCGCGATCGTGCCTGTGACCAGGGCGCCCACCGGATGCATCAGGTCGGAGCCCGCGCACACCGCCACCAGGCCGGCCAGGGGACCGTTATGGATGAAGCCGGGGTCGTTTTTGCCCAGCAGCAGGGCCGCCAGGGTGCCGCCCACCAAGGCCATCAAAGAGTTCACCGCCACCAGGCCGGACGCCGCCTCCAGGGTTTGCGCGGACATGACGTTGAAGCCGAACCAGCCCACCGTGAGGATCCAGGCGCCCAGGGCAAGAAATGGAATGCTGGAGGGCGGATGCGCGGACATCATGCCATCCTGGCGGTAGCGGCCCCGGCGGGCGCCCAGTAGCAGCACCGCCGGCAGGGCGATCCAGCCGCCCATGGCATGCACCACCACGGAGCCGGCGAAATCGTGGAACTTGGCGCCGAAGCTGGCATTCATCCAGTCCTGGAAGCCGGCGTTGTTGTTCCAGGCCAGGCCCTCGAATAAGGGGTAGACCAGGCCCACCAGAAGGAAGGTGGCGGCCAGTTGCGGATTGAACTTGGCGCGCTCGGCGATGCCGCCGGAGATGATGGCCGGGATGGCGGCGGCGAAGGTGAGCAGGAAGAAGAATTTGACCAGTTCGTAGCCATTCTTCTGCAGCAGTTGATCCGCCCCGGTCATGAAGCCGACGCCGTAGGCGACACCGTAGCCGACGAAGAAATAGGCAATGGTGGAAACCGAGAAGTCGGTGAGGATCTTCACCAGGGCGTTGACCTGGTTCTTGCGCCGCACCGTGCCCAGTTCAAGAAACGCGAAGCCCGCGTGCATGGCCAGGACCATGATGGCGCCCAGCAAAATGAAAAGCACGTCGCCGCCCGTTTTGAATGCATCCATGAAGTTCTCCTCGAAAACCCTGACCGGATAGCAAGAGGCGTGCCTTCTATTGGGGCGCGATGCGTTTGCAGAAGAAATCCGACGTGTCGCCCCCCATGGCCTCATGCCGGGGCGAAGGCCGTAACGACCCATGCAATGCGGATGAGGGAGCAAATGACAAACGCCCCATCATGGGGCGTTTGTCTGAATATCGCACCCAATCAGTGCGTCAACCGGCCTTCTTCTGTTCGTCCTCGATGCGATCCAGTTCGGCATCCAACTCGTTCTCCGAAAGTGGCCTGTAACTTTCCACCTCGGGCGCCGCCGGCTGCTTCTTGACCACCCAGCCGGCGATGATCACCCCCAGTTCGTAGAGCAGCCACAGGGGCACGGCCAGCATGATCTGCGAAACCACGTCCGGCGGGGTGAAGATGGCACCGATGACAAAGGCGCCGACGATGACGTAGGGCCGGCCTTCCTTCAGCTTGCTCACCTCGACGATGCCGGTCATGGCTAGCACGATGACCACGATGGGCACCTCGAAGGTGACGCCGAAGGCCAGGAACATGGTGATGACGAAATCCAGGTACTTGCCGATGTCGGTCATCACCGCCACCCCCACCGGAGCGATGCCGATGATGAAACCGAACACCACCGGGAACACCAGAAAGTAGGCGAAGGCCATGCCGCAGCCAAACAGGAAGACGCTGGCCACCACCAGGGGCAGGATCAGTTTTCTTTCATGGGAATACAGCCCGGGCGCGATGAATGCCCAGACCTGGTAGAGGATATAGGGCAAAGCGCCCAGGAACGCCGCCATCATGGCCACCTTGATGGGCACGAAGAAGGGCGTTACCACTTCCGTGGCGATCATCTGCCCGCCTTGGGGCAGCTTGGACAGCAGCGGTTGCGCCAGCAGGGTGTACAGGTCGTTGGCGAAGGGAAACAGGCAGACGAACAGCGCGATCCAGACAATGGCAGCACGCAACAGGCGATCGCGCAGCTCGATCAGATGCGAGATGAAGGTTTCCTGGCCGTCGATGTGCATGGGCTGGGATCGGGTCAGCCCACGGGGCCGTCGGGGTAATCGTCGGCGGCACTGGCGACAACGGGCTTGGGTGGCACGGGTCGTTCGTCCTTCGTTGCGGGCGTGCCTGTGGCGCGCACCTTGTCGTCAACGTTCGCCTTGCCGTCCGTCGCGCCCGCTTCGGCGGGGGCGGGATCGGCCGGTACAGGAGGCGTCTCGGCAAGCACCGCTGGCGGCAACGCAGCCGCCGCCTGGGCAGCCCCCTCGGCCTTGATCCTGTCGTATTCCTGCTGGGCCAGGCCACCGTCGGTGGTGCTCATGGCCTGCATCACGCGGCTGATCTGGGTGGTTTCCTGTTCCACCACCGTTTCCGCCTCGCGGGCCACATTGCCGGCGAGGATCTCGTACTTCTGGGCCGTCTCCTTCATTTCCTGCTGCATCTTGCGCAGCTCTTCCAGCTTGATGTCGCGGTCGATGTCCTGCTTCACCTGGGAAACATAGCGATTCAACCTGCCAAGCCATTGCCCGGCCGTGCGCGCCACCTTGGGCAGGCGCTCGGGGCCGATGACGATCAGGGCGACCAGGCCGATGACCAGGAGTTCGGAGAAAGCGACGTCGAACATGGGAGCGTAGTCAGATGGCAGCAATCAGTCGGTAGCGGGAACTGCCAACTGGCGACTGCAAGCTGTCAACTTTGCTGCTTGTCCTTGACCTCGCCCTCGATGGTGGTGCCACGGGCCTCGCCCTGGCGCGGCAGCTCGGTGGGCTTGTTCTTTTCCTCGTTCATGGCGTCCTTGAAGTTTTTCACCGCGCCGCCCAGGTCGCCGCCGATGTTGCGCAGCTTCTTGGTGCCGAATATCAGCAGGACGATCACCAGGACGATCAACCAGTGCCAGATGCTGAAAGAGCCCATTGCGTTTCTCCTCGATCAAATTCAGTCGTTAAAGGGGTCTCGGCCCGTTGCCGCCGATGACATGGACATGCAGATGAAAGACTTCCTGGCCGCCGCCCCTGCCGGTGTTGATGACCGTGCGGAAGCCGTCGGCGAGGCCTTGCTCCTTCGCCAAGCTGGGCGCAAGCAGCAGGATCTTCCCCAGCACGTCCCGATGGCTGTCGTCGCACTCCGCCAGGGAAGCCACGTGCCGCCTGGGAATGAGCATGAAGTGCACCGGTGCCGCCGGATGGATGTCGTGGAAGGCCAGCACGTCCTCGTCTTCGTAAACCTTGCGGCAGGGAATCTCGCCCGCCACGATCTTGCAGAATATGCAGTCGCTCATGAATCGAACCTCTTGCTTGCCTACTCGGGCCGGGAAGCCTTCTCGGCCAGACCGGACAGGCCCTCGCGCCGGGCAAGCTCATTCAGGACTTCGTCCGGGTGGATACCTTCCCGGGCCAGCAAAACCAGGGAATGAAACCACAGGTCGGCGGTTTCATAGATGATTTTTTCACGTTCGCCATCCTTCGCGGCCATGATGGTCTCCGCCGCCTCCTCGGCCACCTTCTTCAGGATCGCGTCCAGGCCCTTGGCGTACAGCTTGGCCACGTAGGAGGACTGGGGGTCGACCTGCTTGCGCGCCTCCAGGGTCGCCGCCAGGCGGTCGAGGATGTCCGAAGCCGCGCCGCTCATTTCTTGTAGATCTCGTGGGGATCCTTGAGCACCGGGTCCACCGCCACCCACTGGCCCTTCTCCAGCTTGTGGAAGAAGCAGCTGCGTCGGCCGGTATGGCAGGCAATGCCGCCCACCTGCTCGATCTTCATCAGCAACACATCTTCATCGCAGTCCAGACGCAGTTCCAGCACTTTCTGGGTATGGCCGGATTCCTCGCCCTTGTGCCACAGCTTCTTGCGCGAGCGCGACCAATACACCGCTTCGCCGGTCTCCACCGTGCGCTTCAGGGATTCCCGGTTCATCCAGGCCACCATGAGGATATCTCCGGTCTTCGCGTCCTGGGCGATGGCCGGAATCAGGCCGTCATCGGACCAGTTGATCTTGTTCAGCCAGACTTCGCTCACAGTCTTACCTCGATGTCTCGTTCCGCCATGAAGCGCTTGCACTGCTCCACGGTGTATTCGCCGAAATGGAAAATACTGGCGGCCAGCACCGCGTCGGCGCCGCCGATCTTCACGCCGTCCGCCAGGTGCTGCAGATTGCCGACGCCGCCGCTGGCGATCACCGGAATGTTCACCGCGTCGACGATGGCTCGCGTCAGGTTGAGGTCGAAACCGATCTTGGCACCGTCCCGGTCCATGCTTGTAAGAAGGATTTCACCCGCGCCGAGTTCCTCCATCTTGCGCACCCAGTCCACGGCATCCAGGCCGGTGGGCTTGCGCCCGCCGTGGGTGAAGATTTCCCATTTGGGGGAAGCCCCCCATACGGTCTGCTTGGCGTCGATGGCCACCACGATGCATTGGCTGCCGAAACGGTCGGTGCAGTCCTTCACCAGATGCGGGTTGAACACGGCGGCGGTGTTGATGGACACCTTGTCGGCGCCGGCGTGCAACAGCCGGCGAACGTCCTCCACGGCGCGCACGCCGCCGCCCACGGTCAGCGGGATGAATACCTGGGCCGCCACGTCCTCGATGATGTGCAGGATCAGATCCCGGTCGTCGGAAGTGGCGGTGATGTCCAGGAAGGTGAGTTCGTCGGCGCCCTGCTCGTCGTAACGGCGGGCGATCTCCACCGGATCGCCGGCATCGCGCAGATTGACGAAGTTGACACCCTTGACCACGCGGCCGGAGGTCACATCCAGGCAGGGGATGATGCGCTTGGCGAGTCCCATCAGCGTGAAAGTCGCATAGCGACTTCTCGAAGCTCCCCTCGCCCGCAAGCGGGAGAGGGGTGGGAGGTGAGGGAAACGGCCGTGACTTTCATACTCCAGAGTGCCCTTTCAAAGTCATGGCCGTTATTTGCCGGACAGCTCGTCGGCCAGGATCTGGGCGGCCGTGAAGTCCAGGGTGCCCTCATAGATCGCGCGGCCGGTGATGGCGCCCATGATGCCTTCCCCCTCCACGGCGCACAGACGCTTCACGTCGTCCAGGTTGGTGATGCCGCCGCTGGCGATGACCGGGATGCTGAGGGCCTGGGCCAGCTTCACGGTGGCCTCGATGTTGACGCCGGAGAGCATGCCGTCGCGGCCGATGTCGGTGTAGACCACGGCTTCGACGCCGTAGTCCTGGAATTTCTTCGCCAAGTCGATGACGTCGTGGTGGGTCACCTTGGACCAGCCCTCCACCGCGACCTTGCCGTCCTTGGCATCCAAGCCGACGATGATGTGTCCGGGGAAGGCGGTACAGGCGTCGTGCAGGAAGCCCGGGTTCTTCACCGCGGCGCTGCCGACGATGATGTAGGTGATGCCGTCATCCAGATAGCGCTCGATGGTGTCCAGGTCGCGGATGCCGCCGCCCAGTTGCACCGGGATCTCGTCGCCCACCTCGTTGACGATGGCCTTGATGGCGGCCTCGTTCACCGGTTTGCCGGCGAAGGCGCCGTTTAAGTCCACCAGGTGCAGACGACGGGCGCCGCTGGCCAGCCACTTCTCGGCCATGTCGGCCGGGTTGGAGGAGAACACCGTGGCGCTGTCCATCTCGCCCTGTTTCAGGCGCACGCACTGGCCGTCTTTGAGATCGATCGCGGGAATGATGAGCATGACTTACCTCGGATTACCGTCCCAGGACACGAAGTTTTGCAGAAGGCGCAGGCCCGCGGCGGCGCTTTTCTCGGGATGGAACTGCACGGCGAACAGGTTGTCGCGGGCCACCGCGCAGGTGAAAGGAAAGGGATAGCTGCTTTCGCCGGCGACGACCGAGGCGTCGGCCGGCTGGGCGTAATAGCTGTGCACGAAGTAGAAGCGGGCACCGTCCTCGATGCCCGCCCACAGGGGGTGGGTCTTGGCCTGGCGCACGTTGTTCCAGCCCATGTGCGGCACTTTCAGCCTGTTGCCGGCGGCGTCATGCATGGCCGTGTCCGGGAAGCGCTTCACGTTCCCGGTCATCAGGCCCAGACAGGGGGTGTCGCCCTCGTCGCTGTGTTCGAACAACACCTGCAAGCCCATGCAGATGCCGAGGAAAGGCTTGTCAGCCGCCGCATCGAGGATGACCTGGCGCAGGCCGTGGGCCTCGATTTCCGCCATGCAGTCGGGGGCCGCGCCCTGGCCGGGGAATACCACCCGGCCGGCGCCGGCGATCAGGCCTGGATCATCGGTCACCGCCACCTCGGCGCCGGGGGCCACATGCTCCAGGGCCTTGCGCACGGAATGCAGGTTGCCCATGCCGTAGTCGATCACGGCGATGTCAGCCATTCAGGGTGCCTTTCGTGGAGGGCGTGGCACCGGCCATGCGCGGGTCGGTCTCCACCGCCATGCGCAATGCCCGGCCGAAGGCCTTGAACACGGTCTCGGCCTGATGGTGGGCGTTGACACCGCGCAGACAGTCCACGTGCAGGGTGACGCCGGCGTGGTTGACGAAGCCCTGGAAAAATTCCCGGAACAGGTCCACGTCGAAGTCGCCGATGCGGGCGCGGCTGAAATCGACGTGGAACTCCAGGCCGGGCCGGCCGGACAGGTCGATCACCACCCGTGACAGGGCCTCGTCCAGGGGCACGTAGGCTTGGCCGTAGCGGCGTATGCCCTTCTTGTCGCCCAGAGCCTTGGCTAAAGCCTGCCCCAGGGTGATGCCGATGTCCTCGGCGGTGTGGTGCGCGTCGATGTGCAGGTCGCCCTCCGCCTGGATGTCCAGATCGACGAGTCCATGGCGGGCCACCTGATCCAGCATGTGTTCGAGGAAAGGCACGCCAGTGCGGAAAGCCGCGCGGCCGGAACCGTCCAGATCAAGCTTGACGGTGATCCGGGTCTCCAGCGTGTTGCGGGCCACTTCGGCGGTACGGGGCATAGCGGTTTCCCAACTCAGTTGTTCAACGCGGCGCTCAGCGCGGCGAGGAAGGCCGCGTTCTCTTCCGGCGCGCCCACGGTCACCCGCAGGCAGTTCTCCAGCAGGGGATGGGCGCCATGCAGGTTCTTGATCAGCACGCCGCGGGCCTTGATGCCGGCGAATACGCCAGTCGCGTCGGCCACCCGGAACAGAACGAAATTGGCGCGGCTGTCAAAAGCCTCCACGCCGGCCAGCAAGGACAGGGCATGGATCAGTTTCCCCCGTTCTTCGACCAGGGTGGCCGCCTGGGCCTCCAGCACATCGGCGTGAGCCAGGGCATATTGCGCCGCCACCTGGGTCAGAACGTTGACATTATACGGGAGGCGAACCTTGTCGAACTCACCGATCCAGGCGGGTCTGCCAACCAGATAGCCCAGGCGCAGGCCTGCCAGGCCCAGCTTGGAGACAGTGCGCATGAGCAGCAGGTTGTCGAAACGCTCCAGCGCATCGAGAAAGGAAAGGCCGCCGGTGAAGGCGTGATAGGCCTCGTCCACCACCACCAGCCCTGGCGCGGCGGCGATGATGCGTTCCATGGCAGCCCGCTCGAAGGCATTGCCGGTGGGGTTGTTGGGATAGGCCAGGAAGATCAGGGCCGGCTCTTCCCGTTCGATCGCCTCGAGAACGGCCGCCTCGTCGAGGGAGAAATCCGTCCTCAGGGGCACGCCCACGTAACGCATGCCCGCGAGGCCGGCGATCATGCGGTACATGACGAAAGAGGGCTCCACCGCAAGCAACCTGGCGTCGGGTTTGGCCAGGGCCATTGCCAGGATCTGGATCAGTTCGTCGGAGCCGTTGCCCAGCAGGATGTCATAGTCCGGCGCGATACCGAATGCCACCCGCAGAGCCTCTTGTACACCGGGTGCCCGGGGATCGGGATAGCGGTTGATGGCCGCATCCGCAAGCAAACCGCCCAGTTCCCAGCGCAGGGCCTCGGGCAGGCGATAGGGGTTTTCCATGGCGTCCAGCTTCACCATGCCGGCGGCGTCGGCGACATGGTAGGCGGACAGGGCCAGGATTTCGGGACGGATGAGCTGTTCGGGAGTCATGGCGTGGGCGCGAGCCCGAAAGATACCGGATTCCGGAGGGCGCGTGGCGTCCTCCGGTAAGTCGTCATGTCGCTTAGTTGCCCATCCGGTATTCGGCTGAACGGCCGTGGGCCTGGAGGCCCTCGCCGTAGGCCAGGGCGGTGGCGATCTCGCCCAGGCTCTTCGCCCCCTGCTCGGAGACGTGGATCAGGCTGGAACGCTTCTGGAAGTCATACACCCCCAGAGGCGAGGAGAAACGGGCCGTGCGCGAGGTGGGCAGCACGTGGTTGGGGCCCGCGCAATAGTCGCCCAGGGCCTCGCAGGTATTGCGTCCCATGAAGATGGCACCGGCATGGCGGATGAGGGGCAGCATGGCATTGGGGTCGTCTACCGACAATTCCAGGTGTTCCGGGGCGATGAAGTTGGCGATCTCGGCGGCCTCGGCCAGGTCGCGGCACAGAATCAGGCCGCCCCGGTTGCCGATGGAGGCGGAGATCACGTCCTGGCGCGGCAAAGTCGGCAGCAGCCTCTTCACGCTGGCCTGAACTGCGTCCAAAAAGGCGGCATCGGGAGAGATCAGGATGGACTGGGCCAGCTCATCGTGCTCGGCCTGGGAGAACAGGTCCATGGCGATCCAGTCCGGGTTGGTCTTGCCGTCGCAGATCACCAGGATTTCCGAGGGGCCGGCGATCATGTCGATGCCGACGATGCCGAACACCCGGCGCTTGGCCTCGGCCACGTAGGCGTTGCCGGGGCCCACGATCTTGTCCACCTGGGGAATGCTGGCGGTGCCGTAGGCCAGGGCCGCCACCGCCTGGGCACCACCGATGGTGAACACCCGGTCGACGCCGGACACCAGGGCCGCCGCCAGCACCAGGTCGTTGCGCACCCCGTCCGGGGTGGGCACCACCATGATGAGTTCCTTCACCCCGGCCACCTTGGCGGGGATGGCGTTCATCAGCACGGAGGAGGGATAGGCCGCCTTGCCGCCGGGCACGTACAGGCCGACCCGGTCCAGGGCCGTGACCTGCTGCCCCAGCACGGTGCCGTCCGGCTCGGTGTAGGTCCAGGACTCCAGGCGCTGCTTCTCGTGATAGACCCGGACCCGCCCGGCTGCCGCCTTCAGGGCCTTTTCCAGGCGCAGGGGCAGCTTTTCCAGGGCCGCCTCCAGGTCCGCCTTGCCCAGTTCCAGGCTGGCCATGTCCGGCGCGTTGAGGCGGTCGAAGCGGGCGGTGTATTCCAGCACCGCCGCGTCGCCCCGGGCGCGGACGCCGGCCAGGATGTCGGAGACGGCGTTCTGCACCGCGCTGTCGGTGGCGTCGTTGAAGGCCAGCAGGGAGGCAAGGCGCGCCCGGAAGTCGGGGGCGGTGGCATCGAGTCGGGTCATGGTGACGTCGGTCATGATCGGTGCTCTCGGCGGGTATAGGGGGAGAGGGAGTGGAAATCCGGCGGAAATCGGATTATAGCCATGCCGCAGTGCGGCAAGAATTTCGAGCCGGGAGCTTCCCTGATACGACTCAAGGATGTACCGCCCCCCGGAAGGCCTCGATGATGGGCTGGAGGGCGTCGTGCTTGAGCTTCATGGCCGCCTGGTTGACCACCAGTCGTGAGCTGATGGCCATGATCTCCTCCACCGCCGTGAGGTTGTTCGCCTTCAGGGTGCCGCCGGTGGACACCAGGTCGACGATGACGTCGGCCAGGCCTACCAGGGGCGCCAGCTCCATGGAGCCGTAGAGCTTGATGAGGTCCACGTGGACGCCCTTTTGCGCGAAATGCAGCCGGGCGGTCTGCACGTACTTGGTGGCCACCCGCAGGCGGGCGCCCCGGCGCACGGCGGCCTCGTAGTCGAAGCCCACGGGCGTGGCCACCATCATGCGGCACTTGGCGATGTTGAGGTCCACCGGCTGGTACAGGCCCTCGCCGCCGTGCTCGATGAGCACGTCCTTGCCGGC
>Ga0233425_10005187_pt1 | contig 20890 bp, 22 predicted proteins | sample Watercolumn_Towu_2_FD_181712 | JGI IMG/M metagenome (GOLD analysis project Ga0233425, IMG submission 181712) | Freshwater microbial communities from Lake Towuti, South Sulawesi, Indonesia - Watercolumn_Towuti2014_140_MG | ecosystem: Environmental > Aquatic > Freshwater > Lake | place...
CGCGAGGTTGTGCTTGCGGGCGAACGCCTCCGCCTGACGGTTAAATCGCGGCAACATACAGCGCGAGTTATAGACTTCGATGGCATCCACCAGTGGAATGATTTCCAGCAAGTCGGCTTCCTTCCAGCCGCCAGCACGCATCGTATCGAACGGGTGGGACACGCTGATAAAAGCTCCCTGCTCCTTCAAGCGGGTAATCGTCTCCAGCGGCGACAGCCCGGCGGGGATTTCCTCCCGCACAAACGCCGCGAGAATTTCCCCTTTCGTCGTCATAATCTCCTCCCCGACGATGATGAGTTCAGGGTCGATCCCCTGCGCCTCCCGTGCCCCCGCAATCGAATTATGGTCGGTGACCACCACACGGTCAATCCCCTTACGGCGCGCAGCAGCAACCAGGTCAACGGGACGGGTGAGCGAGTCCTTCGAGGCAGAGGTGTGACAGTGGAATTCGAGGCGAATCATTGCGGTTTGAGAATGGCGACAACGACGCCCTGGATGTAGTAGTTTTTACCATTGAGCGGGACTTTCTTTTTGTCCTGAACATTTTCAAATTTGAGAAACTTATCGGTTCCCTCCACGAGATACCTTTTTAGGGTAGCCTCTGAGCCTTCGCCGGCGATGACGGCAGCTACAATTTCGCCATTATAAGCTTCACGGGTGTCTCTTAACAAAACACAATCGCCATTTTCGATTTTTACTGGACTGGCATCATTCATGCTGTCGCCCTTGACTTTCATCAAAAAATAGTCGTGGCTGCGCGCTAGATTTATTTCCTGTTCACTTCTGTTGATGTTTACCAACTCGTAATTTCGCTCGTTGATTTCCAGAGAATTGACGCGCGCTGCACCTTCCGGACGTTTAAGGGCCGCAACGGGATCCCCGGCGGGAATGGAGCCATAATAGGGTAGGAATCCTAAACGCAGTGATGATGAATTTGCTGATGATCTGGTGGGTCGGTGGGGTGCTTCTGTGTTGGCAGTGTTTTCTTCAGAGGAATTACGCGGTGAGTTGGGGCTGCCTTCTAATGTGGCGGCGTTGATCGCCTCTCTCATCACATCGGCAACCTGTTTGCACTTTTGTTCTTTATCGATATCAGCGGCAGCCCCTTTGACAATTTTCATCGCTCTTTCCCATGATACAACTGCCTCTTCTGAATGTGCAGGCAATTGCCATTGGATGCAGCCCAAAAACCAGTAGACAATCGCCTTTTGCAAAGTTTGATTCCCGTAGAAATTTCCGGTGGCTTCATGTAAAAGTTTTGATGCTTCTGCCAGATCGCCCAAATCATATGCAACCAGGGCACATTCCATGTAAATCTCAGCCCATTGATCATGGTAATTTAGATCATGATTTTCGCTTGTACCATAAAAAGTACCACTCATTCTCTGTAGCCGTTCCATTAAATGCCAAGCTTCCTCGGTCTTTCCATTCCGTGAGGCATCTTTCATGCGTTTAACCATGTTTTCGGCCGCTTCGCTCAGGTATTTATTCCCCTCGAGAGTCCTTACCCAGTTGTTGAGCCAGTTTTCATAAGCATATTCAATCCACTTATCACAATTATCCTTTACTGTCATGTTCGCCGTTCTCCTTGAGTTTGTCATTACGATTGTCTTTGTGATTTGTCTTATAGATGGAGGTTCGCGACTCCAGTATCTGGGCGGTGCGGGTTAACAGGATACTGCGTAGGTTCTTGCGAACGATTGCGGGGTCTTTTCCATTTACTCCAATTTCCTGCAATGCACGAACAATCGCTTGTAGCAGCATATTCTGTCCCTCAGCCCTGCCACGCTCTTGACTGGCAAAACTTTCCGATTCACTTTGAGCACGGATAACATTGATTGCCCCGCTTTTCTTTGCAAACCAAATCTGCAAATGTTCCTTATCTACATCCACTTCTGGAGCGTGTACTTCACCAATGTAGCACCAATTGAAGCAAACCCCCATCTTTTTGAAAGTTTCTTTTGTATCCCCAGATTCGAGTTTTTCACGAAGTTTGTCGAGAGGATGAGCCCCAGTCTCTCGTGGAGAAATCAAGTCACCTAGATAGGCGTTGTTGATATGCTCACGAACAATTGTGGACACCTTCCCCTTAACAGCTTCTGTCCACGAGGACATTTTTTGGGTGGCAGGCACGTTACGCTGATAGGCAAGGTCTTTTACTGCCCGTTTCGATGGCAGGTATGCCACTGTCGGCTGCCCCTTCATATTGGTTGGGAAGAAACCGTCTATCCGAAAACGGATTTGCACCTCTTTGATGATAACCCGTATCCCATCTGCGGTTAGAGCCTCTATGTTTTCGATTTTCTCGTACTGTTCTTCAGTGGAGAGGATTTCCTTGATCGAGTCTAAACGGGTCAGGTTGTGTGCTCCTGCAACCAGCACATCCTTGTAGGTGCGCAGGGTTTCGGTGACTACTACATTATCCCGTTCGATTTTCAGGATGCCGGGGCCTCCAATCTGTTCCATTGAGTCGAATTTTCCCGTTGGAAGGCTTCTTTTTCCACCTGAAACTTTTGAACTTGGAAGTTTAAACCCGAAGAACACTATTTGGAGATAGCCCAACGCGCTGCCGATATCATTGATTTCGTAGATATCATCGATGTATCGTGCTGCAGCGTAAAAAGCATTGACAAATACCAAAACGACAATCGAAAAATACAACAAAAAGTTAAGTATGACTTGGCGGTCTATTTGTTGAGATGCCGGCCGGAGTGATGGAAACAACCAAAGAAAAAACCAACGGGCAAGAAGGGAGGAAGACACCAGAAAAAAGAAAACCGCCAAAACACGCAACAGGCGTCCGGATAATCGGAACGGGCTAAAAAGACCGCCCAATCTTAATCTAATGCTTCTCATGACGGCTCCTTCGCTAGCGGCGGCTTTTTTCCGCCATTTTCGTCGTCTTGTTGATCGGCAAGCAACCAGTCGTGGATGCTCTTCAAAATCTCCTGCAAATCAGCCGCTGACATTTCCTTATCGGCAACAGAGGTCTCCAACGCTTGTAGAACACGCAGAGCGAGCGCTTCATCGAAATACGGCACAGAACGGAAAATATCCGAAAGTAGGTGTGTCATCTCTCCCTGTGCCAGGGCCCGGTTTTTATTGCGCACACGAATGGCTTTTAGTTCATATTCGGCATCGAAGATGGCAATCTCCCGTTCCATTTTTGCCTTCCATGCCTCGAGCATCCTTTTTTGCACGTCTTCATCACAAGCAAGCACGTCGCCAAAGGAGGCATTTTTCACCACAATTCCCATGTGACGGAAGTAATTGAACTTTTCACCTGTCAATGTAACGGCGGGCGGCTGGCGCAGCATATCCAGGCTAACCTTTTCATCTTTGGAAAAGGATTTGCCGTTCAGATGTTCGATGAATTGAAAATTCGCCAATCCTCTCGCTTTGACGCGCAGGGCAAATTCATCCTTCAATTCTGACAAAAACATCTGTTCGCGGGTTTTGTCTGCCACTTCTTTTTCCGTTTTCTGTTCTTTCCCATTTTTTCCTCCGCTATCCGCCTCCGCCTGATGACGCGTTAGTGCAAACAAATCCACGTTAAAGAACTTGTCATACGGAACATCGGAAATTATCTTGCGGAAGGTGGCAGTAGCGGCTTCAAGCGGAGTCTGATGCCAAGGGATAAGGTCTCCGTTCTTGTCACGCGCTTGATGAAAAACCGCCCATTTGACCCTTTCAGGATCAAATGGATATGGAACGGAGGAGTCAGGGTGAGTGGTGTTGAGGGCAGAGGGTAATTCAATCTTGCGGAGAATTTCAGCGGCGTCGTCTGCATCCAGCGGAATCCCACCTTTGATGATTAGGTCATTGCTTTTCTGATCCACTTTCAAAATCTTCAAGTTGATGAGTTCCCTGCCACCAAGATAGCCTACCCACATCTTCTCGGGTGGGTCGCTCAGGCTGAAATTGACGTTCACCTTCGACTTGACCTTGATTCCATCACGGGTATAAACCTCAAGGAAGTCGCTACCACGTGTCTGTCGTCGTAGATCCACCGTGTCATCTATCTTTTGTCCCTGCTCTGTGAAGACCACGCCCGGCCCCTTTATTTCGGGTTCCTTCGGTTCATATAGGGTAGATTTGCCTTTCTTCTTTTTATTATTAACTGTTTTAGCCTGTGCTTCCTGCCACTCTTCTAAAGAGGGGAGTGAGATGGCTTTCATATCATCATGTTGAACCAGTGCTACTGCACTGCTGGAATCGACCAGGGCAACGCCGGGAGCAGAACTTTCCAACTCGCCCTGACTGGAAGTCCTGACTCCGCCTTTGACGAAGATGGCGGGGCCATGTTTTCCCTGGGTGAACAAAACCAAACGTTTATACGCTTTTGTTCTTTCCTCCCATTTTGTGACGGGCAGGGCAAATTGCGCCATGATGAATAAACTAATGCGGTACATCAGCCAGTACGCGCCCCAACCGAGGAAGAAGAACAGGACTTCCCGCTGACTCAAGGCATCAAAGGCTTCCTGCAATAAATCTCTATTGGGCTGTCCAAGGAAAAAGAAAAAGAAAAACAGAAGAAATTTCCACACAAATTCGAGGATTCCCCCAATCCCTGTAAAAAAACCACGATAAAAAAGCAGGGCAACAAGTAGGGGAATGATGTAAAGCGTAAGTTGGAACTTCTGTCGCTTGCTCATGGCAGCCCAACCTTTCTCAACCCGCGAATACCGTTGATAAGCTCACGCACAAAGGAATCCTTGGATTTTGGATAATTGCTAAAGACAGTCTTTAGAAAATAGAACAAATCCCGGTCTTCAGTTTCATCTTTCAACAAAAAAAAGGCGCTGGATGCATTTGGAGCAGGCTCACCAGGCTGGGAGGGGGTGGGTGATTGAATGGGAAAGAAGTGATCCAGAATTCCTCGAATATGCTCGTCGGAAGCGGAGGAAAACCTCTGATAGAAATCGGGCCAGGCATGATAAAGCAATGCCAGATTAAAAACCATCACATCAGAAACATTTAATCCGTCAGCGCCACGTTGTCGTTTAAATTCGGCAAGCTTCGAGGCGCTCTTGATGAGGCGGCGCGGAACCAGAACGCGCGGTAGTTGAGGAATATTGCGTTCGTTTAGGTCCAGCGCTTGGCGCCGTGCCGCGACCCGCAATAAGTTGACAATGTTGTCGCGATCGATTGTCGGCGAGAGTGAGAGGTGATATTGTTCAGGGATAATCTTATCGAGGTAACTATTCCCATCCATCTTCGTCCCAGCGTATTTGTGATCGATGTAGCTCGCAATCACTTCCGAATCCACCGCAAAGACCCAGATACAACCGGGAACATTGAAAAACACCTTAACCGATTCGAGTAAGCGGACAACATTTTCAGGGGAACAACGGTCGAGATTATCGATGCAGATGGCAATTTTTTCGCATCGTGAGTTTTGGGCAGCAAGCTCCACTAGTCTGGCAAACGCTTGTTTAGTTTTGGATACTTCATCAGACTGATGTGCCCATTTCTTCAAAATCATGTCATAGTCCATGTCCGATTCATGGATGACTATATCTTTGACAGCGTTGGTCATTTGCGCTAGTCCCAAATCAGTGTATCGTTTCAACAAAGTATCGGCAACAACAAAACCGGAAGCCAGAAACACACGCTTGATTACCGGCGCTAGGGTGTCAGATGGTGCGATATCCCCCATCATCTTCTTGAGGCTGACAATCACGGGAACCAGCAATCCATCACTTGCTTCATATTCCCAGGCATCGATGATTTCCACATGAATCTTCACAGGAGAATTTTGCAAAGATAGGTTTTTTTGTTCCATCAAATTCAGCAGGCTGGTTTTTCCTGTCCCCCAGCCCCCATAAATTCCAATCGCACGCGGACAATCTTCCTCTCGCAGACGGAATAATATTCTTTCGGCTAATTGGCTTCTTTTGAGAATGTCCCTATTAAAAATTTCTTCTGGATGTTTCTTGTCAATAACTTCGAGCGGTTCATGGATGTTGATGGTCATTGAGTCCTCCCAGGCAATGATGTCAGATTTTAAGAAGTATATACTTTTCTATTCTTCATTGTCAATAGACTTTTGTCACGAAATCCGAGATTGTTAACAAAACGCCATCCTGCATCCTTACTTCCCTTTCATAAACGCGTGGTAGACTCGCGCACATGTCCAAAAGAATCAAGTATGCCCTTATCGGGTTGGCGGGGTTGTTCCTGCTCGCCGTGCTGGTCTATCAAATCCCCTTTGTGAAATCAGCCGTCGCATGGCGGGCTGAAAAATTCGGTATTTACGTGAAAAATGTGGTCAGCCCGCCGGGTCCCGTGCCGACGGCTTTGCCGGTCACGCCAAACCCGGTCACCCCGACTATGGCGGCGACCTCCACACCCACGCCCGTGATTGATCTTACCCCGTCCGCCACGCCCACGCTGACTTTGGCTCCCCTGCCCGCGCAGGCTTCCATCGTGTCGCCGCCGTTTGAACAGCAGACTCCCAACAATTGCGGACCCGCCACCCTCTCGATGGCTCTCCATCTCTATGGCTGGGAAGGCAGTCAGGCTGACATCGCCAGCGTCATCAAACCCGTTGTCCCGGACCGCAATGTCAATCCCGAAGAACTGCGTTACTACGTTCGTACCCAATCAGGTTGGCTCAACATGGAATATCGCGTGGGCGGGAACATCGAACTCCTCAAACGCTTGATTGCAGCCAAGTATCCTGTCATTGTCGAAAGCGTCACCTCGCTCGACCCCAACGACGCCCTCGGACCCAACGACGATTTGTGGGCGGCGCATTATCTCCTTCTTACCGGCTACGACGATACCACGCAGACCTTCACGATTCAAGATTCCTATCACGGCGCAGATTTGACCATTCCCTATTCCCAACTCGAAGCGGAGTGGAAACCCTTCAATAATTTGTACATCGTGATCTACTTCCCGCAATTCGAGGAGGAGATGAAATCCCTGCTTGGCGAAGATTGGGATCCCAGCCAGAATCGACAACGGGCTTTGGACTCAGCCCAGGCGGACACCGTGAACAATCCGGATGACGCCTTTGCTTGGTTCAACCTCGGCAGTGACCTGGTCTACTTCGATCGCTACGAGGAAGCCGCCCTCGCCTACGACAAGGCGCGGGAGATTGGACTGCCCCTGCGGATGTTCCGCTACCAGTTTGGGCCTTTCCTCGCCTACTTCCACGCCAACCGCAACGACGACCTGCTCGTATTGACTGACTACGCAAGAGGTATCACCGAAATGTCCGAAGAAGCGTGGCTGTGGCACGGCTTCGGTTTGTACCGTCAAGGCGACTACGATGGCGCGCGTAAAGCATGGGAAAAGGCAGACAAAATCAACCCCAACTTTTTTGAAGACCAGGCAAAGAAGGCATTGCAGTTGGTTCCATAAAACCCGCGCTCGGTTGGCGGCTTAGCCGTCAAATGAGCAATACCCCGTGACTCATGAAAAAACTCATCCCTATCCTCTTCGTTCTTATCCTTGCGGCTTGTCAAAGCGCCGCCACACCAGCATCTTCGACTGCGATCCCTGTCCCTGAAAATACGCCGACACCAGCGCCAGTCATACCTACTCTCGCCCCCATCGACACTCCTGACACTTTTGGCACCTCTGAAGCAAAAGCCACCTCCCCAAAAATCTCCCCCCAAGACGGCATGACCCAACTCTTTGTCCCAGCAGGATTGGTCAAAATGGGCGGCATGGACATCCTGATGGAGAACGATGAACTGCCGGCGCACGATGTCACCCTCGATGCGTTTTGGATTGACCAGGTGGAAGTTACCAACGGTATGTACGGTCTGTGTGCGGAGGCGGGCGTTTGTCGTCCGCCGGTAAAGGTCAACTCGGATAACCGCGATGATTATTTCGGCAATCCCGAATTTGCAGATTATCCTGTGGTCTACATCTCTTGGTACGATGCCAGTGCCTACTGCGGATGGGCAGGACGCCGCCTTCCCACCGAAGCAGAATGGGAACGCGCCGCCCGCAGCGACGACATGCGGAATTATCCCTGGGGAAATGAACCGCCCAACGCAGAGAACTCAAACTCGAATAACATTGTCGGCGATACAACCCGTGTGGGATCGTACGTCATCGGCGCGAGTCCCTTTGGCGCGCTGGATATGGGCGGCAATGTTTGGGAATGGGTGGCGGATTTTTACCAGCCCAAATATTACGCCGAATCTCCGTCTGCAAACCCGCTGGGACCCGACGGTGGCGGATTGAATCACCTGCGCGTGATTCGCGGTGGCTCCTACCAGGACAATCTCTTCGATCTGAGGACATCCAATCGAGGCTATGAAGTGGGACCCGACCCGACCAAACTCCCCAACGATGACGCTCACTACGGGCGCAGTTCGGTCAAAATCGGATTCCGATGCGCGGCTGACGATTGATTCGTCCTGATCGCAGTCGAGGGACCGTCATTTGCGCTTCGACTGAGCTCAGCGCGAAATGAATAATTATCTTTACTCATCAATTCACCTATGGTATTATCGCACCACAATTCAATAGCCCGAAGACGGCGCTCTTATCCAGAGAGGCGGAGGGATCGGCCCTGCGAAGCCTCGACAACCAGTCAATGTAAATTGAATATGGTGCCAAATCCGACAGAAAGATTTCTGGGAGATGAGAGGGTAGTACAGCGATATACACTTGCCCTTTCACGCCGAAAGGGCAAGTATATTTTTCAAGGAGAAACAAAATACAATGAGCAACACTTTTATGTCCCTGCCGAGTTTGATGTTCACATCCGAGTCTGTGACCGAAGGTCACCCGGATAAGATGTGCGACCAGATTTCGGATGCGGTATTGGATGCCTGTCTCGAACAGGACCCGATGTCCCGTGTGGCGTGCGAAACCGCCGTCAAGACCGGGTACGTCATGCTGTTGGGCGAAATCACCACCAAAGCCTTCGTCAACTTCGATGAACTCGTCCGCAAGGTGGTGACTGAAATCGGCTATGACCGCGCCAAGAAAGGTTTCGATGGGAATACCTGCGGCGTGCTATCTGCGGTTGCCAGCCAAAGTCCCGACATCGATATGGGTGTCAGCCAGTCTTTGGAAGCCAAAGGCGGCGACCAGGATGCCATTGACAAGATCGGCGCGGGCGACCAGGGTATGATGTTTGGCTTCGCCTGTAACGAAACTGCCACCCTGATGCCCATGCCCATCTATCTTGCGCACAAACTAGCCCTCCGCTTGAGCGAAGTCCGCAAGAACAATACGCTGGAATGGCTTCGCCCCGATGGCAAGAGCCAGGTTACAGTTGAATATGCCTACGGCAAGCCCAAGCGCATCGACACCGTGTTGATCTCCACCCAACACGCGCCTGATATCTCGCAGGAAGACATCCGCGCCGCCATTATCGAACATGTCATCAATCCCGTCCTGCCGAAGGATATGGTGGATGACAAGTTGAAAATCTACGTCAACCCCACCGGGCGCTTCGTAGTGGGCGGACCGATGGGCGATGCGGGTTTGACCGGACGCAAGATCATCGTTGATACCTACGGCGGCATGGGACGTCACGGCGGCGGTGCCTTCTCCGGGAAAGACCCCACGAAGGTGGACCGCTCCGCAGCCTATGCGGCTCGCTACGTGGCGAAGAACATCGTCGCTGCCGGGCTGGCAGACCGCGTGGAAGTGCAGGTGGCGTATGCCATCGGCGTGGCTCACCCGCTCTCGGTCAATGTCGAAACTTTTGGCACGGCAAAGATTGCCGATGAGAAAATCGCCGCCCTCGTGACCGAGCACTTCGACCTGCGCCCCGGTGCCATCATCCGCGACCTCGACCTGCGCCGCCCCATCTACCGCAAGACCGCCGCGTATGGTCACTTTGGACGCGATGACATCGAATTCCCCTGGGAAAAGACTGACAAAGCTGCCGCATTGAAAAAGGCTGCTGGCTTGTAAAGTTGATTTACTCCCAAGCCCCGGGCATGTAACCCGGGGCTTTTTTTGTCTGGCATGTAAAGTAAAATTACCCCATCATGGAATTCACATTCAAACCCATCGGCGTGATCCATTCGCCATTTACAGAGAAAGATAAGACCCCCATCCAAGCCTCGCGTTCGCAAGCGGCGGGCAGAGTGGAAGTGTATCCCGAATTTGCGGAGGGATTGAAGGACATCGAAGCGTTATCCCACATTTTTCTTTTTTACGTTTTTCATGAATCGCAGGGATATGATTTGCAGGTCAGGCCATTTTTGGATGACCGCGAACACGGAATCTTTTCCACCCGTTATCCGTATCGGCCCAACCCGATTGGATTTTCCATTGTCAGGTTGTTGTCACGCGAAGAAAATGTCCTGACCGTCGAGGGGGTGGATGTGCTCGATGGAACTCCCCTGCTCGACATCAAACCCTACGTGCCGGACTTCGACTATCGCGCAAATGTCCATGCGGGATGGTATGAAACCAGAAGCAGGGAATAAAAATCGTTCAATTGGGAGTTACTCCCAATTGAACGTCAACTCTAATTTTCGGCAATAATCGGGGTGACGTATTTCTCGAGCGTGGCGCGGTTGATTTCGCCGACCCAGGCGAGGCGCACCGTCCCCTTGCGGTCGATGACGAAGGAGTTGGGCAGGCCGCCGGTCCCAAACGCCCGCAGGGAGGCATTTTTCAAGTCGATCCAAATCGGGTAGGTAATCTCCGCGGCTTTGACAAAGTTCAACACTTCGGCTTGCGGCTCGCCTGCTTCCACACCGATGATGACAAAGCCTTCATCCTTGTGGGCTTCGTAATATTCCACCAGGGTGGGAATTTCTGCCTTGCAGGGCGGGCACCAGGTTGCCCAGTTGTTGAGCAACACCACTTTGTCGCGATAATCTACCAGCGATTCAGTTCCGCCTTCCACGTTTTCAAGTGAGAGTTCTGGGACGGCGAAATTGACTTCATTGGGGGTGACGGAATACGAAGATTCCTCTGCGGCAGGCTGCGCGTTAGCGTCGGCTTCATCCTTTTTGCCAAACCCCAACAACAGAAAAGCCACCAACAAGAGAAGACCGCCCCCGATGAAAATCGGGAGGCGGTTGAAGTTATTCTGTTTACGGCGACGGCTCTTTTTTGTCATTTTCTAATTCAATGCGCGTTTGATTTCGGCAATCAGGTTCGGTTCGGGGACTGCGCCTACGACCATCCCGCCGCCAGCATTGATGACGGTCTGCGGGACGCCGCGCACGTTGAACTGGTTTGCCAGGTCGGGGAACTCGGTGGCTTCAACGCCTTCCGCGCGGATCATGGCGGGATTTTCCATGGCGATCTGGTGGGCGAGCAACACGGCTCGCGGACAGTGAGGTCAGGTGGGGGTGACAAAGACCTGCAAGTGCAATGGTTTTTCGAGGTGTTTCAGGAAATCGCGCACCGCTTCGCTGAGTCCCGAGTCGCGCCCGGAGATAAGCAGGATGTCGTTGATGAGGACGCCGAACTCATGCCCGGAGGGGATGCCCGCGTATTGTACTCCGTAATTGATGACCTGGTCGCCATCCCTGGCGGCGACCACGATGATGGGCGATTTGTCCACGTTGAACTGGGCAGCCACATCGGCATTATCTTGAATATCATAGATAGTCAAACCGAGTTTGTCATCCACCGCCACAAGTTCTTCGAGCAATTGGCGGATTTCGGCGCAGTAGTCGCAATTTTCGCGGGAGGTGAAAAGCAACAATTGCACCGGCTCTTTCATTTGGGCAAAAGCCTGCTTCACCTGGCTAATGACCTGTTCGTTGAGAAGTTTCTCCATGTAGCGCTCCTAATTTGACGTATGGAGGTTGGATGTGGATGGGAGGGAAAAGATACAAGCCCACAGGGGTTCGTAAAAATTAGCCCCGACGTTCTACGTCGGGGCGGGGATTTACTTTGTTTGCGGTTTCAAATACTCGGTCAGGTCGAGACGCTTGAAGAGGCGACTCCGCACCTCGTCTGGCAACCCGCTTTGGGGTGGATTCGCGGCATGGATCAAATCAATCGTGCGGCGGGTGGTGTCCACCACGATGCGGCAGTCCTCACATTCCGCAATGTGTTTTTCGATCTCGCGGCAAAGTTCTGCTTCGAGTTCGCCGTCTACATAATCGGAGAGCGTGCCAAGCAGCGACTTGCAGTTGGAATGGGTGTGGGTATGTTCAGTCATTCGTTTTCTCCCGAAGCATCCGCTCGCCATAATATGCCGATAATTGCTCCCGCAGGGACAGGCGCGCCCTGAGAAGGCGGATCTTGACGTTGGATTCGGTCAGCCCGAGCGCTTCAGCGGTTTCCTTGATGGAGAGTTCCTGAATGTCTCTTAGCAGGAAAACCATGCGCAGGTTTTCGGGTAAATTTTGAATGGCGCGGTCGAGCGCCTGTTTGCCTTCAGACGAAAGAAGCTCATCTTCGGGCAGGGAACCCCAATCGACGAACTGGGATTGGGCAAGGTCATCGGTATCTTCGTCGCTGGTGTCGGCGTCGTCGATGTTGACTTCGGGTTTGCTGCGCCGCATGGTCATCAGTGATTCATTGACGGCAATGCGGTAGAGCCAGGTCAGGATGCTGGAACGTCCCTCGAAACTGGCGAGATGCGTCAACGCGTTGAGGAAGGTGTTTTGCAGCACATCCTCAGCGTCCTGCTCATTGCCGAGCATCCGCAAACCGAGGCGGTAGATGGGAGCGGAGTAGGCGTCCACCATTCGGGCAAACTCGGCGCGGTCTCCGCTGCGCAGGGCTTCGATGGAAAGTTCAGGTTGGCTTGTCGTTTCGACCATTGATTGTGTCCAGTCCAAAAGTGTATGGGGGTAGTATACACGATTGGCGGACACATTTATCATCACTCCTTTGGGAACCTGGCCCCCAAAGGAGCAATTGGTTACGCAGGCTCAACGACTTTGGTGGTAACGTCGAACTTGGGCGGATTCTCAAGATGTTTCTTGACTGCGCACAGTTGAGCGGTGTGAATCAACGAAGGGCGGTATTTTTCGGGGAAACTATCGGGAACCTGGATTTCGAGGTCGATCTTTTCGATCATGCCGCTCATCGGGTTGCTGTACATACGCTGGACGATGCGGATGCCGTCGGTGGGAAGTCCGCGCTGTTTGCAAAAGCCGAGGACGTAAATCCCGGCGCAGGTGCCGATGGAGGCGAGGAACACTGCGAAGGGGGTGGGGGCGCTGGCAGCCGGGGGCTGGTCGGTCATGACAGTATGAGGTCCAAAGTGGGCGTCCACGCGGGAACCGCCGGGAAAATCAATCACCATTTCCATTTTTGAATTGCTCCTAATTTTATTTTCTTATTGGATGTAAATGGTCATAAAAGGTTACAGCATACCGTCATGATTCCGACATGCAAACCCTTTGCGCAGATGAAGGAAAGCGATTAAGATAAAGCCATGCCACACTTGCAAATCAACTTTCGCCGCGTTGCTGTCTTTGCGGGAATTTTCATTTTAATCCTGCTGGTCATCGAATTCAACTCCCGTCTCGAGGAGTTGAACCGCTTGAACGATCAACGGGATGAAATTCGCGCGGCGGCGACCCAGGCAGTGCAGACCGAGTTGGCACTGCAAACCCAGGTCGCTTATGCCAGTTCCACAGCGGCGGTAGAGGAGTGGGCGCGTACCGAGGGTCATTACATCCTGGAGGGAGACCAGCCTGTCGTGCCCCTTGTCCAACCCGGCAGCCAGCCTGTCATTGCGCCAACCCCGCAGCCCACGCCGACTCCCATGCAGAATTGGGAGGTTTGGTTGGGATTGTTCTTCGATGAGTAACCAATAAGTCGGGATGACCATCTCAACTTATTTTATAAAAGGAACGGCTCATGTGTAGACTCTGTGCAGTCGTTTTCAAGCCCTGTAACGCGAAATACGCGAACAGGGCGAACACTTGCGCCGCACGCCAGTGCAGGTGTGCCGCGAATTTTTCGCGTAATTCGCCGCATTCGCGGTATTCGCGTTAAGAATTTGGGTTTCTGTAGATCATACGCACATTCGTTACACATGAGCCAACTTTTCTTTAGGAGTATTCAAATGGCAACAGCGGAAATCTTTGCAGGCAATTGCGGATTCAACACCACGGTCGAGGCGACGATGGAAGGGAAGGTCTGCAAACTTCACATCATCAGCGAGTGCAACGCCATCCAGAAAATGGGCGAGGAATTGACCGAGGTCAACCCGTACCAGGAAATTTCGTTCAAACGCGCCATGCCGACGATCCACGCGGCGGGACATAAATTCTGCACCCATGCCGCCTGCCCCGTGCCGGTGGGCATCATCAAAGCGATGGAGATCGAAGCCAAACTTGCCCTGCCCACCGATGTGGTCATCAATCTATCGAAGACGAAGAGCGAGTAAAAGCAGACTTCGGAAATCCCAGAGATTTCCGAAGTTTTGCAATTCGCACTCAATTCAACAGTGGAGGGCGCCATGAACCAGGTTATGGAATTTTTCGTGGAAGGACAACCCATCCGGGATAACTGCATGAGGGTCAGTTTTGGCGGCGTGACGCCGGAGAAAATTCCTGTTGGCATGGAACGGCTGGCAAAGGTCATCCGCTCGAAGCTATAATTGGGTTGCTTTCACTCAAAAGGAGGTATGGCATGTTGAACAAACAAGGCAAGGCGGTTTTGGAAGAAGGGGCGCAGAAGGTCACGGACAAGGACGTTGCGATTGTGGTCAGCAGGTCGGAGGAGATACAGAAAAAGTTCAGCGCAAAAGGCCCGCTGGCGCGCTTCATCGTGGACGGCAAATTGCTCATCTCGCTCGTCAAAGATTACTGGGCAAAAGCCTACCGCCAGATTCCCTACGGCATCCTTTCGTCGGCTGTCTTCACCTTGATCTACGTCTTCAACCCGTTCGATATTGTCCCCGACATGCTGCCAATCGTCGGTCAGGTGGACGATGTCGCAGTCCTCAGCGCCTGCCTGCTGTTGATCGAGCAGGATTTGAACAAGTACAGGGATTGGAAAGAGGGGCAGGACTAATGGAATGAGGGAAGGGGGATGGATGGTTGCGGCGGTATAATCTTCAAAAATCCTTCGCCAGAGGTGACACATGACAGAGCTTGCGATTCATCCGCTCAGCACGGAGCACAAGATGCTGCAGGATACCGCGCGCGATTTCGCCCAAAAGGAAATCGCGCCAATTGCGGCAGAATTCGACGAAAGCGGGGATTTCCCCCACGTCACGGTCAAAAAGATGGGGGAACTGGGCTTCATGGGAATCGAAGTCCCGGAGCAGTACGGGGGCGCGGAGATGGACCCGCTCGCCTATGTGCTGGCGTTGGTGGAAATCTCCAAAGCCGACGCCTCGCACGGCGTCATCATGTCGGTCAACAACTCGTTATATTGTCACGGCATCCTGCGCTTCGGCACCGAAGCGCAGAAGAAAAAATTCATCACCCCGATTGCGTCGGGAGCCGCCATCGGCGCCTACTCGTTGACCGAACCCCAGAGCGGGTCCGATGCGGGGACGATGAAAAGCCGTGCCGTCCGCGACGGCGATTTCTACGTCCTCAACGGGCGCAAGTCCTGGGTCACGAGCGGACCGGTGGCGGATTACCTCGTCGTCTTCATGATGACCGACCCCGCAAAAAAGCAAAAGGGCATCACCGCCTTCCTCGTGGACGGGAAGGCCAAGGGTCTCACCCGCGGCAGGAAGGAACCCAAACTCGGCATCCGCGCCTCGGCAACCAGCGAACTGCTTTTCGAAGATTGCCGCATCCCGGTCGAGAACAGGCTGGGGGAGGAAGGCGAAGGCTTCAAGATTGCCATGAACGTTTTGGACGCGGGGCGCATCGGGATTGCGGCGCAGGCACTGGGGATTGCCGAAGCCGCCTACGAGGCCGCCCGCCAGTATGCGGGTCAGCGCGAAGCGTTCGGTCAGCCGATTGGAGCCTTTCAGGGGACGGGGTTCAAAATTGCCGACATGAAGACCCGCATCGAAGCGTCGCGCCTACTGCTCTACAACGCCGCCATCGCCAAGGAGAACGCAAACAAGACCGGCAAGCGATATTCAACCGAAGCCGCAATGGCGAAGTTGTTCGCCTCTGAAACCGCGATGTACGTCACCCACCAGGCAATCCAAATCCACGGCGGCGTGGGATACAGCAAAGACCTGCCCATCGAGCGCTACTTCCGCGACGCGAAGATCACCGAAATCTACGAAGGCACAAGCGAGATTCAAAGGCTTGTGATTTCGAGAGCCGAGCTGGGAATCAAATAGGAGCGCTCAAGGCTGGTAAACTTATCTCCCATTCGCTGCGCCTTTGCACGGCGCAGTAAATTTTAGAAAGAGCAACCCCGATATTTCATAGATGAATTTCCTGAAACGCATTCCCCTGTTCGAAATCCTGCTGGTTGCCGCCATCCTCGGCATCAACCTCTACGCGGCGCTTTCCGACGCCTACAACCTCCCCAACTCATGGTTTGTGCGCGACGACGCCTATTATTATTTCAAGGTCGCCCAGAACATCACCGAAGGGAAGGGAAGCGCCTTCGACGGCATCAACCCCACCAACGGCTACCACCCATTGTGGATGCTGGTCTGCATCCCGGTCTTTACTCTTGCCCGCTTCGACCTGATCCTGCCGCTGCGCGTCCTGTTGATGGTGATCGCGGTCCTGAATGCCGCAACCGCCGTCCTCATTTATCGCCTGGTGAGGGATAACCTTTCCCGCGCGGTGGGAATGGCTGCCGCCTCCTATTGGGCGTTCAGCGTCCACATCCAAAGCGTCGCCTACCGCCTCGGACTCGAGACTCCGCTCGCCGCGTTTGGGGTCGTCCTGTTACTCTACAACTTCTCGCGTTTCGAAAAGGAATGGAGGTCGAACCCTGCAACCCCGCGCCAGATCGTCGTCCTTGCCCTCAGCGCGGCAATTGCCATGTTCAGCCGCCTCGACCTGGTCTTCCTTGCCTTCCTCGGCGGACTCTGGCTCATCCTGCGCGGCAAACCGATGCGCGTCCTGCTTCCGCTGGACATGCTCGTCCTTTTCCTTTCGATGACGGCTTCGGTGGCGCTGCGCACGGGCATCCCCCAATACAACGCCACCTATGCAAATTCCGCGCTGGAAGCGGCGGCGCTGGCAATCGTCCTCAAGGTTGTTTTGCTGTATTTTCTCGGCGCGTACCGGCATCCACGCGGTGTTCCGTTTTGGGAAACCGCGCGCCGCACCGCGCTTGCCGCAACAGGCGGTTCCGTCCTTGCGGCTGGTCTCTACCTGCTCCTGGTTCAACTTGGGGTCGGCAGGAGTTTTCCGCGCAGCGCCTTTCTCATCGACTGGGGCGCCAGCCTCCTATTGCTCCTCGCGCTTCGACTGGCGATGATGAGGCTGGGCAGTTCAAAGACCGGGACACAGACTCCTCCTCTTGACGAACTCAAGGCAAACTGGAAAAAATGGCTGGCGGATGGAGCCGTTTACTACGGCATCGTCGGCGGTTTGCTTGCCCTTTACATGTTCTACAACAAGATTGCCTTCGGCACAGCTTCCCCGGTCAGCGGGCAGGTCAAACGCTGGTGGGGAACCCTGCTCGACTCGGTGTACGAAAGACCCGTCGCCGACTGGGGGGAGTTCCTGGGCATCAGTTACCAATCAGCCTATGAAGCCTGGCAATCGATCACCCCTCCGCTTCTGCAACTGGCGGCATGGCTCCATCCCCTGTATCCGGGCAGCGATACTTCACGGGAGCGATATTACATCGCCCTGGCTTTGGTTCTGGTCCTCGCGCTGGTCATCCTGTTGATGAACGCCCGTCGCACGCGGCGCGCGCTTGCGAACATGGCTTTGATTCCGCTCATGGCTGGCTGCGGATTCCAGATCCTTTCCTACACCGCCACTGCCTACGGCGGCACAAAGGAATGGTACTGGGTCAGCGAGATGGTGCTGGTTACGCTGGGAGGCAGTCTTCTGCTTCACCTGCTCCTGCGTCCCCTGCAAAGGATAAAACCAGCCCGCTACGCGCTTGAATTGGGCGGATTGGCGCTGGGCGCGTTTTTGGCGCTGCAACTGAACGCGGAAGTGCGATTCGTCATGCGCCACGATTATTTCCCCGATGACCGCCCCTACATGGAAGTGTTGCCCTACCTCGAAGAGAACACGCCTCCCGGCGCGGTGATCGGCATGACCGGCGGCGGGAATGTGGGCTATTTCATCAAAGACCGCACCATCGTCAACATGGATGGGCTGATCAACAGTTACGAGTATTTCCACGCCCTGCAAAACGGGCAAGCCCCGGTCTACCTCCGCGAGCATGGCATGACCATCGTCTTTGCCAATCCGCGCCTGCTGGGGTTGCCTCCCTACTACGGACAATTCGCGCCTTATTTCGAAAACTACAGCCAATACGGCGGCAAGAACCTGATTTACCTGCTGGAAGAACCAAAATACCAGCCATGAACCGGCATCCCTTTCGAGTAACCCTGTTGTACTGGCTGGTGTTAATCCTTTCAGCGTGGAACGGTCTGCGGTTGTGGACTGCCCTTGCCTGGCAGGATGTTTTGAACGAGTTTTCGGCGTCGCCCCCGCCCATCGTCACGGCAATCAGCGGCGGGGTGTGGGTTTTGGTCGGCATCGCCCTGCTGTGGGCTGTTGGGCAGAAAAAGCCCTGGGCGTGGATTCTGCTCATCGGGGCGGCATCCGTTTACAGCGCATGGTATTGGGTGGAACGTCTCGCCTGGCAGACGCCGCATCCAAATCGGCTCTTCGCTGTTATAGTAAATCTGACGGGAATGTTATTTATCCTATTTAGCGCAAGATTATTGTCGAGAGAGGCACATGAGCGAAACATCGAAAATCGAACGGTTGACTGAACTGAAAGCCAAGTCACGGCTCGGCGGCGGACAGGCGCGAATCGACGCGCAGCACAAAAAGGGGCGGATGACCGCCCGCGAACGGCTGGACATGCTGCTGGACAAAGGCTCGTTCCGCGAGGTGGACGCCTTCGTCGTCCATCGCACGCATGACTTTGATTTGGACAAACAAAAATTTACGGGGGACTCGGTCGTCACGGGTTGGGGGACCATCGAAGGGCGGCTGGTATATGTGTACTCGCAGGATTTCACCGTCTTTGGCGGGAGCCTCGGCGAAGTTCACGCGGCGAAGATTTGCAAAATCATGGACATGGCAATGAAGAACGGCGCGCCCGTCATCGGCTTGAACGATTCGGGCGGGGCGCGGATTCAGGAAGGTGTGGTGGCGCTGGCTGGCTACTCGGATATCTTCCTGCGCAACACGCTGGCTTCGGGAGTCGTCCCGCAGATTTCCGCCATCATGGGACCTTGCGCGGGCGGCGCGGTGTACTCGCCTGCCCTGACCGATTTTATTTTCATGACGCGCAGCACTTCCTATATGTTCGTGACGGGACCCGATGTAGTGAAGGCGGTCACGCACGAAGAAGTGACACAGGAGGAATTGGGCGGCGCGAGCGTTCACTCGGAGAAGTCGGGCGTGTGCCACGTCGCCGCCGACAGCGAAGCCGACACCCTGTATTTGATTCGCAAACTGCTCGGCTACCTGCCGCAGAACAACATGGAAGACGCGCCCTTTGTGGCGGGCGACGACCCGCTGCGGATGGAAGAGGCGCTCAACAGCATTGTCCCCGACGACCCGAACAAGCCCTACGATGTGAAGGACGCGATTCAGTTGATTGTAGACAGCGGCAGTTTCTTCGAGATTCACGAAAACTACGCCGCCAATGTCGTCGTCGGCTTTGCCCGTCTCGGCGGACATTCCATCGGCATCGTGGCGAACCAGCCCGCAGTGTTGGCGGGCGTGCTGGACATCGACGCGAGCGAGAAGGCGGGACGCTTCGTCCGCTTCTGCGACGCGTTCAACATCCCGATTGTGACCTTCGAGGACGTGCCCGGCTTTTTACCCGGAACCTACCAGGAACATCACGGCGTCATCCGCTCCGGCGCGAAACTGCTCTATGCCTACTGCGAAGCCACCGTGCCGAAGTTGACGGTCATCACCCGCAAGGCGTACGGCGGCGCGTACTGCGTCATGTCGTCGAAGCATATCCGCAGCGATGTGAACCTAGCCTGGCCCTCCGCCGAAATTGCGGTGATGGGTCCCGATGGCGCGGTGAGCATCATCTTCCGCAAGGAATTGGAAGCGGCGGAAGACCCCATCCAAAAGAAGGCGGAACTGGTGGCGGATTACAAGGAAAAATTTGCCAATCCCTACGTCGCCGCCCAACGCGGGTACGTGGACGATGTCATCGAGCCGAAGGAAACCCGCCCGCGACTCATCAACGCGCTGGAGATGCTGTCCAACAAGCGCGACGCCAACCCCGCCAAGAAGCACGGGAATATTCCGTTATAGGTAGACAAGTAGACAGGTAGACAGGTAGACAGGTAGACAGGTAGACAGGTAGACAGGTAAACAGGTACTTGTATACTTGTTTCCCTGTCTACCTCCCCGGAGAAAGCCATGTTCAAAAAAGTATTGGTTGCAAATCGCGGTGAGATTGCAGTCCGCATCATTCGCGCCTGTCGCGAGTTGGGGATTGAAACCGTCGCCGTTTTTTCGGAGGCAGACCGCAATGCGCTGCATGTCCGTTATGCGGACGAAGCCTATTGCATCGGTCCCGCCCCGTCGCGCGAGTCGTATCTCCGCGCAGATAAAATTTTCGAGGTGGCGAAAAAGTCGGGCGCGGGAGCCATCCACCCCGGTTACGGGTTCCTCGCCGAACGCGAAGACTTCGCCGCCGAATGTGAAAATCTCGGAATCACGTTTATCGGTCCGAGGCCCTCGTCCATTGCGGCGATGGGCGACAAAGGCAAGGCGCGGGCGACGGTCATCAAGGCGGGCGTGCCTGTCGTGCCCGGCACCGAAGATGTGGGCAACATGACCGACGAAGACCTGCTACGGATTGCGCCGACCATCGGCTTCCCGTTGTTGATCAAGGCGACGGCGGGCGGCGGCGGCAAAGGCATGAGGGAAGTCCG
>Ga0233425_10005188_pt1 | contig 20887 bp, 18 predicted proteins | sample Watercolumn_Towu_2_FD_181712 | JGI IMG/M metagenome (GOLD analysis project Ga0233425, IMG submission 181712) | Freshwater microbial communities from Lake Towuti, South Sulawesi, Indonesia - Watercolumn_Towuti2014_140_MG | ecosystem: Environmental > Aquatic > Freshwater > Lake | place...
AGAGAATTTGCAGTCTCCTTGGCAACCCAGACCTTCTGGAGCAGATGTCTGCTGCAAGCCGCTGCCGTGCGCTGGATTTGTTTGACCCTATTCGGTATGGCACGCGTTTGTCTTCCATTTTCGAGTTTGTATGATCATAATACTTCAGACGAAGGTCGATTCTACGGATTATTTTTTGGCTTCGCACACCATTCTTGATTGGGCGAAGTCCGAGCGGAGTTGTTACGTCTGTGCCGCCAACGTCCACATGTTAATGGAAGCCCATGACTCGCCGTCTTTCAATGCTGTTGTCAACTCTGCCGACCTGGTCACACCGGACGGAATGCCATTGGTTTGGATGATGCGCCTCAAAGGACAAAAAGACCAGCAACGCGTATATGGTCCCACTCTCATGTTGCATGTTCTCGATGTTGCCGCCCGCGGGGCTGTTCCAGTGGGCTTTTACGGAAGTTCGCCTGAAGTTTTGCAGATGCTGGTTGAGCAGATGCAAACCAGATTTCCAAGTTTGAAGATTGCCTATTCTTTCAGCCCTCCCTTTAGTGATTTGACCGCGGAAGAAGACCTCGATGTTGCCCAAACCATAAACGCTTCCGGCGCGCGCATTTTGTTCATTGGTTTGGGCTGCCCCAAACAGGAAAAGTGGATGGCTGACCATCGCGGCAAAATCAATGCCGTCATGCTGGGTGTTGGCGCGGGATTCGACTTTCACGCCGGTCTAAAATCACAGGCGCCCGCTTGGATGCAAAGGGCAGGTTTGGAGTGGCTTTACCGTCTTTTCACCGAGCCGCGCAGGTTGTGGCGACGTTATCTTTATCACAATCCGCGATTCGTGTTTTTTGCCGTTTTGGATTTGCTTGGAGTCTTGAAGTAAAACCATGCTTAGACGTTTCTCCACCAACTTTGCCCTATTCTCGATGGCCTTGGACGGATTCTCCGTTTTTGCGAGCCTGTGGCTGGCGGCGCTTTTTCGTCCCGCCCTGAATACTCTCGACTGGATTGTCCCCATCCCTGTTGAGGTCATCATCCCTGTCTCTCTCTATGCCCTCTTTCCCCTGTTGTGGATCCTCATTTACTCCTCCCTCTCCATTTACGACGGGCGGAAATTTCTGCGCGCCATGGATGAGTTTGCCATTCTCTCCCTTGCCATGCTGATTGCCTCCGTCTCGGCGGCTGGAATCCTTTATTTTTCCTACCGCGAACTTTCTCGTGCTCTTTTTGTCGTCTTTGTTATGTTGGTCTATCTTTCCTGCCTTGTCTGGCGTATCGTAACGCGGATTTATTTCCGCGTGCAGAGGAAATCTTCAACCCTTGCCCGCCGCGTATTGGTGGTTGGCGCAGGACCGCTTGGGCAAAAGGTCAAAGACCAAATACAGGGAACTGACCAGCCGGATCTTGTCTTTGTCGGGTACGTGGATGATCCTTCCGCAACCCCCACAGACGACGACATATTGCTTGGCGCTGCGGCGGAAATTCGAACGATTTTGTACCAGTATGACATTACCGATGTTATGATTGCCCTGCCGCACTCAGCCTATCATCAAATGGGCGAGATTGTGCAAAAAATGGAAGACCTCCCTGTGCAAGTCTGGGTTGCGCTTGGCTTTTTCGACCTGGCCCTCTACAAAACCTCCATCGAAGATTTTGCGGGAATTCCCATGCTGGATTTACGCGCCTCCGCCATTGATGATTATCAGCGGATGATGAAACGCGCCTTCGATGTTTTCTTCGGGACAATCGCCCTGCTGTTTGCCCTTCCACTCATGGCTTTAGCGGCGCTGATGATTTTTCTCGAAGACGGCGCGCCTATTTTGTTCCGTCAGAAACGGGTTGGCGAGAATGGGCGGCTTTTCGAAATGCTCAAGTTCCGTACCATGGTCCGGAATGCTGAGCAACTCCAAAGCCAGGTCGAGAAACGCGATGCCGATGGCAACCTCATCCACAAATCGAAGGATGACCCGCGAGTCACAAAAATCGGAAAAGTCCTGCGCCGTTTTAGTCTCGACGAACTTCCGCAATTTTTCAACATCGTGCGCGGTGACATGAGCCTGGTGGGTCCCCGCCCTGAAATGCCCTATTTGGTCGAAAAATACCAGCCCTGGCAGCGCAAACGTTTTGCCGTACCGCCCGGCTTGACCGGTTGGTGGCAGGTCAGTGGGCGCAGCGACAAGCCAATGCATCTGCACACCGAAGACGATTTGTACTACATCCAGAATTATTCCATCTGGCTTGATATCCAAATTTTGATGCGCACCGTGTGGGTGGTCTTGGTGGGACGGGGCGCTTATTGAGGTTTCTTTATAAAGAGGTTGTCATGCGGCAAAAAAGCTATCAAAAGATGCTCGATCTATTGTTGGTGTTTGGCCTGTTTTTCCTGTCCAATGCCACAGCGTTTCTATATGTGGTTTGGATTGTTCCGGAAATCGTATTTATGGAACTGGTTGTCCTGGCGCTTTTTGCCGCTTTCTCGGTGTGGATTCTTAAAAGCCTTGAACTCATATCGGATTTTTGGGAGAATCTCAAGCGAAACTGGTTTATTCTTCCGTTTCTTGCATTTTCGGGGCTCTCGATTTTTTGGTCCATTTACTGGCAAGTCTCCCTATACCGCTGGCTGATCTTTCTCTTGACCATTGTTACAGGCGGCTACATCGGATTGCGTTACGGGGTCAGGGAAATCATCAGGCTGTTATCTGTCTTTGGCTTATATACCTTGTTTATAAGCCTCATCGTTATTATTTTCCTCCCCAAAAATGGGATCATGAATTATTACAATATCCAGGGTGCGTGGAAGGGCATATATTGGCATAAAAATCACATGGGTATGATTGCTTCGTTTGTGAATATCCTGCTTTTTATCAATCTTGTATATTCGCTGCCTGCCAAAGGGAAGCCTGTTTTGTATTGGGGGGCCTTGTACTTATTTTCCTTGTTCTTCGTTTATCAGACAGATTCAGTAGCTGCCTATCTCACCACCATCTTTCTGCATGGCTTGGTTTTCCTTGCCCTTCTTTTTATGAAATTCAAGGATAAGTTACGACCGTTTCATTACCTGATTTTGGCTGCGGCTATGGCGGTTGTAACTCTTGTTCTTTACCTCAATCTTGATCTCCTCTTTGGCATTTTTAATAGGAATACATCACTAACGGGCAGGATACCGATGTGGACTCACCTGTTCGAGACTTATTTCCGTACGCGCCCCGTCCTTGGATATGGTTTCAATGCCTTTTGGTATATTGAACCTTACCGGGAGGAAATGGCGCTGACGGTAGGATATCCAGACCAGATTGTGATTGCGGACAATGGATTCATTGATATCCTGATCAATACTGGCTATGTGGGATTGGCTTTATTTCTGGTGTTTTACCTCGTTGCGTGGTGGCGTTCTATTAAATATGCACTCAAGGCGAAGGATATCATCGGATTTTTCCCCTTGATTCTGATGTCCTACACTTTGGTGGCAAACGTGAGTTGGAGTCTGATTTTTGAAAATGAAAGTTTTTTCATGCTTGTCATGATTGCCCTCCTTTTTGCCATTTCCAACAATGCTCCGTCAAGTCGGGATAGTCAATTCGCAACGTGAGATTGCATCTCATTGACTTTCGTACAGTTCCATTTGGAAAATGCTTACCGTTGGCGATGAATACATCGGCTTGAACTCCGGGTGATTTTGGAACGAGTGGAGCAGGGGAACCGCTGTTTCCGAAGAGATAATGACGAAATCATAGTCGTCCATGGTTTTTCCCTGTAATTTTTCGAGACATTCGACGCTTTCATACAGGCACTGGTGCAGACTGTTCACGACGGGATATTGCTCGTTATAGTGTTTGCCTCCCTCCAGCCATTCCGTGCCTTGGATGGTGGCAACGCTTCGCCGCCCGGCGATGGCGGGGAACCACTCCGTAAACGGCGAGAGCAGGGGGTTGCCCTGTTCATCCAGAATTAGAAAACGGTCTGTCGGCTCGGTGTTGGATTTTACCCATTCGATGGCTTCCAACTTCTCAGCACTCAACACCTGATGCGATAGGGTTTCTGAGACGTTATATGCATTGTACAGGAAAAGAATCACGAAAAAACCGAAAAACAATCTGCCTGCATTGGAGTAAAGCGCACGTGTCCAGTCCTTGCCGTTTCTGTGTTCTGATGGCGGGGATAACTGAGGGGCGATTCCGTCTGCGATGGCAGATACAGCCAGAAGCGTGAAGGGAAAAACCGAGGCTGGGATTCCGCCGCGAGGGTCCGCAACTAGGCAAAGGGTTGCCCAGAGCGGGAGAAAATAATCCCGCCTGGCAATCTGGATGAAGAGTCCGATCAGGCTGAATACGGCAATCACCGGTGTATATTCCCCGGTAAAGGAAAGCGCAAACAGGATTGTCCACGACAGCCAGCGGGAATGCGTCACCTGCCCGGCGCGGAGGAGGGTGGCAATGCCGTGTTGTTGAATGACCGAAACCCACCAGGGCGCCGTCAGAATCAGAATGCCGACGACCACAAGGATTGAATTTTTGATTCCCTGCCTGTTTCTGCCCCAGAATAACCATGACACGGCAAAAAGGACAACCGATTGCAAAGCCCATTCGGGATGACTTAGCACGGCGAGCGCCCCGCTGAGAATGGACACGGCAACCCAAATCCGTTTTTCTTCGCGGTACATCTTCCACGCGCCGATGATGGCAAGGGCGAAAAAGAGCGCCCCCAGCGAGCGGGTCAATCCGCCGCCGACGATGTTCCACCAATAGGAGTTCGGGGTTAGCGCAAAGATCAACGTTCCCAACGAAGCCCGGGTTTCCGAGCCTGTTACCAGTCTGGCAAGATGATAAAAGACGGGGATGGTCAGGATGCTGACGAGAAGCGGCTGCCACTGGATGATGTCGAGTAGGGGAATCCCCGTCAGACTGTTTATGCTTCCTGCAAGATAAAACGGCAGAGGAGGGTATGCAAATGGAATTTGAGACTGGTTATATGTGGTGAATGCGGGGAGCAGGAAATGCGCCGCCTGCAAATCCTCGATCATGGTGTAAAACATCCCGCCATCCACGAGTGGGAAGCCCGCCCCGACCACCGGGAACACCCGCACGTACAACCCGAAAAACGCGGTCAGGATCAGGAAAAATTTTGCTGTTTCTTTTGGTTGAGTTGCCGTGAGTTTGTCCATTTCGAATTTGTTCCCAACGCGAAATCATACCTCATTTCAGCCTGCCCGCAGAGCGCGGTTTTCGGCGAAATCAAGTATCATTCGGGTATGCAGGCATCCCCCGAACAGAAAAAACTTTTTCACACGCTCACATCCATTTTTATTTTGGCATTAATTGCCACGGTTGCCGGCTTTCTCTTTTGGAGATTGATGCTGCCACGTATGGATTTTTACAACGAGCTCTGGGGACCCGCTTCACTGCTGGTGCGTGGACAAAGCCCGTATGACACATCGAGCCTGAACCCCGTCCTACCCGCAGCTTGGTTGCCGATGGCGATTGGATTTTTCTTCCCCTTGGGCTGGATTCCCGAAGAAACAGCCTTGCAGGTCTGGTATGTTTTCAATATTCTGGCGATAGCCCTGATTGTGTATTTCGCGCAGGGTGAAAAACGCGCTTTGTATAATACTGCCCCGCTTGCGCTGGCTTGCTTCTTCTTTCCGCTCACCTTCAACCACATTAACCTGGGACAATTTTCGATCACGACGGCGCTCTGCTGGGTGTTTGCGGTTTATTTTTTAGAGAAGGACAGACGCTGGGTAGCCGCATTTTTGATTGCACTGGCATTGACCAAGCCGCACTTGGGATTCCTCGCCCTGCTTGGACTGGCGTATAGCGATTACCGTCACAACGGACTTCGCGCGGTGTTTTCATTTTGGGCAAAGGTACTTGCTGCCTGCCTGCTCATGTGCGTCCCGCTTTTTGTGGCGTATCCAAATTGGATTCCGGATGCAATTGTCAGCATGGGCAGTAATCCACCCTGGTCGTATCCATCACTTTACATCCTTTTCGAGCGGTTTCTCGGCAACTGGGGACATCTCCTTTGGGGAATCACAACATTGACTGTGCTTGGCGTCAATTTCTGGTTGTGGAAAGAATGCTCTTTGAGAGTGGCGGTCTATTGGAGTCTGGTTCTGGCTCCCCTTGCCACTCCCTACGTTGGCAGTTGGGATTTCGTCATCCTCTTCCCGCTGTTGATCCTGACCTACGTCAACGCGGGCTGGAAGGGTAAAGCCTTTATTTGGATTGCCTACGGTTTGGCATGGTATGGCATGGCACAGGTGCAAAGGCTGGAGGTCAGCCACAACCATTATTTCTGGTGGGTGCCTTTGTGGTTCCTTGGAATGTCGGCTGTAGTTTCGTCCTGGCTAATAAGGCGGGAAGCCTGATTTACTTTTTCTCGAAGATAGCCACTTTCTCCGAACGGTAGACAATTGAATATTCCTCTGTATTTTCCAGAGCAATAACCAGCCCGCGTGTTGTGGGTGAATTGGATGCCTCGCAGTTTTTTGTGGGCGAGGCGATGGAGATGTAAACATATTCAAAGGGGAATTGCTCGGAGTTTTTCTCGAAACACTCCAAACCATCGTCTATGCAACCTTGCAGAGTTTGGATTTGCGCTGCGTTTCCTGCAAAGCCATTGCCCATTAGCCATTCACTTCCCTGTACGGTGGTCAGGCTTTGCCTTTCGGTCAGGGATGGAAACCATTCATTGGTCAGATCACAAAATGCAGATTGCTCGCCGCTGATGACTAGAAACCCGCTATCCTCCGGTGTGTTTTCCTCCACCCATTGCATGGCTTTTATTTCTGAGTTTGGGAGGTGACGCGTCGAGAGGGCCAACCCGTACAGCATGGAATTGCTAAGAAGGTAAATGGCAAGTACGGTGAAAAAAGCAACTGACTTTTTGCTGCCTGTAACTTTTTCCAGACCGGACAAGACGATTTCTGTGATGAAGAATCCCGCCGCCATTGCCAGCGGAATGTTTCCCATTATGTGTCCGCTGCGTGGTTGGGCGAGGAAAATGACGGGGAGCATCAGGGGGATGAAGTAATCTTTTCTTGCGACCAACACTGAGATTCCCAAAATTCCCAGTGCTCCCAAAATTCCGAGATATGGCTCTTCGGTTAGTAAGGCAATATTCAAGATTTTCAGCACTCCGGCAAACGAGTGCGCTCCTGTTTGCATGATGGAAAGAAACGGGGTTATCCCATGCCTGGAGATGACAAGCCCATACCAGGGCGCGGAGAGAGTCAAAACTCCGAGTGCAATCAAAGCCCCGTCGCGGAGTCCCATCCACGAACGGGACTTTATCAGCCAGATATAAATCGCGATTGCCGCCAGGTAAATTGGCGCTTCGGTGTGACTGAGGGCGGTCAATCCACTAAAAATAATTGCACCCCAGATGCTTTGTCTGTTGCCCGTTGCAAATACGCGGTAGATATGAACAAGAGCCAGCAGCATGAACAACATTCCCAAACTGCGGGTCAGCCCGCCGCCCATCGAGAGCCATGAGGTCAAGTGGGGAGTCACCGCATAGACCAGCGCGGCAATGGCACTTTGGAATTTGCGATTCAGAACTTCTTTTGCAAAAAGATAAAAAGCGGGGACACAAAGCGCGTTGAGCATCCCTGGCAACCAACGGATGATGTCGAGCGGCGAGATGTTCAACAGGTCGCTGATTCCCGCGCCGAGATAAAACCCAAGCGGGGGATAGGCGAAGGGAATTGAAGTTTGGTTGTAGGTCGTGAAGAGGGGCGCGATGTAATGATTCGCTTGTAAATCCAGAATCATTGTGTAGAACATCCCGCCGTCGTTGACTGGGAAGCCTGCCAGCCATGCAGGCATGATTCGGAACCACGTGCCGAAGAGAACTGCCACAATCAGGATCAATGTCCCGACTTGGTCCTGATTGAGTTTTGGTTTATCGTTTTGCATGAATATTTTGCATAGATTAGCAGGCTACTTCACGTACTTCTTCTGCCACTCGAACAGGCGATTCAACGCTTCGATGGGCGAGAGCGCATTTACGTCCAACTCTTTCAAATCATCGAGCAGCGGGCTGGTTTCAGGGAACAACGCAATCTGTTGTGCCGCTTGCGGGTTGATCTTCACCGCCCTCCCCGAAGTCTTTTCGAGTTCCGCCATGATTTCGTTGGCGCGTTGAATCACAGGCGCAGGCAAGCCCGCCAGTTGCGCCACGTGGATGCCGTACGAACGGTCTGCGCCGCCTGCGATGATTTTGTGGAGGAAGACCACCTTGCCGTCTGCCTCGCTCACCGCCACGTTGTAGTTGCGGATGCCGGGCAACAGGTCAGCCAGTTGGGTCAACTCGTGATAATGCGTGGCGAACAAGGTCTTCGCCCGCAGGTGTGGATGGTTGTGGATGTACTCGATAATTCCCCACGCAATCGAAAGCCCATCGTACGTCGAAGTGCCGCGACCGATTTCGTCCAGAATCAGCAACGAGCGCGAGGTGGCGTGATGCAAAATATTTGCCGCCTCCACCATTTCCACCATAAAGGTAGACTGCCCCGCGTGAATTTCATCCTGCGCCCCAATACGGGTGAATATACGATCCACCAGCCCGATCTTTGCCGACGCAGCAGGCACGAACGATCCCATCTGCGCCATCAACGTGATCAATGCCGCCTGCCGCAGATAGGTGGATTTACCCGACATGTTCGGCCCCGTGATGACCCGCACCACTTCGCCTTTTTCAAAGATGACATCGTTGGGAATGTATCGGTCTGATTTGAGCAACTGCTCGACAACTGGATGCCGCCCCTCGTGGATTTCCAACCCGTTTCCTTCGTGGACCTCGGGTCTGGTGTAGCCACCCAAAGCTGCCGCCTCACCCAAAGCGGACAGCACATCCAACTCGGCGATGGCGCGGGCTGTGGTCAGAATTTTGTGCGCGGCTTTCGCCAATTCTGCGCAGACCTCACGGAACATACGCGTCTCGATTTCCTTGATGCGTTCTTCCGCATTCAAGACCAGCGTTTCGTATTCCTTCATTTCAGGCGTGATGAAACGCTCGGCGTTGACCAATGTCTGCTTACGGATATAGTTCTCGGGAGCGCGGTCTGCCGCTCCGCGTGAGATTTCGATGTAGTAGCCAAAGACCTTGTTGTAGCCGACTTTGAGAGTCTTGATGCCCGTCTTTTCGCGTTCGACTCCTTCGAGGTTGGCAATCCAATCCCGCGCATGTTTCGAGGCTTCGATCACGCCGTCCAGTTCCGCAGAATAGCCAGAACGGATCACGCCCGTGTTTTGCAAAGTCGCTGGCGGGTCGTCGTCCAGCGCGTTTTGCAGAAGCGAATATTCTTCCCCACATTCCGACCACTTTCCTGCATTCTCCAATAACCAATTACCAATTACTTCTTTTACCTTCGGCAATTGTCCCAGTGTCCCCCGCATGGCGACCAAATCGCGCGGCTGTGCCTGTCCCGCAATCACGCGGTTGACGAGGCGTTCCAAATCTGCCAGCGGTTTCAAGGCGTCGCGCAATTCAGCGCGGGTCATGCCGTTGCTGACAAAATATCCCACGCCATCCTGCCGCTGTCTGATTTTCTCCACCTGCAAAAGCGGCTGGCTGACCCATTGGTGCATGAGCCGCTTTCCCATCGGGGTAATGGAAAAATCCAGCGTGCCGAGCAGGGAACCTTTGCGGTCGCCGCGCAGGGTTTCTTCCAATTCCAAATTGCGGCGGGTGGATGCGTCCAGCGTCATGAATTCGTTCAGGCTGTAGACGCGGAGCGAGGTCAGCAGGTTGAGTGCGTCGGGCTGGGTCTCTTTGAGATATTGGACGATTGCCCCCGCCGCCCGCACTTGCAGGCTGTGATCCTTCAATCCGAAACCAACCAGCGTGGACGATTTAAACTGTGCCAGCAGGGTTTCGTTGCATTTGCCCGGTTCAAATTTCCAGGCGGGCAAAGCGGTGAGGTGACCTGTGATTCCATCGGGCAGGGTTTGGTTATCGGGGTATAAAATTTCGGCGGGATGCAGGCGTGTCAACTCGGCGCGCAAGGCTTCGAGCGGAAGTTCGGTGACGGCGAACTCTCCCGTGGTCACATCGGTGTGGGAAACAGAAGCAGATTTGGACGAGGAATCCAAAACGACCGAGGCGAGGTAGTTGTTGGCGTCGCCGGGCAAAAGCCCGGGTTCGGTCACAGTCCCCGGAGTCACCACCCTCACCACCTTGCGCGGAAAAATCCCCTTGCTGGGTTGCTCCCCAACCTGTTCACAAATCGCGACGTGGTAGCCCTTTTCGATCAATCGCGCCAGGTAATTTTCCACCGCATGGTAGGGGATACCAGCTAATGGCGCACGCGCTCCGCCGCCGATGGGGCGCGAGGTCAGCACGATGTCCAGTTCGCGGGCGGTGATTTCGGCGTCCTCGTCGAAGGTCTCGTAGAAATCGCCGAGGCGGAAAAAAAGAATGGTGTCAGGATACTCGCGTTTGATGTCGAGGTATTGCTGGCGGATTGGGGTTACGTCGTCGTTGGGCATGGGGTGATTTTACTATGCCGGGGCAACTTGGGCTATACAATGCCCGCGCGTTTCACGCCAGAAAAAAGGCGCAATTTGCAGCCGTGAAGGGTATAATTCCCGCGATAATTTTTCTCAGGAGCAAATCATGTATAAACTGGTTCTCGTCCGTCATGGACAAAGCACATGGAATCTCGAAAACCGTTTCACGGGTTGGACCGATGTTGACCTGACCGACCTGGGTCGCGCAGAAGCCCATGAAGCGGGGAAGTTGTTGCGCGAGGGCGGGTATGATTTCGATATCGCCTACACCTCGGTGTTGAAGCGCGCCATCAAGACCCTTGGCGTGATCCAGGAGGAATTGGATCGCGAGTGGCTGCCTGTCATCCGTGCCTGGCAATTGAACGAGCGCCATTATGGCGCTTTGCAGGGCTTGAACAAAGCCGAAACCGCCGAGAAGTTTGGTGAGGCGCAGGTAAAGGTCTGGCGGCGTTCTTACGATGTCCCGCCGCCCTCTCTCGAGTTGACCGATGAACGCCATCCCAAATTCGACCGCCGTTACGCGGGTTTGACGCCCGAACAACTGCCAGCCACTGAGTCGCTCAAGATCACCCTTGACCGCGTGCTGCCCTTCTGGCATTCCACGCTTGTGCCTGAGATCAAATCGGGCAAACGCGTTTTGCTTGTCGCGCACGGGAACTCCATCCGCGCACTGGTGAAATACCTCGACAACATCTCTGAGGCCGAAATCACCGAACTCAACATCCCCACCGGCCTGCCCCTGGTGTACGAACTCGATGCGGAACTCAAGCCCATCAAGAACTACTATCTTGGCGACCCCGAAGAAGCCGCAAAGAAAGCCGCCGCTGTGGCAAACCAGGCGAAGGTGAAATAGTTACTTTCATTACATGCGAGGTGTTACCTTCATTTATAGCCCGCTCTTTCCTCGCATAGTATAATAATTTCATGAATGTCCTGCCTGACAATTTGATTGTCAGCGCCGCTTTCTCTGCGGTAGTGGAAGTGTATCTGGTCGGAGCAATTTGCCCGACCAGATTTTATTTTCCATCCAGACCCTAAAGGTTTTTGAAACCTTTAGGGTCTTATATTTTCAAGGAGAACCATGAGATTAAGCAAACTGGCAAGTGACATCGCTGAATCCCCAACCTTTGCGCTGAACGAGGAGGCGCGGTTGTTGAAGGAACGCGGCGAAGCGGTCATCAATTTGGGGATTGGGGAGCCGAAGAACAAGACTCCCATTGCCGCAATTCTGGCTTCGGGAGCGAAGCTGACCACTGGCGACGTGAAGTACACGCCGCCCGAAGGCATGCCTTCCATGAGAAAGGCGGTCATCCGTTATACGGAGGAAAATTATGACCGCCTGGTTGCGCCTGAAAATGTGGTCATCACCAACGGCGCGAAACAAGCCCTATACGACATCTTCTATTCGGTTTTGAATCCGCAGGATGAGGTGATTGTCATTGCGCCGTATTGGGTCTCGTATCCTGAGATGATTAAGATGTGCCTCGGCATCCCCATCATCGTGACTCCCGAAGACGGGACGTTTACCCCGCGCTTCGAGGATATCGAACGTGCGGTCACTTCGTCCACGCGGGCGATCATCGTCAACAGCCCGAACAATCCGTCGGGGGCGGTGTATCCGCCCGAATTAATCGGGAAAATTGTCGACCTGTGCGAGCGCAAGGGCATCTTCATGATCTGCGACGATATCTACCACAAGTTGACCTTCGAGCATGTCGTTGCCCAGCCCGCCTGGTCGTTTACGAAGAAGGAGATCGATGACTCGCACATCATCGTGGTTAACGGGGTGGCGAAGTTGTACGGCATGACGGGATTCCGCGTCGGGTGGGTGGTTGGCCCGCGCGATTTGATTCGGGTCATGACCAACGTCCTCGCGCAGACGACTTCCTGTGTCTCGCCGATTGCCCAGGCTGCTGCGGAGGGTGCGCTGATCGGCTTGCAATCTGGAGTCGAAGCGCTGCGCTTGCAAATCCAAAACAACCGCGATGTGCTGTTACAGGAAATGCGGACCTTCACCGGTGCGCGCCTGGTCGAACCGCAAGGGACGTTCTACGCCTTGCCCGACCTGCGTGCCTTCAACGGTAACTCCGTCGAGGTCTCAAAATTCCTTTTGAAGAAGGCGATGGTTGTCACTGTGCCCGGTAAGGAATTCGGCATGGAAGGACACATCCGCATCTCGTTTGCGGGTTCGGTCAAGGACATCACCGAAGGCATCGCCCGCATCAAATGGGCGCTCGACCCAACTTCGCCAAACGAGATTTACATTGGCGATAGGAAGATGATTCGGGATTGGATGTGAAAGTACACAGGTAAACAGGTAAACACGTACCTGTGTACTTGTATACCTGTTTACCTACAAACGGAGACCCAATGAATAACCTACTCAACATCAAAACTCCCGCTGAAACAGTTGCCCAAATTCGAAAAGCAGATTTCAATCTCTCGAATCAAGGCATGTCCAATCTGCGACTGGCGTATTGGAATTTGCCGACCGAGGCCCTCGTGGAAGAAGCCATCTTCCGCAATGAAGGCTCCCTTGTCTTGGGCGGTCCCTTCGTCGCCAACACAGGCAAACACACCGCCCGCAGCGCCAATGACAAGTTTGTGGTGCGCCATGCTGACTCGGAGGACAACATCTGGTGGGGTGTGTACAACCGCCCGTTTGCCCCCGACAAGTTCGAGGTGCTGTACGACCGTCTGCTGGGATTCATGCAAGGGCGCGATGTCTTCGTACAGGACGTTTACGCGGGCGCGGATGAAGACTATCGACTGCCCGTCCGCATTGTGACCGAACTCGCGTGGCACAGTCATTTCGTCCGCAACATGTTTGTCCTGCCGCAATCGCTCGAAGAGTACAAGCGTTTTGTCCCCGAGTTTACGATTGTCGCCATGCCTTCATTCAAAGGCGTGCCTGCTGTGGATAACACCGCCAGTGATACTTTCATCTGCCTGTCGTTCGAGAAGAAACTTGCCATCATCGGCAACACGGCGTACGCGGGCGAGATCAAGAAATCGGTCTTCACGATTTTGAATTACCTCCTGCCGCTGGAGGGCGTGCTTTCCATGCACTGCTCCGCGAACGTGAATCCAGAGAATGCGGATGACGTTGCCCTCTTCTTCGGACTCAGCGGAACGGGTAAGACCACGCTCTCGGCGGATCCTACCCGACGGCTGATCGGCGACGACGAACACGGCTGGAGCGACAACGGGATTTTCAACTTCGAGGGCGGTTGCTACGCCAAGGTCATCGGGTTGTCTGAATCCGCCGAGCCTGAGATTTACGCCACCACCAAACGCTTTGGTACGATTCTCGAAAACGTCCCCTATGACCCGATCACCCGCTTGATCGATCTCGACGACGACACGCTGACCGAAAACACCCGCGCTTCGTATCCGCTTGATTTCATCGATAACGCCGTCCCCGAAAAGAAGGCTGGACATCCGAAGAACGTCATTTTACTGACCTGCGACGCCAGTGGAGTCATGCCGCCGATTGCGCGGTTGACACCCAACCAGGCTTTGTACCAGTTCATCTCTGGCTACACCTCCAAAATCGCTGGCACAGAGGTTGGACTTGGCAAGGAACCTGAGATTACGTTCAGCGCCTGCTTTGGCGGACCGTTCATGGTGCATCACCCGTACAAATATGCCGAACTGCTCAAGCGCAAGATCGAACGCTACGGCGTGACCTGCTGGCTGGTCAACACGGGATGGGTGGGTGGACCCTACGGTGTGGGCAAGCGCATCTCCATCCGATACACACGCGCTTTGTTGAACGCCGCGCTCACTGGCATGCTGGACAAGGTCAAGTATGCCAAAGACCCAATCTTCGGCTTTGAAGTCCCGACCCAATGCCCCGACGTTCCAGACGAGGTGCTCAGCCCCGCATCTTCGTGGCATGACAAGAAAGAATATGACCGAAGATACAAAGACCTGGCGATGAGGTTCAAGCAAAACTTTGCCAAGTTTGAAGTTGGCACGCCGCGCGAGGTGGTGGAGGCGGGACCGAAAGTGTAGCAGAGGTCAGTAATCAGGAGGGCAGGCTATGAAGGCTTGCCCTTTTCTCTTGACAAAATTTACTAAACGTTGTATATTTACAGTGTTTAGTAAATAAGGAGCCAAAATGGTCAGACCGACACTCAAAAAGCAAATACCAAATATTCAAGATGCCATCAAGGAAACGGCGTGGAAGCAGATTGCCGAGTTCGGCGCGGCGGCGCTTTCGCTGCGGGCGATTGCGCGGGAGTTGAAAATCACCGCGCCCGCCATCTACAACTATTTCCCCCGCCGCGATGACCTGGTCACCGCGCTGATTGTGGACGCGTACACCTCGCTGGGGGATTCGCAAAAATCCACTCTGGAAGGCATGTCAAACAAAGACGCCGCGACCCGCTTCTCTGCCCTCGGCATTGCATACCGCGATTGGGCGGTGGCCCATCCCCAGCGTTATCAACTCATCTTCGGCACGCCCATCCCAAATTATGACGCGCCTGAAGACACAACCACTCCCGCCGCTGCCTGGGCGCTCCTGCCGCTGATCGAGACGATTCAAGCCCTTTACGACGAAGGCAGCCTGCTGGTGGAAAAACTCGCGAAACCATCTGCTCAATTGAAGTCCATGCTGGAGGCTTGGTACCAGTTTACAGGAAAAACCGCTGTGACCGAAGTTTTGTATGTCGCGTACGTTGTCTGGAGTCGAGTGCATGGCTTAATGATGCTCGAGTTGGGCGGACAATTGCCCTCGTTTTTTACCGACCCAGGTGAAATCTTTCGCCGCGAGATTGCCACGATGGTAAATCAATATATCGGTGAATAAAAGGAAGTCAATCATGAATTCCAAAATCCATTTAAAGGTAACTGGCATCCTGCTTATCCTTGCCCCCATCATATTTATGACGGCGTTCACGTTGTTGCAAATCAACTTTGAATATCCTGATATCCTGCGCCAACCTGCAGCCATCGTAATGGAGAAATTCGTGGCAGGTGGCAGCGGACTGATAGTCAACTGGTATTTGATGGTTATCTCGTCAATTCTGTTCATCCCCATCTCGGTCATGCTTCATCCATATCTGGCGCGGGACGATACGTCTTATATGCCGCTTGCGACAACTTTCGGCGTGATTGCGGGAGTTGTGCAAATGCTCGGTTTCATCCGCTGGACCTTTCTTGTACCAACCCTTGCTTCCACCTATTTGAATCCATCCACAAGTGAAGCAACCCGCGCTGCAATTGAGGTGACGTTCGTCGCTTTCAATCAATATGCAGGGGTTGGTATCGGTGAGCAGCTGGGCTATATTTTTACCGCGTTGTGGACGATTTTGATTTCGCTTGCCATGCCGAAATCCAAATACTTCAGGCCCTGGCTTGGTTGGATGGGAGTTGCCCTTGCCTTCGGTATCCTGCTCGGTACGTTGGAGCCTATTGGTGTGCCGTTTGTCGGTTTGATCAATGCCATTGCCTACAGCTTATGGGCGGTTTGGATCGTTATCCTGGGGGTTCGTTTACTGGCACAAAAGGGAGGGTAACGATGAGAAATCTTGCCCTTGGCTTGACTGCCTTTACCGCATTTGGAATCGTCGTTTATTGGTCTCTTGTCTTCGCAAAAATATTTCCCATTATCGAGCTTGTGCCGGGATACAGGAACTGGTTTATGTCCTTTCCGCTGGCGGACGGATGGATTGCTGTGGTGTCTCTGCTCGCGTTCATCTTCCTGTTGCGGGGCGACGACAAATCCGTGCTGTTTGGCTTGCTCGCGGGTTCGAGCCTGATCTTCCTTGGCTTGTACGCCCTGCTATATGGCATCAACACTGGTTTGCTTTTCATCCTGACTATGGATGAGATTATTGAGATTGCCATTAAGGTTTACTGCCTGTCGGTCGGCTCGTTTTTCATCGTGTATTTTTGGAATCTTGCAAAAGAGTTACTCACAAAGTAATGGAGAAATCAAATGCCTGTAAATCACGTTGTTTTTGGAACTGGCGCGATCGGACGCGCCATTATGGAGGAACTTGTAAAGCGTGGAGAATCTGTCCGCATGGTGAACCGCTCGGGGCGGGTAGAGGAAATCCCTGCTGGCGTTGAAGTTGTGGCTGCGGACTTGTTCAACCCGTCGCAAGTTCGGGAGGTCACGAGCGGTGCAAAGGTTGTGTATCAATCGTCCCAGCCCGCCTATCACCGTTGGGTGGAAGAGTTCCCCGCCCTGCAAAATTCCATTATTGAAGGCTTGACGGGAAGCGGCGCGAAACTGGTTCTGGTGGAAAATCTCTACATGTACGGCGAGACAAACGGCAAGCTGATGACTGAAGACATGCCGCACAACGCTCACACCCGCAAGGGCAAAGTCCGCGGCGAACTCAGCAAGGCGGCTTTCGAGGCGCACCGCGCTGGCAAGTTGAAAGTCACCGCAGGGCGCGGCTCGGACTTCTTCGGTCCGTGGGGATTGACCACGGCGGCAATGGGCGAGCGGACCTTTTATCCGCTGTTGCAGGGCAAACCCGCGGGACTGGTTGGGAACATGGACCTGCCGCACACGCACACCTACGTCAAAGATTTTGGCAGGGCGCTGGTGGTTTTGGGCGAGCGCGACGAAGCGGACGGTCAAGCCTGGCACGTGCCGAACGACAATCCGCGTGTGACACAGCGCGAGATGGTCAAGATGATTGCCGAAGAAATGGGCGTCGAGCCGAAGATGAGCGCGATGGGCAGGGGCATGATGTGGTTCGGCGGCTTGTTCATCCCCGCCGCGAAGGAAACGCTTGAAATGATGTACGAGTTCGAGCAGCCGTTCATCGTCGATTCGAGCAGGTTTGAATCCACCTTTGGCATGAAAGCCACGCCGATGAAGGAAGCCATTCGGGAAACGGTGGCTTGGTACAGGGGCCATCCGCAGAAGAAATAGGGGAAGCGGAGTCCAACCGCTTCGCGTCCTGTCGTTGGCTGTCAAAAGTCGGGGCGCGAAGCGTTTGACTCCATAGTCTTGACATTTTTCTTTTGTTTGTGTATAACCGAATATATATTCGGTTATTTTTGTTCAGAGGAAACCCATGCCCAGACCAGATGTCAGTGAAGAACGCCGCCCGCAAATCGTCGAAGCGGCAATCAAGGTTTTCCTACGCAAGGGCTATCGCAAGGCAACCATGCCCGATGTCGCCCGCGAGGCTGGCTTGAGCATTGGCGGAGTCTATTGGTACTTCAAGGGCAAGGATGAAATCGTCATGGACATCCTCGAACAGGTCTTTCAAAGCGACCTGGACGATTTGAACCAGCTCCTGGGTTCGGACGCGCCCACGGCGGAGCGGGTGAGAACTTACGTCGAGCAGTACGTAAAGCATTATGACGATTATGCCTGGCTCGACCCCGTTGGGATTCAGTTTTACGCCGAATCCACGCACGACCCCAAGGTGCGAAAGTTCATCCGCGAGTATTTGTCGCATTACCGTCAGGTATTGGTGACGTTAATCGAGCAGGGTATTCGACGCGGCGAATTCAGGCTGGTCGCCGCGCGCCCGCTCGAGGTCGCCAACTCCATTTTGGGGCTGGAGGAAGGGCTGTCCATGCTGGCGGTGGCTGACCCGCAAAATGTCCGCTGGAAGGAAGCCTTCCAAACATCCATCGAGTTGATTTTGACTGGACTGACAAAAAAGGAAACAGAGAAATGAAACTTTACCCGATTCAAATCCATCAGGGGCTGGACCCCGCCCACCTGCAACGCGCGGCACAGTTGTATTTCGACGCCTTCCGCCGACAGGCAAGCCCCATTCTGGGAATCAACGAACAGGCGGTGGCGTTCATCCGACGCTGTATCAACCCACAGCAGGCGCTCAGCGCCATCTTTGAGGACAAACTGGCGGGTTTCGTCGGCTTGCGATACGGCGACCAGTCCTTCCTGCGCCTGCGGCTTTCGCAATTCGTTGACAGGTTTGGCTGGATGCTTGGACGGATTCGTTTCCGTCAGGCATCGCTGTTCGAGCAGCCCGTAGGGGCGGGTGACCTGCGCATCGAAAGCATTGCGGTTGACCCCGCCATGCGCGGGCAGGGAGTTGGAACCTGGCTGCTCAATGCCGCCACCGACTTCGCGGGCAGGCAGGGATTCAAGGCGGTCCACATCAACATCCCCGACACCGCCTCGGACTTATTAAAACTCTGCCGCAGAGTCGGCTTCAACTACGTCTCCACCCAAACGCGGAGTTTCCTCAAGCCGTTCAACATCAACAACTTTGTCACGCTGACCAAAATCATCTCGCTTTCAGGAAGCCCCAATGTCCCAGTCACAGCCGAATAATAACGTCCACCCCGTTTCCCAAACCGAACGCATTCAAATTCTAGACATCCTGCGCGGCTTTGCCGTCTTCGGCATTCTGGCGGTCAACATCGGCGGGTTTGCCGCTCCAGCCTTCTTCCCTGGCTACGTCCCGCCTGAAATGGTTTGGTACGATGAACTGGCGGAGTGGTTGATGTATTTCTTTGCCGAGGGAAAGTTCTATACCATCTTCTCTTTTCTTTTTGGATTGGGATTTTCCGTCCAAATGGCGCGCGCCGAAGCGAAGGGCAGGGACGTCCGCTCGTTTTATCCGCGCCGACTGTGGGCGCTGTTTGCCCTGGGCATTTTACACGCTGCCATCTTTTGGATTGGCGACATCCTGCGCCTGTACGCCCTGCTCGGTTTTGCCCTGCTGGCTTTTCGCAAACGCTCGAACAAAACCCTGCTCATCTGGGCGGGGATATTCTTCGCCGTCGGATTTTTCCTGCTCGTCTTCATCGGCGGTCCACACGGCGGCGGGGAGGAAATTCCCGGCATGGATGTGATTGCGATGGCGCGACAGGCGTACAACGGCGACTCGGTTCTTGCCGTCATCATCTTCCAATTCTTCGCCGCCTTCATCTCATTCATGGTCATTGCCTTCACACAGGGCGGGACGGTGATGGCGCTCTTCCTGCTCGGCTTGCTGGCGGGGCGGATGAAATTCTTCGAGCAATTGGGCGAACACCGCGCCTTTTTTACGAAGGTCATTCCGATTGGATTGCTGTTGGGGCTGGCTTTCAATTTGCTCTTTGTCTTCACCGAAGACCCCTGGCTCGCCAGTCTGGGATTCACCATCGGCGCACCCGCTTTCGCGGCGGTCTACGTCAGTGGGTTATCCTTGCTTTCTTTGAAGGAAAGCGGCGCGAGACTGCTTGCGCCCATCTCAAAGGTCGGGCGCATGGCGTTGACCAATTACGTTTTGCAATCGGTGGTCTGTTCGCTCCTCTTCAACGGCTACGGATTTGGACTCTATGAAAAAGTCGGCGCGGCTGGGTTGTGGGGAATCACCTTCGCCATTTACCTGTGCCAGATTCCGCTCAGCGGCTGGTGGCTCTCGCGCTTCCAGTTCGGTCCGCTCGAATGGCTATGGCGCTCGCTGACTTACAAGGAACGGCAGCCTTTTTTGCTCCGCCCGTAGTTTTTGCATACCGCGCCCACGCAGGACGCGGTTTTTTATCGGACAGCAACTTTTCGGCTTTTCGGGCGTATATTTTCCAGACTTTGAATTTTTCGCAAAAGGGAATAAACTAAATGCAACGCCCTTTTCGAAGGAGAATTGAAAATGAAAAATCGTGGTCGTTCCCAACTTGCCCTCGGCGTCATCCTTATTTTGCTTGGCGCCTGGTTTCTGGCGGACAAAAGTGTGCCTGCTTTTCATAATTTATTCGACAAATACACCGAATTCCCCCTCAACATGGTGGTGATCGGCGCTGGCATCTTCATCGTCGGTCTGGTGCTCGGGCAGCCCGGCATGTCTGTCCCTGCCGCAATCGTCGCGGGTCTCGGCGGCATCTTCTATTACCAGGAGCTGATGAATGATTACGCCTCCTGGTCCTACATGTGGACGCTCATCCCCGGCTTCGTGGGCGTCGGCTCCGTTTTGGCTGGACTCCTCGGCGACAGCACGGCGCACAACCTCAAGCGCGGACTCAACCTGATGGTTGTCAGCGCGGTGTTGTTCCTCGTCTTCTCCTCTTTTCTTGGCGGATGGAAAATCCTCGGCAATTACGGTCCCGCCATTCTGTTGATCTTGCTCGGTCTGTGGGTGCTCGGCAACGGCCTGTATCGCTCGTTCCGTAAGCGGGAGGAATAACATGCGCAACAATCAACTTTTCTGGGGCGTCATCCTGCTCCTTGTCGGCGGTTTCCTGCTTGCCAACGAGATGGGCATCAGGCTTCCCAACGGCATGTCGCTGATGGAATTGCTCTGGCCCCTCGGCTTGATCCTCGCCGGGCTTTGGGTGCTTTTCGGTGTTTTCTTGCGCGGCAAAATCGAAACAGAAAACGCGTCGATTGATTTGCAGGGCGCCACTTCCGCCTCGCTCAAGATCAGTCACGGAGCGGGGGAATTGAACATCCACAGCGG
>Ga0233425_10005189_pt1 | contig 20884 bp, 18 predicted proteins | sample Watercolumn_Towu_2_FD_181712 | JGI IMG/M metagenome (GOLD analysis project Ga0233425, IMG submission 181712) | Freshwater microbial communities from Lake Towuti, South Sulawesi, Indonesia - Watercolumn_Towuti2014_140_MG | ecosystem: Environmental > Aquatic > Freshwater > Lake | place...
GTCCCCTTTGGTGCCTCTTTGGTGCCTGTCCCCTTTGGTCCTCTCCCCGTCCCCTTTGGTGCGCCACAGTTTCCCCGTCCCCTTTGGTGCTTGGTGCCTCCCTTTGGTCCTCAGTTTCCCCGTCCCCTTTGGTGTTCCACAGTTTCCCCGTCCCCTTTGGTGTTGCCCTTTGGTGTTGTGGTGTGTTGGTGGTTCTTTGGTGGTTCCCTTTGGTGGTTCTTTGGTGGGTGAAGGCTCCAGAGGCGCATGGCGGCCTCAGACGCCGACGATCGCGTCGATCGCCGCCAGTTCCTGCGCCGAGAAGGCCGTGTTGCGCGCGGCGGCGGCGTTCTCGACCAACTGTTCCGGCCGGCTGGCGCCGACGAGGGCGGAGGTGACGCGCCCGTCGCGCAGGACCCACGACAGCGCCAGTTGCGGCAGCGTCTGGCCCCGGGCCCGGGCGACCGGTTCGAGCGCCGCCGCCTTGGCGACGAGCTCGGACTTCAGGCGCTCCCGGTTGAGGAACGGCCCGCCGCGGCCGGCGCGCGAATCGGCGGGGATGCCGCCCGTGTACTTGCCGCTCAGGATGCCCTGCGCCAGCGGCGAGAAGGCGATGAGGCCGAAGCCCTCGGCGGCGGCGACGTCGAGCAGGCCCTTTTCGATCCAGCGGTCGAGGAGGTTGTAGCGCGGCTGGTGGATCAGGCAGGGCGTGCCGAGCTCGCGCAGCACCCGCGTCGCCTGCTGCGCGCGGTCGGCCGGGTAGTTGGAGATGCCGGCGTAGAGCGCCTTGCCCTGGCGGACGGCGGCGTCGAGCGCGGACATGGTTTCCTCGAGCGGCGTGTCCGGGTCGGGCCGGTGATGGTAGAAGATGTCCACGTACTCCAGCCCCATCCGCCGCAGGCTCTGGTCGAGGCTCGCCAGCAGGTACTTGCGCGAACCCCATTCGCCGTACGGCCCGGGCCACATCCAGTAGCCGGCCTTGGTGGAGACGATCATCTCGTCGCGCCAGGAGCCGAACTCGCGCGCCAGGAGCTGGCCGAACACGCGTTCGGCGCTGCCCGGCGGCGGGCCGTAGTTGTTGGCGAGGTCGAAGTGCGTGATGCCGAGGTCGAAGGCCGCAGCGATCAGGTTGCGGCACGACTCGTAGCTGTCGGCCTCGCCGAAATTGTGCCACAGGCCGAGCGAGACGGCGGGCAGCCTGACGCCGCTGCGCCCGCAGCGGTTGTAGGCCATGGCGTCGTAGCGTTTCGAGGCGGGTGTGTAGGACACGGGGTCACTCCTTCCTTGCCGCGCGCCATTCGTAGCACACGGCTTCCGCGCGGGCAAGCCGCGGCCAGCCGGCCAACACGTGAGGGACGCTTCGCCTTACGCCAACGGCCGCTTGGTGCGTGACAGCGGGAACGGGGCGTTCTATCCTTCTATCTTCCAAGCGCGGCCGGCTGGCAGCAGCGGCCGGCCCGCGTGGCGCGAAAGGCGGCAGGCGTGCGGTGGTGGAAACGGATCTGGCGGCTCTTCTTCGGCCTGTTCCGCGCCGCGGTGTGGATCGCCGGCCTGGCGACGCTGCTCGTGCTGGCGCTGCTCGCCTTCTCCGAGCAGCCGCTGCCCCGGCCGGTGCAGAACTGGCTGTTCGACCGCCTGAGCGGCGGCGGCCTGGGCGTGGATGCCCGCGGCGCCGCCTTCGGCCTGCGCGGCGGCTTGGTGCTGCGGCACGTCCGCCTGCTGCCGAAGCGTGTGACGGACCCGGCGTGGCTGACCGCGGAGGAACTGCGCCTGTCCGGCCGCATGCGGCCGGGACAGCCGCCGGCCGAGTGGCTGGAGGCGGTCGTGGTGCACCGCCTGGCGGTCAGCGCCCTGCCGCCGGACGGCCTGCTGGCGGCGGCCACCAACGCGACCGCGGCGCCCGCGCCGCTGGCGCTGCCGGACGCGAAATTTGACGTCGTCGACGCCTCTTTTCTCGGCATGCGTTTCTCGCGCCTGCAGGGCCGGATGAGGCAGGACGGCGGCGAGATGGCGATCGAGAACGTGCACGTCGTCTGGCCGTCGGACCGCTGGCAGGAGGAGGCCGACGGCCGCGTGCGCTTCCATCCGCTCACCGGGCGCGTCGAGGGCGAGATCGCCGGCCGCACCGTGCCGGAGAGGATCTACCCGCTCTTCCGCCTGTTGCGCGCGCGCGACCTGGAGGAGCTCTGCCGGCGGTTCGAGTTTCCGTCCGGCCCGGTGGACGTGAAGACCACGTTCCTGTACGAGCCCGCCACGCCCCGCTGCGAGGTGCGCGTCACGCTGGCCGGGCGCGACCTGCGCTACAACGGCGTGCCGGTGACGCGGGCCGCGGCCGTGATCGAGGCCGAGGGATCCAACGGCCTTGACCGCGTCGCCGTCCGCGACCTGGTCTGCGAGCGGCCGGACGGCACGCTGGCCGGCGCGCTGCTGTACGACGTCAACCGCACGAACCTCGACGTCCAGGCGAAGTCGGACCTGCCGCTGGCGCCGCTCGGCCGCCTCATCGGCCTGTTCACGAACGGCCCGGGGCCGGACGTGCTCTTCCCCGCGCCGCCGCGCCTGACCGTGCACGGCCGCGTCGCGCTGGAGGGCAGCGCCGACCACACGCTGGTGAGCGGCACCTTTGCGGCCGCCACGGCCACGCTGCGCCGCCTGCCGGTGCAGGCGCTCCAGGGCGCCTTCGCCTACCGCACGAACACGCTCGCGTTCCGCAACGTCAGCGCCACGGTGGACGGCGGCCAGGTGACGGCCGACTTCGAGGCCGAACTCCTGGCCGGCGCGACGGCGACGCCCTTCCGCACGTCGGTCCGGCTGCGCGACGTGGACATGGCGGTCCTGGGCGCGGCCCTGGGCTACACCAACCCGCCCCCGGGCAAGGCCAGCGGCGAGGCGAACCTCTCGGGGACCCTGGGCGCGGCGTTCGGGCCGAGCCTGTCCGGCCACGGCCGCGTGGACCTCCAGGGCGGGGTCGTGTCGCGCGTTCCGCTGTTCGCGGGTTTCACCGACTACCTGGCCCGCAATGTCCCCGGCGTGGAGAAGATCGTGGACCAATCCGAGGTGCGCCTGCCCTTCGCGATCACCAACGGCCTGCTGCGCAGCGACCGCGCGCTGGTCGAGGGCACGGTGTTCAGTCTCGCCGGCAGGGGCACGTACGACATCCCGCAGGACCGCCTGCGCTTCGACGTGCAGGCCAGCATTTTCAAGCGGCGCACGTTTCTCGGCAAGCTCACGCAGCTCGTGTCGCTCCCCTTCGCCCGGCTGTTGCTGGAGTTCCGCGTCAGCGGCACCGCCACCCAGCCCGACTGGGAGTATCGCGGCATCCTGGAACGCATCGTCGACACCGTGGGCGGCGTCATGGGCGAGCGGAAAGACGCCGTGCCGTGAAGGTCCTGTTTCACACCTACGGCTGCCAGATGAACGCGCGCGACTCCGAGGCCGCGGCGGCCGGCCTGCAGGCGGCCGGCCACCCGCCGGCCGTGGACGAGGACGACGCCGATCTCGTGATCGTCAACACCTGCTGCGTGCGCGGCAAGGCCGAGCACAAGGCGCTGGGCAAGCTGGGGCTGCTCTGCGCGGCCAAGCGCGGGCGTCCCGGACTGCGCGTGGGCGCCATGGGCTGCATGGCACAGCGCCGCGGCGCCTCGCTGCTGGAGCGCTTCCCGGGGCTGGACTTCGTGGCCGGCCCGCGCCGCGCAGCGGCGCTGCCGGAGGTGGTCGCGCGGCTGGAGGCGGGCGGCAGCGGCCTGCTGCTCCCGGACGACCCGGACGCGGCGCCGTCCGTGCCGGACCGCCACCTGGCCGGCGGCCCGTCGGCGTACGTCACCATCCTGCTCGGCTGCAACCGCCGCTGCGCCTACTGCGTGGTGCCGGATGTGCGCGGCCCGGAGTACAGCCGTCCGGCGGACGGGATCCTGGCCGAGGTCCGGGAACTGGCCGCGAACGGCGTCAAGGAGGTGACGCTGCTCGGGCAGAGCGTGATGAACTACGGCCGCGCGAACCCGGTCTGGCCGGACGGCGCTCCGGCCGGCGCCTTCCGCGAGGACCTGCCGCGCCTGCTCGAGGCCGTGGGCGGCATCCCCGGCATCCGACGCATCCGCTTCTTCTCCGGCCACCCGTCCGGCTGCACGCCCGAGCTGGTCCGGGCCATGCGCGACCTGCCGGCCGTCTGCGGCCATCTCCACCTGCCCGTGCAGTCCGGTTCCGACCGCATCCTGGGCCTGATGCGGCGCGGCTACACGGCAGCGCAGTACCTGGACGCCGTGGCGCGCCTGCGGCAGGCCGTGCCGGATTTCGGCCTCACGAGCGACGTCATCGTGGGTTTCCCCACGGAGACCGAGGAGGACTTCGAGGCCACGCGCCGGCTGGCGGCGGCGGCGGCTTTTGACAACGCCTTCGTCTTCAAGTACTCTCCGCGGCCGGGCACGCCGGCCGCCGCGCTGCGCGACGACGTCCCGGCGGCGGAGAAGATGCGGCGCAATCGCGTGTTGCTGGCCGACCTCGACGTGCTCGGCCAGCAGGGCAACGACCGGCTCGTCGGCCGGACGCTCGAGGTGCTGGCCGAGGGCGTGAGCCTGCGCAACGCGCGGCGCTGGTCGGGCCGCACGTCCGGCAACAAGATCGTGGTCTTCGCGCCCCGGCCGGAGATGGCGGCCGGCGACCTCGTGCCGGTGCGGATCGCGAGGGCCAAACCGCAGACGCTGTACGGAGAGGTCGTTGGAGCCGATGAAAGCAAGTGACTGGTCTCTGCTGCTGGGCGCGGTTCTGGCGCTCAAGGGCCTGTTGGCACTGCTGGCCGCGCCGCTGGCGGCGCGGCTCGCGCAGCGCTTCCCGCGCGACGTCTGGACCGGCCGCGTGCTGTCCGCCGCCGCGTGGGCCTGGGCCGGCTGGGCGCTGTACACGATGCCGATCGAGTTCCTGACGCCCGTGCGGCCGTACATCCCCTTCGCCGCGCTGGCGGCGATCCCGCTGACCTGGATCTGGATGCCCGACCTGCTGAGCTGCCGCGCGGCGGGCGGCCTGCTGACGCTCTTCCCCTGCCCGCTGCTGCTCGACGTGCGCTTCCACCCGTCGCCCTGGCGCCTGGCGCTGGTGAGCTTCGTCTACCTCTGCATCGTCGCCGGCATGATCCTGCTCCTCTATCCGTGGTACCTGCGGCGGGCGCTGGCCTTCCTGGCCGGCCATCCGGCCCGGATGCGCGCCGGCGGCGCCGCGACGCTTCTCCTGGGCGCCGGCTTCATCACCCTGGGGCTGACCGTGCTGCGCTGACGTGCGGAGGCGGGGGATGCGTGCTATGCTACGGCCCATGTCTGCGCCCCACGTCGGCCGCGCAGCCGGCGCGCTGGCCGCTGCGGCCCTGCTGGCGGCCGCGCCCGCCGCGGCCGCCGCCGGCCCGTCGGTCGGCAGCCTGCTGCAATCGGTGGTCAAGATCCACGTCACCGTGCAGCGGCCGGACTACGCCCAGCCGTGGCAGGCGGGCGCGCCGGGAACGGGCAGCGGCACGGGGTTCGTCATCAGCCGCCGGCGCATCCTCACCAATGCGCACGTCGTCTCGGACGCCAAGTTCCTGGAGGTGCAGCGCTCGGGCGAGGCGCGCAAGGTGCCGGCGCACGTCGTCTTCGCCGGTCACGACTGCGACCTGGCCGTGCTGGAGGTGGACGCCGAGGGCTTCCTCGACGGGCTGCCGGCCCTCGAGTTCGGCACGAGCCTGCCGGAACTCGGCCAGGAGGTCTACGCCATCGGCTATCCCATGGGCGGCACGGTGCTGAGCCTGACGCGCGGGGTGGTCTCGCGCGTTGACATGCACCTCTACACGCACAGCGGCGTGGACAGCCACCTGGTGATCCAGACCGACGCCGCCATCAACCCGGGCAACAGCGGCGGACCGGTGGTGTTCGACGGCCGCGTGGTCGGCGTGGCGTTCCAGGCGCTCAGCGTCGGCCAGAACATCGGCTACGCCATCCCGCTGCCGGTGGTGCAGCACTTCCTCGCGGACATCGCGGACGGCCGCTACGACGGCTATCCCGAGCTGGGCGTCGTCACGCTCGATTCCCGCAACCCGGCGCTGCGCGACAGCCTGGGCCTGGCCGACCCGTCCCGCGGCGCCCTGATCGTCCGCGTTGACCCCTTCGGCGCCGGCGCCAGGCGGCTGTTCGCCGGCGACGTGCTGCTCGCCGCCGACGGCCATCCCATCGCGCCCGACGGCTCGGTCCTGCTCGCCGGCGCCAACCTCGACTTCAACGAACTCGTCGAGCGCAGGCAGTGGGGCGAGAAGATGCTTTTCGAGGTCTGGCGCACGGGCCGCGTCGCGCGCGTCGAAGTGCCGCTCGACAACCCGCCCAATCCCTTCGCCTACCGTCACGAGTATGACACGCTGCCGGAGTACGTGCTGGCCGGCGGCCTGCTCTTCGCGCCGATTTCGCGCGGCCTGCTCGGCACGCTCGACGGCAAGGACGACCGCGCCGTGCAGCCGGTGTTCTACTATGCCGGACGCGCGACGGTTGACGACCTGGTGCAGGGCCGCGACGAGTTCGTCGTGCTGGGCGGCCGCCTGCCGCACGCCGCCAATACCTATGCCGACCCCTTCCTCTACAAGATCGTGGCGGAGGTCAACGGCCGCCGCGTCCGCGGCCTGGCCGACGTCGCCGCCGGCTTCGCGCACCCGACGAACGGTTTCGACGTGATCCGCTTCGAGGGCTACCCGCTGCCGCTCGTGCTCGACGCCGCCGGCCGCACCAACGCCGACGCCGAGGTGCAGGCGCGCTACGGCGTGCCGGTTCTGCAGCGCCTGCGCCCGGAGGCGGCGCCATGAGGCGCGCGCCGATCCCCGGGCGGATCGCCGCCGCGGCCGTCCTCCTCCTGCTCGCCGCCGGCTGCGCGCGGCCGCCGGCGGGGGGCGACCTCGGCCGCACGCTCGTCGAGGTCCACGTCACGCGCGTTGACGCCGACCGCCTGATGCCGTGGCGCAACGGCGCCCCCGGGCCGGGGGCCGGCTACGCCGTGGCCGTCGGCACCAACCTGCTGCTGACCACCGAGGAACTGGTGCGCAACCACACCCTCGTGGAGATCCGCCTCGCGGGCCGCGGCAGCCGCCTGCCGGCGCGCGTCGTGCTGGCCGACCCGCAGTCCGATTTGGCGCTGCTGGAGCCGCTGGATGCGGGCCTGGCCGGCCGCCTGCGGCCGCTGCCGGCCGCGACGGCGATCCGGCGCGGCCGGCGCCACGAGCTGGTGCAGTTCGGCGCCGGCGACCACCTGCAGCGCGGCTCCGGCACAATCACGGAGATCGCGCCCGACTACGCCTCCGCCGCCGCGCCCGGGCTGCTCGCCTTCCACGTGGCCTCCGCACTGCGCGCCGGCACGGCCGGCACGCCCGTGCTGCGCGACGGCGCCCTCGCCGGCATCGTCCTACACTACAACGGCGCCCGCGACGTGAGCGTCGTGCTGGCCCCGGACGTGATCGCGGCGTTCCTGGCCGCCTCCCGGCGCACGCCCTACGCCGGCCCGCCGGCCGGCGGCTTCGAGTTCGTCGCCCTGAACGACCCCGTGCGCCGCCGCTACCTGGGCGTGCCCGAGGACGACCGCGGCGTGCAGATCCTCGCCGTGCAGGCCGGCGGCACGGCCGACGGCTTTCTGCAGCCCGAGGATGTGCTGCTCGCCTGGGACGGCTTTGCGATCGACAACCAGGGCTTCTACCGCGACCCCGCCTACGGGCGGCTGCCGCTGCGCCAGCTCATCGCCGGCCGCCGCACCGTGGGCGAGAGCGTCGGCGTCGAGTTCGTGCGCGGCGGCGTCCGCCGCCGGCTCACGCTGCGCCTGCGCGGGCGCGACGACGCCGCCGCGCGCATCCCGGAGAACGCCGTGGACGCTCCGGACGACTACCTGATCGATGGCGGCCTGCTCTTCCGCGAACTCACCGGCGACTACCTCCGGGCCCATGGCCCGCGCTGGCCGCTGCAGACCAACGCGCGCCTGGCGTGGGAGTACCTCGGCCGCTCCGGACAGCCGTACGCGCCCGGCGAACGCGTGGTCCTCCTGGCGGCCGTGCTGCCCGACCCGGTCAACATCGGCTATCAGGGCCTGCGCGACGAGATCGTCACGGCCGTCAACGGCCACGCCGTCACCAACCTCGCCCAACTCGCGCGCATCGTCGCCGCCGAGGGGGGCGTGGCGAACGTGACGCTCCGCGGCTGGGACGGCGTGCGCCTGCCGCTGGACACGAACCGGCTGGTCGCGGCCAACCGCCGCATCCAGCGCGTCTACCGGATCCCGAGCCTCGTGCGCCTCGCGCCGCCGCCGGAGAACCGCCCATGACCGTCGCGCTGCACTTCCTGCCGATCGCCACGCGCGTGCCGCTCAAGTTCGGCGCCGAGACGCTGACGCACGTGACCGGCGTGGCGCTCAAGACCTGCAAGACGCAGACCGGCGCGATCCTGAGCCTCTGCTGGGCGAAGGCCCACGGCATGACGCTGATGGTGCAGAACCTGACCAACGCCATGCAGTTCTATCCGGAGGCCTCGGCGCCCGAGGCGCGGGTGCATCCGGGCCTCTACGCGCGCCGTGGCGGGTGGGTGGACCTCTCCTCCCTCCGCGGCGCCGGCTTCGGCTACCGCCTGGACGAGATCGAGCGCCCGCTGCCGCCTCCGGCTTTCGTGGCCGTATGACCGGCGGCGAGCGCCGTGTTACCTGCTACCTGGCGATGGCGACGTGCAGCACGCCGTTGGAGAAAAGCACGATGGCGGCGTCGGTGTGGCTGCCGGCCGCCGGCGGCAACTGCACGCGCTGCAGGAGCGACCCCGCCGGCACACCCGCGGCGTCGAACAGAAGCGCGCGGACGGTGACGAGGCGGCCGGTGACGGTCACGTTCACGTCCCGCTCGCCGCGCACGCCTGGCAGGCTGAAGCGCACCTGGTAGTGCTGGGGCGTGTCGGACATGTCGATGCCCGGCGTGGCCGGCAGCACGTTCCACTCCGGTGGGGGCACGCCGCGCGACAGCCACGCGGCACGGGCGCGTGCGGGGACCGAAGGCTCGCCGTAGAAGACCGGGCGCACGCCGCTGCCGCCAGCCGCGACCACCCGCCGTGCGGGAGTCTCGGACGCGTCGGCCGGGGCGGCGGGCTCGGCACCGTCCGGAGGCGCGGCGTGAAGAAGGAACCAGCCTGCCAGCGACAGGACGACCACGCCCAGGGTCACATTCAGCGCCAGCCAGAAGCGTCTGTCCGAAAAGGGCATGACGAGCAAGCACCGCCCGACGTACGGAACGAAATCCTAGCAGAAAGCAGGCCATGGGTTAAGGGCAAGAGCTGCCGGCCGGTGTTGTGTCGGAGAGCGTTGGGGACGGAGAAGAGAGCGTTGGGAGAGCGTTGGGGGAGAGCGTTGGGGACGGAGAAGTAGAGGCCTGCGGAGAGCGTTGGGGAAGCGTTGGGGACGGAGAAGTAGAGGCCTGCCATGCGACAAGATGTCCGGCCGGCGCGTCAGATTGTCGCGCGAAGGCTTGACCCACCACCCTGAACCGGCTACTTTCGCGCCGCGGCACATGCCCTGCTGGTACGGATGGGCTGACGATGAACGATTACACGGCCAAGCCGCCGCCTGCGCGTCTGTCGCTCACCCTGTGGGCGTCGGCGGCGCTCCTGCTGGCGGCGGCGTCGTCGGCCATGGCGCTCTGGTATCTGAAGCGCGTCAGCGAGCACACGGCGCATGCGTTCGCGATGCAGACGGTGCAGGAGCGTGGCGAGCAGGTGGCGGACTACGTGGCCGGCCTTTCGCCGGCATCGAAGACGGAACTGACGCCGGCGCAGTGGCTGGCGCTCCGCTACCTGACGGACGGCCTGCGCGTGGCGCAGCCGGAGATGCAGTCCGTCTCCTTCAGCCGCGACGGAATCTTCTTCTTCGTCCACCAGGCGCAGGACCTGGCCGGCAACTCGGCGGGCGCGGTGCCGGTCCGCTCGCGCATCGAGTTCGAGAACCTGGAGATGGGCGGCAAGTCGGTGCCGGTGATGGTCTTCCGCCGCCGCATCGGCGCCTCGAACGACCCGCACCGCGTTTCCGTGGAGGTCAAGTACGGGCTGGCCGCGGTGAAGGCGGAGGAGAAGATCGCGGCGCGCGCGCTGAACTCGCTCTTCCGCCTCTCCGTGCTGGCCGTGCTGGCCGGCTTCGGCGCCTGCCTGCTGCTGCTGGTGTGGGTGGTGCGGCGGGACCGGGCCTGGGCCGAGCGCCGCCGGCAGGAGGAGCACCTGGCCTTTTCGGGCATGCTGGCCAACGGCATCGTGCACGACTTCCGCAATCCGATGAACTCGGTGCAGCTCGACGCGCAGATGCTCGAGCGCGAGACGCGGCGCGGCGAAGGGCCCCGGACCGAGCGCCTCGCGGACCTGGCCGGACGGATCAGCCGCACGGTCGGCCGCATGGACAAGGTTTTCCAGGAGTTCCTCTACCTGGCCCGTCCGGCCGACGAGCCGCCGGAGCCGGTGGACCTGGCCGAGTGCGTGCGCGAGTGCGTCGAGACGCTCGCGCCGCGTTTCGAGCAGGCCGGCGTGACACCCGCCACGGTGTGGGCCGCGCCGCCGCCGGCGGCGATGGCGTCGCCCTTCGCCCTTCGGCGCGCGCTGCTGAACGTGATGATGAACGCCGTGCAGTTCGCGCCCGCCGGCAGCCGCGTGGAGGTGGACGCCGCCGTCACGGAGGGCCGCATCGCGCTCGACGTGCTCGACCGCGGGCCGGGCATCCCGCGCCGCCAGCGGCGCCGCGTGTTCGAGATGTTCGTCACCACGCGTCCCGGCGGCACCGGCCTGGGCCTCTTCCTCGCGCGCACGGCGGTGCGCAAGTGCGGCGGCGACATCGCCGCGCTCGAACGCCCCGGTGGCGGCACGGTCATCCGGATCACGTTGAAAAAGGCGGCGGCATGAACCCCACGATCCTGATCGTCGAAGACGATCCCGACGGCGCACGCTCCGTGTCCGAAGTCGCGACCGACGCCGGCTTCGACGTGACGCTGGCCGCGTTGGGGCGCGAAGGCGTGGAGCGCTTCCGCGAGCGCACCCCCGACGTGGTGCTGACCGACCTCGTGCTGCCGGACATGGACGGCATCGGGGTGCTCGAGCGGGTGCGCCGCCTGGACGGCGACGTGCCCGTGATCGTGATGACGGCCTACGGCTCGGTCGAGTCGAGCGTCAAGGCCATGCGCGCCGGCGCCTACGACTACATCACCAAGCCGCTGGACCTCGACGACCTGCAGTCTAAGCTGCGCCGCGCGGCGGAGACCAGCCGGCTGCGGCGGCAGGTGGACCGCCTGGCGGCCTCGGTGCGCGAGCGCTTCACGGCCACCTCGATGGTGGTCGAGTCGCCGGCCATGCAGGCGGTCGTGCGGCAGGTCGAGGCGCTGGCCGACACCACGGCCACGGTGCTGATCCAGGGCGAGAGCGGCACGGGCAAGGAACTGGTCGCGCGGGCGCTGCACGTGGACAGCCGCCGCGAAGCCGGGCCGTTCGTGGCGGTCAACTGCGGCGCCTTCGCCGAATCGCTGCTGGAATCCGAGCTCTTCGGCCACGAGAAGGGCGCCTTCACCGGCGCCGCCGGCCAGCACAAGGGCGCCTTCGAGCGCGCGGACGGCGGCACGCTCTTCCTGGACGAGATCGGCGACGCGCCGCCGGCGGTGCAGGTGAAACTCCTGCGCGCGATCGAGGAGCGGGAGATCCGCCGCATCGGCGGCCAGCAGCCGTTCAAGATCGACGTGCGCCTCATTTCCGCGACCAACAAGGACCTGCCCGAGATGGCGGCCGAGGGGCGCTTCCGCGAGGACCTGCTCTACCGCATCAACGTCGTCACCATCACGCTGCCGCCGCTGCGGCGCCGGCGCGAGGACATCCGGCCGCTGGCGGACCGTTTCATCGCGCGGGCGTGCGAAGAGCACCGCCGGCGGATCGCGCGCGTCGAGCCGGGGTTCTACGAGCGCCTCGCGCACTACGACTGGCCGGGCAACATCCGCCAGCTCCGCAACGTGGTCGAGTCGGCCGTGCTGTTCGCCACCGGCGAGACGCTCGCCGCCGCCTTGCTGGATCTCCCGGCCGCGGCGCCGGGCCGCGCGCCGGCCGGCGGCAGCGAGGTCTCGGTGCCGGACAACCTGACGCTGGCCGAGATCGAGAAGCAGGTGCTGACGCAGGCGCTCGCCAGCAGCCAGGGCAACCGCACGCTGACGGCCGAGAAGCTGGGGCTTTCGCGCCGGACCATCCAGCGGAAGATCAAGGAGCACAAGCTGCCGTACTAAGACTTTCCCCCGTTCCCCCGTGGCACACGTTTTGCTATAGTCACCCGCGCGTTTTGCCGGCTGGCCGGCAGACGCGCCTGAAGGAGCCTGAAGATGCTGCATGTCAGCGACCTGAAGAAGAGCTTCGGTCCCATCCAGGCCGTGCGGGGAGTCTCCTTCACCGTCAACAAGGGTGAAGTGCTCGGCTTCCTCGGACCGAACGGCGCGGGCAAGACCACCACCATGCGGATGATCACCGGCTTCCTGCCGCCCTCGGCGGGCACGGCGGCCGTCTGCGGCCACGACATCCAGGCCGACCCGGTGGGCGCCAAGCGCTGCATCGGCTATCTCCCGGAGAACGCGCCGAGCTACCACGCGATGACGGTCACGGAGTTCCTGACCTTCATCGCCCGCGTGCGCGGCTACGCCGGCGGCGAGGCGCGCGACCGCGTCGAGGCCGCGATCGGGAAGGGCCGCCTCGAAAGCGTGCGCCACCAGGCGGTGGAGACGCTCTCCAAGGGCTACCGCCAGCGCACCTGCTTCGCGCAGGCCACGCTGCACGACCCGCCGGTGCTGATCATGGACGAGCCCACCGACGGCCTGGACCCGAACCAGAAGTTCGTCGTGCGGCAGATGATCCGCGAGATGGCCGCCGAGAAGGCGATCATCGTCTCCACGCACATCCTCGAGGAGGTGGACGCGGTCTGCACGCGTTGCATCATCATCGCCGGCGGCCGCATCGTGGCCAACGGCACGCCCGCCGAGCTCCGCGGCCGCGACCCGCAGGGCCGGCTGGACGAGGTGTTCCGCTCGCTGACCATGGAGGAGGCGCCGCGCCATGTGTAGCCGCAACGTCCGCACGATCTTCCGCCGCGAGTTCCGCAACTTCTTCAACTCGCCGGTGGCCTACGTCTTCCTGGTGGCCTTCCTGCTGCTGGTGGGCTTTTTCACCTTCCTGGCCGCCGGCTTCTACGAACGCCGCACGGCCGACCTGACGCCGTTCTTCCTCTGGCACCCGTGGGTCTACCTGCTGCTGGTGCCGGCCGCCACCATGGGCCTGTGGGCCGAGGAGCGGCGCACGGGCACGATCGAGCTGCTGCTGACGCTGCCGGTCACGCTGGCCGAGGCGATCCTGGGCAAGTTCCTGGCGGCCTGGGCCTTCCTGGCGATCGGCCTGGCGCTGACCTTCCCGATCGTGCTCACGACGACCTTCTGGCTCGGCGGCCAGCTCGACGCCGGAGCGGCGTTCGCCGGCTACCTCGGCTCGGCGCTGCTGGCCGGGACGTTCGTGGCCGTCGGAACGCTGGCTTCCGCCGTCACGCGCAGCCAGGTGATCGGCTTCGTGCTGGCGTTCTGCGTCTGCCTGGTCCTGAACCTGATCGGCTTCGACCTCTTCACCAACCTCTTCGCCAAGTGGGCGCCGCGCCTGGTGGAGGCCGTCGCCGCCGCCAGCACGCTGCGCCACTTCGACGCCATGCGCCGCGGCGTGATCGACTTCTACGACCTGGCCTACTACGCCGGCGTCATGGTCTTCGGCCTGACGGCGGCGCACGTCGTGCTCAACAGCCGCCGGGCTGCCTGATTCTCGGGAGAACCGGACGATGAAGACCACCGCCCAGACGACCCTCGGCCGCTTCGGCACCGGCGCGCTCGGACTCGCGCTGCTCGCCGCGGCCATCGTGGCCGTGATCCTGATTGGCGCCAACCTGCGCCTGCGCGCCGACCTCACCGGCCAGAAGCTCTACTCGCTCTCGCCCGGCACCAGGAAACTGCTCGGCGAACTGAACGACGCGGTGGTCCTCAAGTTCTACTTCAACCGCAGCTCGCCCGACGCCTCCGTCGACCTCAAGACCTACGCGCGGCAGGTGGAGGACCTCCTCCAGGAGTACCGCCTCGCCGGCCGCGGCCGCGTCATGCTCGAGACCTACGACCCCCGGCCGGACTCGGACGAGGAGGAGTGGGCGCAGAGCCAGGGCCTCGAGCCGTTTCCGACCGGACCCTTCTCGCCGCCGGTCTACCTCGGCATCGTCGCCAAGTGCGGCGCCGAGGAGCAGTGCCTGCCCACGCTCTCGCCCCGCGAGGACAGCCGCCTGGAGTACGACATCACCCGCCTCATCAGCCGCGTGGCCTTCCCCCAGAAGCCGGTGATCGGCGTGCTCAGCGCCCTGCCGGTGCTGGGCGGCATGCCGCCCAGCCCGATGATGATGATGCAGCAGCCCCGCGAGGAGGGCTGGCTGGCCTTCAAGGCGCTCAAGCAGGACTACGACGTCCGCACCGTGCCGCCGGAGGCCACGGAAATCGACCCGGAGATCCGCACGCTGATCGTCGTCCATCCCAAGAACCTGGGCGACGCCACGCTCTACGCCATCGACCAGTTCGTGCTGCGCGGCGGCCGCCTGCTCGCCTGCGTCGACCCCTCCAGCAGCGTGGACGCGCGCAGTGCCGAGGCCGGCAACCCGATGATGCGCATGATGGGAGCCGCGCAGCCCTCGACGCTGGGCCGGCTCTTCGACGCCTGGGGCGTGGGCTTCGACACCGCCCGCGTGGTCGCCGACCTGCGCGCCAAGACCGCGCTTCTCGCCGGCCAGGGCCAGGTCGTCGAGAGCCCGACCTTCCTCTCCGTGAATCCCAAGGGGCTGAACCGCGACGACGTGCTCCTCGCCCAGATCAGCCAGGTGATGTTCCCGTTCGCCGGGGCGCTGGCGGACAAGACCGCCGCCGGCGGCAAGCTCTCCTTCACGCCGCTGGTCTCGAGCTCGCCTGACGGATCCTGCCTGGTCGATGCCATGGGCGCCAACTTCGCCACCGTCACCTCCATCCGCTCGCAGAAGCCCACCGGCCTGCCCTGCGTGCTGGCCGCGCGCCTGCAGGGCACGTTCAAGACCGCCTTCCCCAACGGCCCGCCCGCGGCCGAGGGCGCCACCAACGCCGCGCCGGCCGGCCTGGTGTCCGGCGACAGCGTCGCGATCCTCTTCGCCGACACCGACTTCCTGGCGGACGAGAACTGCGTGCGCGTCGATTCCTCGCCGTTCGGCTTCCAGTCCGTCCGGCTGCTCAACGACAACCTCTCGCTCTTCGCCGGCGCCGTCGAGCAACTGGCCGGCCGCGACGAGCTGGTCGGCGTCCGCGCGCGCGCCAGCTTCCACCGCCCCTTCACCGTCGTGGACGACATCGAGTACCGCGCCATGCTGCGCTGGCAGTCGCAGGAGGAGACGCTTTCGCGCGAGCTGGAGGACACCCGCAAGCAGCTCCAGGAACTGCAGAAGGAGAAGTCCGGCGCACAGAAGCAGATCGTCTCCGCCCAGCAGCAGGCCGCCATCGAACGCTTCCGCAAGCGCGAGATCGAGGTCCGCGCCGAGCTCCGCGCCGTCAACAAGAGCATGCGCCGCGACATCGAAAACCTGGGCAACTGGGTCAAGGTCGTCAACATCGCCGCCGTGCCCGTCCTCGTGATCCTGTTCGGCGTCGCACGCAGCGCCGTCCGCCGCCGCCGCCAATGACCAATGAGGTCGCCATGAATCCCCGCCAACTGCTGGTTCTCGTCGTCGCCGCCGCCGTGCTCGGCGGCCTCGCCTGCTGGTCCATGCGCTCCGGCCGCAACGCACCGCCGGCCGACATCGGCAAGCCCGTGCTGCCCGGTCTCGACCTCGCCCGGGTGGCGCGCGTGGACGTGGCGAAGCCCGGCGCCGACATCGCCGTCGTGCAGGGCGCCGACGGCTGGGTCGTCACCAACCTGTTCAACTACCCGGCCGACGTCGGCAAGCTGCGCGCCAACCTCCTGAAGCTCCACGACCTGCGCGTGGCCGACGTATCGCGCAACGCCGCCGCCGTGTCCGGCGACGTCGCGCGCGTGGAGCTGCGCGACGCCGGCGGCCGCGTCCTCGCCGACCTCCGCCTCGGCGCCCCCTACAAGCGCGGCGGCGGCGGCGAGCGCGACCAGTGGCGCGGCCCCTCCGGCCGCCATGTCGCGCCGGCCGGCAGCCGCCAGGCCTGGGTCGTCAAGGAAACCCTCGACGAATTCGACGGCGACGCCAAGAGCTGGGCCGACACGCAGATCCTGGCCGTCCCCGGCGCCGACATCGAAAGCGTCGAAATGGCCGCGCCCACCGGCAGCGTCGTGGCGCTCGTGCGCACGAACGGCAGCCTGCAGATCGCGGGGCTCTCCACCAACGAGGAGTTCGAGACGTCCAAGTCGTACGGCATCGAGTCCGCGCTCTCCTACCTGAACTTCAGCGGCGTCGCCGACCCCGCGCTCCCCGACGTTCAGACCGGCCTCGCCACGCCCGCCGTCTACCGCGTGCGCCTCAAGAACGGCGACGCCTACGCCGCGCGCATCGGCGCCACCGCCACCAACAGCACCGACCGCTACGCCCGCTTCAGCGCCGAGCTCGCCGCGCCCGGCACCAACGCCACCCAGAAGGCCGAGTACGAGAAGCGCAAGGCGGAGCTCGACCAGAAACTCGGCCGCTGGACCTACCTGATCCCGTCCTACACCGCGGAGAACATGACCCACACCCGCGCCGGCCTGGTCAAGCCCAAGGCTCCGGCCACCAACGAGGTCGCCAGCGTCACGACGACCAACGCCCCCGCCGCCAGTCCGTGAACGGTGTCGTCGGCGCAGACGTTAGTAGAGAGCGGAATTCAGGAGTCAGAATTCCGCCTCTCAAGGAGTCCCCATGGACATCCAGAACACGACCCGTCTCATCGCCGACCAGGCCAAGGTCATCGAACGCCTGCGCCAGGAGGTCAACAAGGTGGTCGTCGGCCAGGAACGCCTGCTCGACCGCCTGGTCGTCGCGTTGCTGACCGGCGGCCACGTGCTGCTCGAAGGCGTGCCCGGCCTGGCCAAGACCACGGCCGTGCGCACGCTGGCCCAGGCGCTCGGGCTGGACTTCAAGCGCATCTCCTTCACGCCCGACCTGCTGCCGGCCGACGTCGTCGGCACCCTCGTCTACAGCCCGAAGGACGGCACCTTCACGCCGCGGCGCGGGCCGGTCTTCACCAACCTGCTGCTGGCCGACGAGATCAACCGCGCCCCGGCCAAGGTCCAGAGCGCCCTGCTCGAGGCCATGCAGGAGCGGCAGGTCACGATCGGCGAACACACCTACCCCCTGCCCGTGCCCTTCCTCGTGCTGGCCACGCAGAACCCCATCGAGCTCGAGGGCACCTACCCCCTGCCTGAGGCGCAGGTCGACCGCTTCATGCTCAAGTGCCTCGTCAGTCACCCCGGCCGCGATGATGAACGCCGCATCATGGACCGCTTCACCCGCCGCGAGCCGGTCGCCGTTTCCCCCGTGGTCTCCGCCGCGGAAATCGAAACCCTCCGCGCCGTGCTCGACCAGGTCTACTGCGACGAGAAGGTCGGCGAGTACATCCTCGACATCGTCTTCGCCACGCGCGACCCGAAGGCGTTCCATCTTGACGTCCTCGGGACCCAGATCCAGCTCGGCGCCTCGCCCCGCGCCACGCTCTACCTCAACCTCGCCAGCCGCGCCAACGCCATGCTGCACGGCCGCGCCTACGCCACGCCCCAGGACGTCAAGGAAGTCGCCCACGACGTCCTGCGCCATCGCATCATGGTCACCTACGAGGCCGAGGCCGAGGAGGTCACCAGCGAGAAGATCGTGGACCGGATTCTGTCCACGATTCCCGTGCCATGATCGACACGCAAGCCCTGATGAAGCGGGTCGGCCGGATCAAGATCCTGACCAGCCGCCTGCTCGACGACCGCCTCGCGGGCGAGTACCACTCGGTCTTCAAGGGCCAGGGCATCGAGTTCGACGAGGTGCGGCCCTACGTGCCGGGCGACGACGTCCGCACGATCGACTGGAACGTCACCGCGCGCACCGGCCAGCCGCACATCAAGCGCTTCGCCGAGGAGCGCGAGCTGACCGTGCTCTTCCTGATCGATGTCTCCGGCTCGCAGGTCTTCGGTTCCGGCACGCGTCCCAAATCCGAGCTGGCCGCCGAGATCGCCTGCCTGCTCGCCCTCACCGCCCGGCGCAACCAGGACAAGATCGGCCTGATCCTCTTCAGCGACCGCATCGTCAAGTCCGTGCCGCCGCGCAAGGGCCGCACGGCCGTGATGCGCCTGGTGCGCGAGATCCTCGCGGCCGAGGAGACGCGCCACGGCACGGACATCGCCGCCGCCCTGCGCTTCCTCAGCAACGTGCAGAAGCGCAAGGCCGTGGTCTTCCTGATTTCCGACTTCCAGGACCGCGGCTACGAGCGCGAGTTGCGCGTCGCCGCGCGCCGCCACGACGTGGTCGCCTGCGTGGTGGCCGATCCTCGCGAGTTCGACCTGCCCGACGTGGGCCTGGTCGAGCTGCAGGATCCCGAGACGGGCGCGCTCCGGCTGGTGGACACGCGCAGCCGCCGCGTACGCGAAGCCTTCGCCACCGAGGCGCGCCGCGAACGCGACGCCCTGCGCGCCAGCCTGCGCCGCTGCGGGCTCGACACGCTGGAGCTGGACACCGATCGCGAGTACATTGACGACGTGCGCCGCCTCTTCGAACGCCGCCAAATCCGGGCGGGAAGGAGGCGATGATGACGCGGCGCGATTGGCGCTGGCCGTTGTGCTCATTCTGAGTGGTCTGGTGGCCTGCCGTGCGGCGGAGACGCCGGCGGACGCCTTCACGGCCGACCTGTCGCAGGGCGAGGTGACGATCGCGCTCCGCGCCGAGCCGGCGCAGGTGCGCATGGACCGCGATTTCCTCGTCACCCTGCGCGTCACCGCGCCGCTGCACCTCAAGGTAACCGTGCCCGACCTGCGCGACCGCTTCCGCGGCTTCCGCACCGCCGAGGGCTTTGCGCGCGACCCGGTGCCGTCCGGCGGCGCCGTCACCCAGGAAATCCGCTGGCGACTGGTGCCCGACCTGCAGCGCGCCTGCCGCCTGGCGCCTTTTGCCGTGGCGGTGGCCGACACGCGCGCCGTGCCGCCGCGTGTCGCGTGGTTCGCCACGCGCGCCGTGGTCTTTCCGGCCGCGCCGCCGCCGGCCCCGGTTTCCGGCGCGCCGGAAGTCGCCGTCCGTCCCTTCCCCATCCGGCCCGCCCCGCGCACCGTGGCGGCCTGGGCGGCCGGGGCGCTTCTCGGCGCCGCCCTGCTGGCGGCGGCGATCCTGGGCGCACGGCGCCTGCGGCGCCGGGCGCGCGAGCGCCGCCTGAGCCCGGCCGAGCGCGCCTTCGCCGAACTCGACCGCCTGCTGCGGCGCAACCTCGTGGGCCGCGGCCTGTACAAGGACTTCTACATCGAGCTGACCATGGTCGTGCGGCGCTACATCGAGCGCCGCCACGCCGTCCGCGCACCCGAGCAGACCACCGAGGAGTTCCTGGCCGCGGCCGCGCGCCACCCGCGCTTCCCGCCCGAGGCGCTGGCGCGCCTGCGCGAATTCCTGGAGTCGTCCGACCTGGTCAAGTTCGCCGGCCGGACGGCGACGCCCGCCACGGCCGACGCGGCCGTTTCCAGCGCGCGCGAATACCTGGAGACAGACGCCCGGAATCCGGAACCCGGAACCCGGGACCCGGAATCCGGAATCCGGAACCCGGAATCCGGAATCCGGAACCCGAAACCCTGAACCCTCTCCCCATGTTCCGCTTCGCCACACCGCTCGCGTTCCTGCTGCTGGCGCCCTGGGCGCTGGCCGCGTGGCGCCTGTACCGGCGCGGCCGGAAGGCCGGCATGCTGTTTGCGCCCGCCTACCGCCTGCCGCCCGCGGCGGCCGGCTGGCGCGCGGCGGCCGCGCGCCTGCTGCCAGCCGTGCTGCTGGCCGGCCTGCTGCTGCTGATCGTCGCCGCGGCGCGGCCCCAGACGTTCCTGGCGCGCGAGCAGCGCACCGCGGATGCGCTGGCGATCGAGATGGCGGTGGACGTCTCCGGTTCCATGGACGCCCTCGACCTCTCCGAGCGCGCGGGAGCGGGATGGGATTACCGCACGCGCCTCGACGTGGTGAAGAGCGTCTTCGCCGACTTCGTGCGCGGGCGCCCGGACGACCTGATCGGCCTGGTGACCTTCGGCGGCTACGCCGCCACCCGCAGCCCGCTGACGGCCGACCACGAGGCGCTGGTGCACGTGCTGCAGGGGGTGGACATCCCGCGCGGCCGGCTCGACGACCAGGGCCGGCCCGTGGATCAGGAGGAAACGCTGACCGCGATCGGCGACGCGCTGGCCACGGCCGCGGCGCGGCTCGAACACGCCGAGCCCAGGACCCGCATCGTGGTGCTCCTGAGCGACGGCGAGTCCAACACCGGCATCCTCACGCCCGACCAGGCGCTGGAGGCGGCGAAGAAGCTGAAGCTGCGCCTCTACACGATCGGCGTGGGCAGCACCGGCCGGGCGCCCGTGCGCGTGCGCGACGCCTTCGGACGCGACTCCATCGCCCAGGCCTTCTTCACGCTCGACGAGGCGCTGCTCAAGCGGCTGGCGCAGGAGTCCGGCGGCGTCTACTTCAACGTGCGCGACGCCGGCGGGCTGCGCCGCGCGCTGGCGGACATCGGCCGGCTGGAGACCACGCGCGTCACGCGCAACGTCTACCGGCAGTACAACGAGCGCTTCCGCCCGTTCCTTCTGGCCGGAGCCCTGCTGTGCCTCCTGGCCCTGTCGCTCAACATGCAGATCGCCAGGAGACTGGCCTGATCCCATGCGCTTCGTCCATCCATGGCTCCTGCTGC